>Ga0123327_1000702_pt1 | contig 30882 bp, 26 predicted proteins | sample BioC13SIPDNA_4_FD_89701 | JGI IMG/M metagenome (GOLD analysis project Ga0123327, IMG submission 89701) | Anaerobic biogas reactor microbial communites from Washington, USA - Biogas_R1_B C13 SIP DNA | ecosystem: Engineered > Bioreactor > Anaerobic > Unclassified | place: Washington, USA...
GATAGCGGATGAAATCCTGCCGGATTTGAACGGAGAAGAAAAAAATCTTATGTTAAGTCAAATGAGAGCGGAAAAAACCGCCAGTTTAACCTCTTCCTGCGGACGGCTGTTTGATGCGGTGGGAGCAGTTTTGGGGGGTTGCGGTATCAATAGATATGAAGGTCAGGCAGCAGCAGAACTGGAGGCACGGGCAGACAAAACCGTGCACGGTCATTATGGATTTGATCTTTACAAAGACCAGGATACCTGGATGATGGATGTGCTGCCGATGTGGCCGGAGTTAGTTGCTGATTTGAAACAAGGCTGTTCAAAGGCCGGCATGGCACAAAAATTTCACCTGACCCTGGTGGAAATGTTTACTGCCGCGCTAATCAGGCTGCGCGATGAAAGCGGCTTAAACCGGGTGGTATTAAGCGGAGGGGTATTCCACAATCAAATCCTGCTGAATAAAATAACTGAACGGCTTGGTGAACAGGAATTTATAGTTTTTCATCACCGGCAGGTTCCTCCGGGAGACGGCGGAATATCGCTGGGACAGGCAATAATAGCAAGTGAGGTGTTGCAGTAATGTGTTTGGGGGTTCCCGCCAAAGTAGTTGAGAAAAGGGCCAATGATACCGCCCGGGTGGATGTCAACGGCAACCAGACGGAAATTAATATTCGTTTAACCCCGGAAGTGGAACCGGGACAATATGTACTGGTTCATGCCGGTTTTGCCATGGAAATCATTGATGAGAGCATAGCCCTGGAAACCATGCGCTATTTGGAGGAGATGCTGCAATATGAGCAATGATGTAAAGGATTATCAACAGCAATTGCTGCAGGCCATCCAATCATTTAACGGTTCTGCATCTTTAATGGAGGTTTGCGGTACCCATACCATGGCGATTGCCAAGAGCGGCATTCGGGGACTGTTGCCTCCTAATATCAAACTCCTTTCCGGGCCGGGGTGTCCGGTGTGCGTGACGTCACAGGGAGATATTGATGCGGTTATTTTAATGGTTCAGCAGAAGGATCTCATCCTGGTTACCTTTGGGGACATGATGAGAGTTCCCGGTACTTACAGCAGTCTGCAGGAAGAACGCAGCCAAGGCGCAGATATCAGGGTAGCCTATTCGCCGCTGGATGCGTTGCGGGTAGCGCGGGAAAATCCGCAGAAGGAAGTGGTTTTCCTGGGGATTGGCTTTGAAACGACGACGCCGACGATCGCCATAACCCTGGAGCAGGCCGTAAAGGAAGGATTGAAAAACTTCTCCGTCTTTTCCCTGCATAAAGTTGTACCGCCGGCGCTGGAACTTATTTTTTCTGATACTGATATTAAGGTGGATGGCTTGATATGTCCCGGCCATGTTTCAGCGGTAATCGGGGTTAAACCATATGAAATCCTGACTGATAAATACAAGAAACCTTGTGTAATAACGGGCTTTGAGACCCAAGATATACTGGAAGGGATTTATATGCTTTTGCAGCAGTTGAAAAAAGACGAGGCTCGGGTGGAAATCCAGTATGGCCGGGTGGTTAAGCCGGAAGGCAATCCAATCGCCCGCCAGACCATGGAGCGTGTATTTAAGCCCGCTGCGGCGCGCTGGAGGGGCTTGGGAATGATTCCGGCCAGCGGCCTGGAATTGCGGGAGGAATATGCCGGGATGGACACGCGTTTGAAGTTCGGTATTCCGGAAATAGAAGAGCTCCCCATTAAAGGCTGTGCCTGCGGCGAAGTACTGACCGGTAAAATAAGCCCGCCTGATTGTGCTTTGTTCGGACGGGCATGTACCCCGTTAAAACCGGTTGGTCCGTGTATGGTTTCCCATGAAGGTTCTTGTGCAGCTTTTTATCGTTATACGCCAGTGAAAGGGAGAGGTTAGATGACGCAGGATAGAATATTAATGGCCCACGGCAGCGGAGGGCTGATGAGTCAGCGCCTGATCGATGAGGTGTTCAAACAGGCCTGGCAAAATGAAATAATGGAACCTATGCTGGATGGAGCTATTTTGCAGATGCCGGCTGGTCGCCTGGCCATGTCGACGGATTCATTTGTAATTACCCCGCTCTTTTTTCCGGGAGGGGATATAGGCAAGCTTTCCATTTGCGGGACGGTTAATGATTTACTGGCTTGCGGGGCCACTCCGCTCTATTTGTCGACTGCCTTTATTATTGAAGAGGGTTTGCCTATCGCTGAGCTCAGATTAATTGCCGAATCAATGGCTAAAACAGCCAGGGAAGTTGGAGTCAAGCTGGTTACCGGAGATACCAAAGTAGTGGAAAAAGGCAGTTGCGACGGGGTGTTTATCAATACCACCGGAATTGGCATTATTCCGGAAGGCATTGACTACCGGCCCCCGCGGATACAACCTGGCGATAAGGTTATCGTCACCGGCTACGTTGGCGATCATGGTCTGGCGATTCTGGCGCAACGTGAAGGCCTTACCTTTAGTACCCCGGTGGTAAGTGACTGCGCCGCGCTGTACCAATTGGAAGAAATGGTTGCCAAATACGGCGATGCCATAAAATGTATGCGCGATCCCACCCGGGGAGGTCTGGCTACGGTTTTAAACGAAATCGCTGTTCAGGCCGGCATCGGTATTCGGGTAAAAGAAGCTGCCATCCCGGTTGCGCCTGCGGTAAAGGGAGCCTGCGATATGCTGGGCATGGATCCGCTTTATATGGCCAATGAAGGTAAAATGGTCATGTTTGTGGCAGCAGCGGCAGCCCGGGATTTGCTCTTTGATTTACACCAGCTCTCCCCGACGGCAAATGCAGCCATTATCGGGCAAGTTGATGCCGGGCCGTCCGGTCTGGTACTGATTGAAACCGAATTGGGTGCAGAGCGCATTCTGGGAATTTTGGAAGGCGAACATGTGCCCCGCATCTGCTGAAAAATTTTACAGCGATCGGAAAAGACGTGTATACTGATATAATAAGTAAAAAACTTACGAGGTTGTGGGCATGAACAAAAAAATTGCTTTCCAACGTCTGCTGGTTACTCTTTCTGCAGCTTTCATTATTTTCCTCGCAGGCTCATTGCCGGTTCAGGCAGCCAGCAGCGAGGGAAGTCCAACCGCCTATGTTATTCTGGTTGACAAGCTTTCCGTCAATGACATTGACCCGACGGCAACGCCGGGAATATATCATCTCACCCGGCAGGGGGCAATTGGCCTGGCCAGCAACCGCACCCTGAGAGCACGCAATACAATTGACTGCAGTTTGACGCTGGGGGCAGGGAATTTGGCCCGCGGTTATAAAAATGATTTACTGGGTTTCAATAAGGAAGAGCTCGTGCCTGAGCGGGAGAAAACCGCCGGACAATTATACCGGAGCTTGACCGGGATTGAAGACCAAGGCCATCTGCTGCTGGTGAATCTGCCGGAAATATTGGAAGGTTTAAATAAAGAACACGTTAATACCGTTCCCGGCGCGTTGGGTGAAATTTTACGTGCCAACCAGCTTAAGGTCTGTGTACTGGGCAATGGAGATAATGGGATTGGGAAAATGCGTTCCGGCATAGCCGTAGGTATGGATGGCAGCGGACAGGTACCTCTTGGGGATGTTGGTCCCTCCGTCTGCCGTTTCGCTTCGTCCGGCTACCTAAGTTATGAAACCAATTATGAATATATATTCGCACAGATAGAGAACTATCGTTCCCAGGCAGACTTGATAATAATAGACTTATCCGATTTGGCCCGGCTGGAGAGCGCCGATACGGCACTCCCGGAAGTTTCGGCCCGGGAAAGGAAACATTATCTGGAAAAAATTGACCAAATGGTCGCCCGAGTGAGCCGGCAAGTTGATCCTGATCAGGATCTGATGTTGCTGGTTGGCCTCTCGCCTGCTGCTAAGGAGATGGATTGGAAAAATAATTTCACCCCGGTTCTGGCATATGGAAAAGGTTTTTCCTCAGGCATCCTCACTTCCGCCACCAGCCGGCGGGATTATATAGTGGCCAATACTGATTTTGCTCCCACCGTACTGAAGTTTTTTAATCTGGAAGATAAACAGCGGGTAATGATCGGTCAGGCAATGACTTCCAAACCTGCAAGAGGAGCAGATAACCTTGCGGCGGCCAGTAAGCTGTCTGCAGATACGAGTACTGCTAACCGCCTGCGTCCAATTGTAATCAAGGGATATGTTATTTTGCAGATAATAAGTATACTTCTGGCTCTCATGGTTATTTTCTGGATTAAGAAGGGAAAACAGGTAATAAAACCGCTGCTCGTTTCCATGGTCACAATTCCTCTGGTGTTGCTGCCGCTGAATAAAATCAGCCTGCCCGGGGATTGGAGTTACGTTATTGCTGCGGTTGTGATAACCATTGTGTTGACTAAACTGGTAATGTATTTCTGTAAGGGCAGCAGCTTTAAGAGTTTTGTAGCAGTCAGCCTGATCACAGTTTTAATGATAAATCTGGATATAATCCTGGGGGCCCCCATGATAAAGAGTTCATTGCTGGGTTATGACCCCATGACCGGAGCCAGATATTACGGGATTGGTAACGAATACATGGGGGTTTTGATCGGCAGCAGTATTGCTGTAGCGGCATCAATATATGAAAAATATAAAAATCGTTGGCTGTTAACTATAATAGCAGTGTTTTTTATGTTGGAATGCTATTTGATCGCGGGGCCATCGCTGGGAGCCAATTCTGACGGCCTGTTGACTGCGCCCATCGCCTTTTTGCTTACATTTCTGCTGCTGCGCAATGTAAAAATGAATCCCCGAGTAATATCCAGGCTTTTGATGATTGTTATCCTGGTGGCAGCCGGGGGGACATTTTATGATATGCAGCGGCCGGTGGAAATGCAAACCCATATCGGCAGAGCTGCAAATCAAATTGTTGCCGGAGGGTGGCAGGAAATCCTGCTGATTATAAAACGCAAAATGGCTATGAATATAAAATTAATCAGATACACGATCTGGAGTTATGTGTTTATGGTTATTATGCTGGTAGTATCGCTGTTATTGGTGCGGCCGGTTGGAGCAATGCAGCAGTTGCGTCAGCAGCATCCCTATATTTTTAAAGGCTTTATCGGCATAATAACTGCAGCATTTGTCGCTTTGCTGGTCAATGATTCTGGAATAGTGGCTGCTTCAACCACCAGCATTTATCTTGTTTTTCCTATATTAATGCTGATGCTGAATATCGATGAGGCTTGATCTGAAAAATACCCGGCAGCAGAGATGTTCAGGGAGGAAGCAGGGAAATCTGATTTTTTGCCGCAAATGCTCAAAGGGGATTAATAATCCTTAGAGCATTTGCGGCAAAAATTTGCTTATCAATAAATCTATTTAAATGTTTTTGCGTTTGAGAGTATATTTGGTATGCAGCAATTCGTGGGATCTGTGTCCCAGAGTTTCCTGCAGGAATTCTTCGTAGAGCATTTGGATCTCGTGATTCTCATGGGATTTGCGCAAAATTTTGCTGCGATCTTCGACATAGATGGCTTCCATCCTTTGGGCTCTTTGCTCGTTGCTGCGGGTGATGGGCTGACCGCCGCCGCCGATACATCCGCCCGGACAGGCCATAATTTCGATGAAATGATAGGGGGATTTGCCTGCTGCCACTTCATCCATGAGCGCCCGGGCATTGCCCAGCGTATGCGCTGCCGCCACCTTTACGATTGTTCCGTCCATATCTACCGTTGCCTCTTTTAGGCCAGCCATGCCTCGCACATCACTAAAATCAAGTTTTTCCAGTACCCGACCGGTAACTTTTTCATAAACGGTACGCAAGGCCGCCTCCATGACCCCGCCGCTGGCTCCGAATAATACCGCTGATCCCGTATATTCACCCATCCAGGGGTCAAATTCTGTTTCTTCCAGCTTCAGGGGATTAATTCCCGTCATTTGCAGCAGACGGACGATTTCCCGGGTGGTCAGCACCATATCCACATCAGAATAATCGCTGTCGGTCATCTCCGGACGCACGGCCTCGTATTTTTTAGCTGTACAGGGCATGATGGAAACTGAAAAAATCTTATCAGGACTTATATTCATTCTTTCCGCCCAGTAGGTTTTCACCAAAGCCCCAAACATTTGCTGGGGTGACTTGCAGGTGGATAAATGATCCAATTGGTCAGGATAAAAAACCTCCGTAAAACGTACCCAAGCTGGACAGCAGGAGGTAAACATCGGCAGCACGCCTCCGTTGCTGATCCTTTCCAGCAATTCCTGACTTTCTTCCATGATGGTCAGATCAGCGGCAAAATTGGTATTAAGTACATGGTTAAACCCTAGCATTCTCAGCGCACTGGCCAGTTGCCCCATCTGCAATTGGTCACGGTCAGCCCCGAAGGCTTCGGCGATTGCCAGCCGCACGGCCGGCGCAATTTGGGTTACAACAATTTTATCCGGATCAGCTGCCGCCGCCATAAATTCATCGGTTTGTTCGCGTCCGGAGATCGCACCTACCGGGCAGGCATGAATACATTGTCCACACATAACGCAGGGACTCTCAAAAAGTTCCTGACCGATTGAAGGAACCACTTGGGAATCAAAACCGCGATGAGCCAGTCCCAGGGCATTTACGGTCTGCTTTGATGTACAAAACTCAATACAGCGACCACAGAGGATGCACTTATTGGAATCCCTTACTATTGAAGGGCTGGAATAATCCAGGGGCAGATGCGCATCTTCCAGCGGGAAACGATTGAAACGCACATCGTATTCCGCGGCCAATTGCTGAAGTTCACAGCTGCCGCTGCGGACACAATGCAGACAGTCCTGCGGATGATGGGCCAAAATTAGTTCAAGTATCATCCGGCGGGCTTCAAGTACCCTAGGTGTGGCAGTATTTATCACCATGCCTTCATTTACTGCGGTGGCACAAGCCGGTATGAGGTTTTTTTGCCCTTCTACTTCTACCACACAAATCCTGCAATTGGCCTTGATTTCCTGGTCAGGATGGAAACAAAGCGTGGGAATTTTTATACCGGCTGCTTGCGCGGTATGCAATATGGAAGTACCTTCAGGTATGATCGTTTTAATGCCATTGATCATGACAGTTATTTCAGACATTTCTTTCACCGTCCCTCTATCCATTCTTAACCCTTGGAAATGGCGCCAAATTTGCATTTCACCATACAGGCCTGACATTTGATACACTTGTCTGAATCGATCACATGCGGCTTTTTGCGTTCCCCGCTGATAGCTCCCACCGGACAGACATCGGCACAAATGGTACAGCCTTTACATTTATCGGCATCAATCTTTATATCCAGTAGTTCTACACATACACCGGCGGGACATTTTTTATCATAAATATGGGCTTCATATTCAGGTCGAAAATAGCGTAAGGTTGCCAGTACCGGATTGGGTGCAGATTGTCCCAGACCACACAGGGAAGTGGATTGGACTACCCGGCATAAACTTTCCAGGGTATCAAGATTATCCGGGGTGCCCTTGCCGTCACAAATCTTATTAAGAATCTGCAGCATGCGCATTGTGCCTTCACGGCAGGGGGCACATTTGCCGCAGGACTCTTCCTGGGTAAAATGCAGAAAGTATCTGGCTACATCAACCATGCAGGTATCTTCGTCCATGACCACCAGGCCGCCTGACCCCATCATAGCTCCCAGCTTGATCAGGGAATCATAATCTACGGGTGTGTCAAGCAGGCTTTCCGGAATACAACCGCCGGAGGGCCCGCCGATCTGCACCGCTTTGTAATGTTTTCCATTCTGGATTCCGCCCCCGACATTAAATACGATATCGCGCAGGGAAATGCCAATGGGAACTTCAGCCAGACCGGTTCGGTTGATCTTGCCGGTCAGGGCAAATACTTTTGATCCCTTGCTGTTCTCTGTACCCATACCGGCAAACCAGTCCGCTCCTTGGCGGATGATAACGGGAACATTGGCGTAAGTCTCTACATTATTAATATTGGTGGGCTTGCCCCATAATCCTGACTGCGCCGGATAAGGAGGCCTTACCCGAGGCATGCCACGCTTGCCCTCGATAGAATGCATCAGCGCGGTTTCCTCCCCGCAGACAAAAGCTCCGGCACCGGCAGCAATTTGTATTTTGAAGCTGAATCCGCTACCCAGGATATTATTGCCCAGAATACCCATGCTTTCCGCATCCCGAATAGCTTTTTTCAATCTTTTTATCGCCAGCGGGTATTCGGCCCGAACGTATATATATCCTTCGTCGGCGCCAATAGCATAGCCGCAGATAGCCATCCCTTCCAGCAGTGCATGCGGATCACCTTCCAGAACACTGCGATCCATGAAAGCGCCGGGATCTCCTTCGTCCGCGTTGCAAACGACATATTTTTTATTACCGGGAGATTTGTAAGCTGCTTCCCATTTACGCCCGGCGGGAAATCCTCCTCCGCCCCGGCCTCTTAACCCGGATTGGCTGATTTCTTGAATCACCTCGGCCGGAGTCATGGAGGACAAAGCTTTTTCCAGGGCTTCATAGCCATCAAAAACGATATAATGGACGATTTGATCCGGATCGATGATTCCGCAGCGCCCCAGCACATTTTTAACCTGGGCTTTGTAAAAAGGTATTTCTTCAAGTTTTTCAATATTGGCTGCTGCTTCATAGCCCCGGGGATCCTGGGCCACAATATATTCCGGAGAGGGATTCCCCTCCACGAGATGTTTTTTTAAAATATCAATGGCAACTTCAGGTTTCAGATTACCATAGATAAACCGTGGCTCACCCGGCATATGAACTTCCATAAGGGGTTCTGCGTAGCACATGCCGATACATCCGGTGGACATCATGTCAATATCCAATCCATGGGTATCGATATAGCTGCTGACTGCATCCCAGATCTTTTCTCCGCCGGCGGCAATTCCGCATGTACCCAGCCCGAATACGACCTTAATACGATTCTTTGATTCATCGTATGCATTTTGAAACTGTTTACGCATTTCATTTAAGCTATGCATTTTTCTTCCCCGTCCTTTTCCCGATAACGTGCCAGTATTTCCGGAACGTCATCGGGGCTTACTCTTCCATACGCATCTTCGTTGACCATTATAACCGGAGCCATACCGCATGCTCCCAGGCAGGCTACAGGTTCAACCGTAAAAAGCAAATCTTCGGTGGTCATATTTCCGCCCGCCAAACCTAAAGTTTTATTGATCGATTCCAGAATCTTGCCGCCGCCCTGTACATGACAGGCAGTTCCGGTGCAAACGCGGATAATATTTTTTCCCCGTACCTGCAGATGAAATTGACCATAGAAGGTAACCACTCCATATACTTCACTGGAAGGGATCTTCAACGTACTGGCAATCATTTTTATCGCATCTTCCGGGATATATCCAAAAATATCTTGGGTTTCCTGCAAGGCTGGAATAATTTTGCCATTTGTATCGCGGTATTTGTCTAACATTTTATCAAGTGTCACATAACGCATATCCTGTACCTTTTCACCGCAATTACACATACTATGTTCCTTCTTTCACAAATAAATTTACATATCTGCCTGCATCAAGCATAAGGGCGTAAATTACTAAACTATTGCAGCAATGCGGATGCTGCGCATTAGGTTATGATTGTATGATTTCAGCTAATTCCGCAAAGGCACTTTCGATTTCCTCAGCCGTAAACATTTTTCCCAGGGTATTGTATGTTTCGGTGATTTGCTGCCTGACTTCAGACGTCATTTCCCCAGCGCTGATTTGTTTGGTTAATAAGCGCGAGGCAGTTTCATCCAATGATTGGAGAAAACGACCCGTGATCCGGCTGAAGAAGGGTTGGATTTCCCTAGCCATTTCCTGAGTTATTGGGTCTTCCATGATGGGGCCGCCTTGCTCATAGAATTTGTTTAGCTGCATATTCAACTTGTAGATGGACAGCTTTTCAATTTGTGATTTGATTTTCAGTTGCTGCGCTGCCTGATCAGTCAAATAGGTTTTGTTGTTCATCAGATTAGCGATTTCAAGGTATTTTGCCCTGATACAGTATTGCAGACTGACTCCCAGAGCATAAACATCATTTGCTGATCGAGGACAGGGAAGTGAACTTGCCATCTCGTAAGCAGCTTTGGTGTGGTAGTTGATTTTTATTTCTTGTGCAGTTCTCATTTCTCGTCATCCTCCTTTTTATATGTGAAACATGTAACTATCTAAGCTTTAGGCACATAGTAATGCAAGTTGCATGCCAATTCACTGAAATCGTGCTGCGGCCGGGAAATGCAGATATCCGCTGGTAATAAATATTCTTTAAATTCTGCTTTATTTAGGCGTCTGTTGGCTCATTCGATACTTTTCTGGAAGGGAAACCATTGCATAATAAATAAGGGATATATAATGGAGGTGTAACATACATGTAACTTTAGTGTTTGATGAATGTGATAAGGGTTACAGAAAAATGACAGTATACATACAATGTGACCCTGATAGAAATTATTGTTCCCATATCGAATTAGGTCAGATGTTGTTTTATAAAATATTATCGGAGGGTATCAGACTATGTGAAAACCGCAAAAATCGCCGGGCTATTTATCCAAAGTGGAGGACATAGTTTAAATTTGGGGTATATTTATCGCCTTCGTCCCCAAAATACAACAGATATTGATCGTAGGTGGGGCAAATAGGGATAGGGGACAGTTTTCATATAGTCTGGTATCTTAATAAAGACCCTGCTATATATCAAGGAATTGCGAATCCTATGAAGATGAACCGGTTGCCGACGAAACCATCTCTTGCTATAATTTCCGTTATAGATGCTGGACTGCAAAATTTATTATTTTATGTAAATTATCTGGGATGCCGTTCGTGTTATTCCCTCGAGGGAGGAAAACTAACTTGACTTTTGCTAAAGAATATAAACAGAAGTTAATGTCACCAAAAGAGGCTGTAAAAATTATCAAATCCGGCGACCGCATACAATATAATTCCTACAATGGTGTTCCCCCTGCTCTGGATAGGGCTCTGGCTTTACGTCGGGATGAATTGGAAGAAGTTATTATAAACACAAGTGTAACCCTGTTTCCACTGCAGACAATCGCTTCAGATCCAGAAGGCAAACATTTTATATACAACAACTGGCATGCTTCAGGTCATGACCGTAAACTGGCTCAGGCGGGCAATTATTATTACGTTCCTTCCATGTATTATGAATTGCCTAAAATATTAAAACAAAATGAAAAACTTGATGTAGTTTTGCTGCAGGTCGGAAGTATTGATAAAATGGGTTATATGAATCATGGGCCAAATGTAGGGCATGCACAGGCGCTGGTTAAAGCCGGCAAGAAAGTAATTGTGGAAGTTAACCCTAATATGCCTACAGCTTACGGCGGCTATGATGAAGCGGTACATATCAGTGAAGTTGATCTGGTGGTGGAAGGGGATCAGCAACCGCTCTTTTCGTTACCGGTTTTGCAGGCCAACGAAGTTGAACAGCGCATTGCCAAATGGGTTATGACTGGAATTGAAGATGGAGCCTGTATACAGCTTGGTATCGGGGCTATGCCTAATTTTATCGGGGAATTGATTGCTGAATCTGATTTGCAGGATCTGGGTGCGCATACGGAAATGCTGGCGGATGCATATATTAAAATATATGAGACCGGTAGGCTGAACGGGAAAAACAAGGTTATAGACAAAGGCAGAATAGTTTATGGTTTTGCCATGGGCTCACAGGCTCTGTATGATTTCATTGATAAAAATCCGGTTTGCGCTGCCTATCCGATAACTCATGTCAATACTCCCTCGATGGTCGCCAAAAACCCCAAAATGATAGCTATAAATGCAGCGATAGAGGTTGATCTGTTTTCACAAATTAACTCCGAGTCTTCGGGCTTTCGGCAAATTTCAGGATCGGGCGGACAGGTCGATTTTATGCTGGGCTCATATATGTCAGAAGGCGGCAAAGGATTTATTTGTTTGCCTTCAACCTTCACCGACCGGGAGGGCAAACTCAGTTCCCGGATTAGACCCACCCTTGGTTCGGGATCTGTCGTAACCGTCCCCAGGACGATCGCCCATTATATAGTAACCGAATACGGCATCGCCAATGTCAAAGGCAAATCCACCTGGGAGCGGGCTGAGGAAATGGTTAAAATTGCTCATCCCCGTTTTCAGGATGAATTGATTCAGGAAGCCAACAGGATGAATATCTGGCGCCGGAGCAATAAAATTAACTAAAAACATAAAACGATTGGCCCAATTGCAGCAAACAATAGTTGAAAATTTAGATAAAAATGCCCTGCAAGTTGAGCTTTTCTCTTCTGATTCGCAATATCATATAAATAATTTTTATTACTAAATTCTATTCTGGAAATGAAAACCGCATAAACCAAGTGCCAAAATCGGTTTTTACAACCTCTGGGCCTTTCTCAACCGTTAAATTAACATATTTTATAACCTTGTACCCCAGCCCATAGTATTCTGTTGAACCACCGTCTTTGTATATTATTATTGGCACTGCAAATAGAGGAGATTTATTTGCTTTTACTAAAGAAAAATCTGTAATAAAAAATGCAAGCCAAACAATAAATACTAAGCCCAAAATATACTTTCTCTTTTTTGTCATATCATATGTACCTCAAAAAAACGGTTTTTGGCTATATATAAAGCTTAATCCGTTTTTATTCTTCTGCCGGTTTATTTCCCACCTCTATAACCGCCATGGTGCAGCGGGAAACACAAATAAGGTTTTCCTCTTCGTCATAGATGCGGATATCCCAAATAATGGTGCGTTTTCCCACATGGATCGGTACTCCTACCGCATGCACCATGCCGCTGGCTTTGCTGCGAATATGGTTGGCATTAATCTCCAGGCCGACTGCCCGTTGGTAACTGGCATCAACAAATTGGTAACTGCCTGCGGAAGCAACTGTTTCTGCAATTACAACTGATACTCCCCCATGCAATAGCCCAAAAGGCTGATGGGTTTTAGGAGTTACCGGCATTTGCGCTACGACTCTTTCCGGCGTATATTCAATGATTTCAATTCCCAGTGTGCCCATGACGGTATGGGTTATATCAAACCCCGAAACATCATTCATAATACTCGCTCCTTGTTCGCTTATGATACTCAAATAAATGATAGCACAAAAGCTTCTGCTATAAGGGAAATTAAAGCTTAAATTGATTGTGCTTTAAAATTAATTTTATAAATATTTTAAATTGTAATATTATTACGCAAAATTACATTGATAGATTTATTATGCTTAATTATAATAGGTAGTAATAGCATATTTTTGGATTTATTTATAATTATCAGCAGAATTGTCTATTTTGCATTATTAATTTGTTGAAAAGCTGCCACGGGGATACTCTACGGTATCGTTTTTATCATATGCAGGAAGGGGGCTTAAGCAGTCTGGAGCATTTAAGTATATTAAATATTAATGAGGAGGCACAGAACGAATGGCACATCTTTATACCAGCGACGAGCAAATGGATCGACTTGTTGATTTTAAAGGTGCTCGCGAATACCATCTGAAAAAGGATCGCCGCAAAAAAGACAAGCGTATGCCTTTAAAAGAGGCCATTGCTGAGTTTGTTCATGACGGCGATATTTTTGCTGAAACCGGTTTCTCCTATGTCAGAAGTCCGATTCAGGCCTATTTTGAAATTGTCCGTCAACAAAAGAAAAATCTCGTCGGTATCGGCTCACCTATGTCCAACTGTTCGTATTTCATGGCTCGCGAATGCATGAAAGCGATACATTTGTCCTATATTGGGGTGGAAATGCGCGGTAATGACAAAAACTTTGCCCGCATCATCAAGAACAAGGAAGCCGAAATCCTGTCTTTATGGAGTCACGGCTCAATGGCATTGGGATTCAAGGCGGCCCAATTGGGTGCTCCCTTTATCGCATCCAAACAATTGCTGGGTACGGATATGATCAAACAAAATCCCTTTGTCAAAGTTATCGACAATCCGGTTGGTACCGATCATGACCCGGTTTGTCTGATCCCGGCCTTATTCCCCGATGTATGCATCGTTCATGTTCAGCAGGCTGATCGCTACGGCAATGCGGTTATCAAAGGCCCGGCGATTAATGATATTGCTCTGGCAGCCGCCTGCCGCCGGGTTATTATAACTGCGGAGCGGATTGTTCCGGAAATGACGATCCGGGACAACAGCAGCGCCAGCATCCCCTTTATGTATGTTGATGCGGTGGTTGAACTTCCATACGGAGCTTATCCGGGATGTTGTCCGGGACATTATTACTGGAATCGGGAATGGTGGGAATGGCTGATCCGTATTAGCACGGTCACCTATGAAAACATGATTGAATATACCGATCGCTGGATAATGAACACCACTGGTCCGTATGATTTCATCGATAAAGTGGGCGGAATATCTGTTATAGACAAGGCCCGCCGCTTAATGGAAGCAGCTGAGGGTACAGCAGATGATTCTGCGATCAGTTTTCATTATCAAGAAGTTATACCCAAATGGGACTAAGTAAGGAGGAGAATTATGAGCAATGTAGCACCCGCTAATCCATTGGAGATGCTGGCCTATAATCTGTCTATGATGATTGATGATAACCAGATCGTATATGTGGGAACCGGTCTGCCCATGGTGGGAGGAATGCTGGCCAAAAAGACGCATGCTAAAAATATAACCTTGGTATTTGAAAGCGGCGGACAGGATCCTTTGGATGGCTGTGATGTGCCCTGGTCCGTTGGCTGCCCGTTTACCTACCGTAAATCGCCCATGAGCATGGAAATGTCTATTTCCTTTGGCCAGTGCGCATTGGGCTATGTCGATATCGCATTTCAGGGCGGGGCCCAGTTTGACATGTATGGCAATGTAAATACTTCAGTTATTGGCAGTTATGAAAACCTGAAATCCATTCTGCCGGGCAGCGGCGGCGGCAACGATATCGGTTCGCTCACGGAAAAATCAGTGCTGGTTGGCTTGCAACTCCCCGAGCGCTTTCCGGAACGGGTGGATTTCCTGACCACCCCCGGTTATCTGGAAGGCGGCGACAGCCGTGAAAAAGCCGGACTCTATGGAGGACCGATTGCCGTTGTTACGCAGGTCGGAATTTATGACTTTGAACCGGTCAGCAAACGGATGCGGATCAAAGCTCTGAACCCCGGTATGACGGTAGAAATCGCCCAGATGTGTACTGGCTTTGAATTGCTGGTACCCGATGAAATTCAAATGGTAGCACCGCCTCCCGATGAAGTTCTGGAAATCTTGCGTACTGTGGTGGATCCCCGCGGAGTATTCACCAAGATGCCGGGAATGTAAAAAGAAACAGAAGGGCTGGCATGACGCCAGCCCTTCAGACTGTCCAAAAAGCTTACCGCTGCGTTAATACGGGAAGCTCGCTCATGTTATAGGGACATTTCCCCTAAGGGGTGTGTCCCTATAACATCACGGGCTTCCCGATTGTCTTGTGCTAAACCATTTATGACTATATATTTACTTATTTAACCCGGGGCGGGAATTCTATAAAGATCTTGTGGGGATCGACTTCTTTACGTAAAACCATTAAGATATCTTCCGGCGGTGCAGGGATTTCCTCGACCTTTTCCGGAACGATCAATTCAAACCCGGTGCAGGCCTGAGCAATTTCCACTGTACAGTAAGGATTCAATCCTTTGATCCGCATCCGTTTACTTTCCGGCTCGAAATCCATAACTCCAATCTGGGTAACCACCGATTGCGGACCCTTTCCCAATAATCCGGCTTCCATACGGCTGTTGCCGCCGTTCAGGAACCCCGGACTGGTAAGAAAGTCCAATTTGACCGGGAATTTACTGGGATCCTGCAGACCAACCAATACAAAGGTCTCAGACAGGGAACTCAGATCATTTCCGCCACCGCTACCGGTCAGACGGGATTTGAAATTGTGAAAATCACCGCCGATAAAATGCGTATTCAGATTCCCATACATATCGATCTGGGCCGCACCCTGGAAAGCAATATCAACAAAACCGTTGGCGGCCATGGCAAAGGAGTGGGCCATTTCCATGCTCATCGGGGCCCGGCGGAAAGTTGCCGCGCCGCCTACCGACCAGGGCATCGGGCCTTCCCAGGGATCCTGCCCGCCGCTTTCATAAACCAGTGTTATATGGGGGGCATGGGTTTTCTTGGCTAACATGGCCCCGACCATGGGAAGCCCCGTTCCCACATAAACGATCATACCGTCTTGTATCTGCAAAGCAATGTTATATGCCAGTTGTTCAAAAGGATTAGCCGGTGCTGGTGTATTCAAAGTATTCGCCTCCTTTATTTTATCTTAATCCCATTTGGGGATTACCGGTTCATAGGTAAAATCAACCCCGCTGTCTTCGATCAGATATTCTTCCGCTTTTTCCATCCTGCGCAGATTGTCAACGTAGCCAAAACCGCCCATGTCTCTGCTGAGACGGTCGATCAGCGCATACTGGTCTTTGCAGCCAAAAATCCAATTATCCACGAAATCCTGCATGGCAACATCGTTTTTGGTGGCAATCCGCATCAGCCATTCCCACCATTCTCTGGCCCAGTAATAATGGCCGGGGCAGGAGCCGGGCAAACATCCGTAAGGAAGTTCAACCACCGCATCGACGATCATGAAAGGGATGACCGTGTTGCTGTTGTCAAAGCGTATACTTAACTCGGGAACCACTTCTTCACAGGTGATGATTACTTTTCGGGAGGCGAAAGCTACGGCAATGTCATTGACAGCCGGTCCAAATATTTTTCCATTGCCGTACATGTCGGCCTGCTGGCAGTGAATGATGCAAACATCCGGATGCAAGGCCGGAATCAACGCCACTGGCTGGCCGTTCCAGGGATCTTTTACTTCCTTGACATAAGGATTATATTTTATGATATCGGATCCCAGCAGCTGATGGGCAGCCACATAAGGCTCGCCATATTGGGCCGCTTTAAAGCCCAACCCCATGGATCCATGGCTCCATTCGGAAAGAATCTTGGTTTTGCCGTTCTGGACAGCTTTCGAAAACTGACGATCGGTACCCCGCATTTCTGCTCCGCAGTATGAATTGTGGGTATAATTGCAGCAACCGGTAAAAACAGCAAAGGAATGTATCGTATTGGGAGAACCGATGTATTGCAGGTTTTTTTTCTGCTGGCGCCATATTTCGAAATGGGCCTGCAATGGTGTGCGGACATATGAGAATCCGGAATCAGCTACAACATCGCAATCTTCGACGTATTTTGCGATCGCGTCATGCAGACTCATCCTTTTATCCACTTTCAGACGGCTTTTTTTGAGGTTGTTTTCTCTGAAGGATTCGTGATCTATGAGTCGGTCTAAAACACTGGGATCGGAGATTCTTAGATTATCCAGCGCCTCCTCGTTGTAGAAAAACTTTGCTGACAAGGTCACCCCTCCTAAATTAAAATATTTAAAAATTTTATATTTAATATTATAACGTAATAAACTTTATTAGCATATAACAAAATATTACTCATTGAAATTTTGTAATATTTAGAAAATAATTGGTATATTTAATCACGGTTTATTTAAATGACAAGTTAAATCCAATAACAGATGAGAAAAATCTGGGTCAGCGACCATACCGTTAATGCATATCGGAAAAAACATTTTTGTCGGTAATTTTATGGGCAGAACACTATGGCGTGATATAATTAAATACTGTATGCATTTACATAAAGATTTCAAATGGTGGAGAAATGATAGTATTACAGGCACAGAAAATTAATAAATCTTTTGCGGATCAACAGGTTCTGCATGACGTCAGTCTAAGCGTTAAGGCCCGGGAAAGGGTCGGTTTGATTGGGGTCAATGGTGCCGGCAAAACTACCCTGCTGAAATGTCTGAACGGTTTAATGGCTGCAGATAGCGGCGAGGTGAGTTTTTCAACCGGCTTAACTATCGGCTACCTGGAACAGCTGGCTGATTATGAAGAGGGTATAACCATCTGGGATGCCATCATGGCAAGCTACGCGGGGATTTTAAATCTCAGATCCCGTTTAAATGAATTGGAAGCAGCAATCACCCGGGGAGGTTCGGAGCTGGAAAAAAATATGGCTCGTTATGCCCGCTGCAGCGAAGAATATGAACTGGCCGACGGCTACGCCTGTGAAAATACGGCCCGCAGGATTTTAAGCGGTCTGGGATTTACCCCGGAAGAATATGATCGCCAGGCACAAAGCCTCAGCGGGGGACAGAAGACCCGCCTGAACTTAGCGTGCTTATTGGCCAAGTTACCCGATTTACTATGCCTGGATGAACCGACCAATCATCTGGATATTTCATCGGTTGAATGGCTGGAGGAGTTTGTGAAGAATTACCCGGGTACCGTTCTGGTTGTTTCCCATGACCGCAGGTTTTTGGACAAGATTGCTACCCGCATTCTGGATTTAAGGTGGGGAAACATATCATCATACGAAGGCAATTACAGTCAGTATCTGGTTAAGCGAGCGGCCAATGACTTGGCCTGGCAGCGGGCCTATGACAAACAACAGGAATACATCCGCACAACTGAAGCCTATATCCGCCGTTTCAAGGCGGGCATCAAGTCCAAACAAGCCCGGGGCAGGCAGTCGCAACTGCAGCGATTGGAGCGTATTAACAGACCCCGGCAGGAAAAAGGTCTTGCCCTGCGCTCGCTTAATTTAAAACAGGAGAGTGGTCATGATGTATTGCGATTGCAGGGAATTGCCAAATCATTCGATCAAAATCATTTGTTCAAGGATTTGGATCTGAACATCAGCAAAGGTGAAAAAATTGCTTTGGTTGGCCCTAACGGATGTGGCAAGACCACATTATTAAAGATAATTAGTAATCGTATAGCGGCGGATGAAGGGGAAGTATGGCTGGGTAGCCGGGTTGAGCCCGGTTATTACGGGCAGGAATACGAGGATTTGGATCCCCAAAATACGGTGCTGGAAGAGATACTTGCCAATTTCGATATACAGATTGAGCAAGCTCGCACCGTACTTGGCTCCATCCTTTTCAGCGAGGATGATGTATTCAAACCGATTAAAAACCTGAGCGGCGGAGAAAAAGGCCGCTTGGCCCTGTTGAAATTAATTCTGTCCGGGGCCAATTTTTTGCTTTTGGATGAACCAACCAATCACCTTGACCTGGACAGCTGTCAAACGGTGGAAAAAATACTGCAGGATTATGAGGGCACGCTGTTGATGGTATCACATGATCGCTATTTTATTGATCAGATTGCCGATCGGGTTATTACTTTGCATAACGGCAGGCTGGAGTCCTATCACGGCAACTACAGCTATTACCAGGAAAAAGTTCAAAGCCGGAATAAGACAGATATGGCGGCACGCAGAGAAGCCGCCCGGGAGCAAAGCAAGCCGGAAATCGCAGCCCGCGAGCAGAAGAAGGAACAAGAAAGAATAAGGCGCAAGAGGATTCGTGCGTTGGAGGATATGGAGCATCGGATTACGGAGCTGGAGGAGCAGAAGAGCCGGATAGAAATTAAACTTTCGGATCCGCTGACTTACAGCGAGGAGGAAAACGCTCGTGCTTTTACCGCCGCTTATAAAGAACTGGAAGAAGAGTTGCAATCTGCTTATAACGAATGGGAAGAATTAAGTAAACTACTTGAAGATGAACCGATGGAAGGCAACAACGATGAATTATTTGCCCGTTAAACTGCAAGACCTGGCCGAACGTGGCTGGGATGAACTAGATATAATATTTGTTTCCGGTGATGCCTATGTTGATCACCCCGCCTGGGCCGCGGCGTTGTTGGGAAGATTTCTGGAAAAGCAGGGATTCAGGGTAGGCATCATTACCCAGCCGGACTGGCACAGCCTGCAGGATATTCAGAAACTGGACCGGCCCCGCTTGTTTTTTGCGGTTTCTGCCGGCAACCTGGATAGTATGGTCAGTCACTATACGGCCGATAAAAAAAGACGCTCGCAGGATCTGTATTCGCCTGGCGGACTGGCCGGACTGCGTCCTGATCGCGCCAGCATCGTCTACACCAACCTGATACGACAGGCCTGGCCGGGGGTGCCGGTTGTTCTGGGAGGAGTTGAACCCAGTCTGCGGCGTCTGGCGCATTATGATTACTGGAGCGACAAGGTGCGACGTTCAATGTTGGCCGACAGCAAAGCGGATCTGTTGGTCTACGGTATGGGCGAGTATCCGCTCCTGGAGATTGCACGTCATCTCAAATCGGGCAAGGATATTCGTTACCTGACCCATCTGCGCAGCACTTCATATATGAGTAAATCATTGCCGGAAGGTGTGTTGGAATTGCCTGCCTATGAGGCCGTCAAAGATAATCCGGATGCATTTGCCGAGGCAACCCGATTAATCCATCAGGAATTGAATCCTTACTGTGCGCGCAGTCTGGCCCAAAAACACGGGGAGCGCTGGGTGGTGGTCAACCCGCCCGCCCTGCCACTAAATACTGCCCAGATGGATGCAATTTATGATCTGGAATTTACCAGAAGAGCTCATCCTGTCTACGAAAAGCAGGGGGGGATACCCGCCTTGGAACCGGTACAGTTTTCGGTAACCACCCATCGTGGATGTTTCGGTGGCTGTGCCTTTTGTTCGCTGGGGCTTCATCAGGGCAAGTTTATCCAAAATCGCAGTGTAAATTCAATTGTGCAGGAAGTTGAGGCCATCAGCCGTCATCCTGATTTCAAAGGCAGTATCCCCGATGTAGGGGCCGCATCCGCCAACATGTTCGGATTACGGGGAAAAGATGATAAGCGCTGTCAAGCCTGCCGCCAGGAAAGTTGTCTTTACCCGACGGTATGCAAGAATCTGCAGACTGATCATAGCCCTTCGGTACGGCTATGGAGGGAACTGCGCCGCAACCCGCGGGTCAAGCACTTGTTTGTGGCCTCGGGGGTGCGTTACGATTTAATTTTGCAAGACAATTCCGGCCAATATTTAAAAGATCTCTGTCAATATCATGTCGGCGGGCAGCTTAAAATTGCCCCGGAACACGTTTCCGACCGAGTATTGAAACTTATGCACAAGCCTTCCCAGGCTGAATACAGAAAGTTCGTGGAGAGGTTTAAAAAGGTTAATGAGCAACTGGGCAAAGATCAGTATCTGGTGCCATATTTTATTTCCGCCCATCCGGGCTGCGAACTCGAGGATACGATTGAACTGACGGAATTTGTCCGCGACAATCTACAGTATTATCCCGAGCAGGTGCAGAATTTTACCCCTACCCCCATGACGATTTCCACCTGTATGTACCATACCGGATTAGATCCGCTGAGTAAACGCAAAATATATGTGCCCAGGCAGGCCCGGGAACGCAGATGGCAGCGGGCTTTATTACAATACCGCGACCCCCGCAACCGCAATTTGGTAAGGCAAGCACTGCAAAGCTGCGGACGAGCGGATTTGATCAACAGTTCACCCCAGGGCTTACTGATCCGAACCGAGAAAAACAAAACCACCAGGCAAAGTGACAGGAAGAAAACCAAAGCAGCAGGAAAAAATCCCAGAGCAGCAAAGGAGCCAGGCAATGCAAGCAGAAAAAACAGAAAAAGCCATTCTGGTCGGGGTAGATTTAGGCCGTAGGGCTGATATCAACTTTAACGATTCCCTTGAAGAACTAAAAAGTCTGACCGAAGCTGCCGGTGGAGAAGTGATGGCTACGCTGGTGCAGGCCCGGGAGCGAATCAACAATACCACCTATATTGGCAGCGGTAAATTACAGGAATTAAAGCATCTGGCCGCTGAACTGCAGCCGGATTTGATCATCTTTGATCGGGAATTGTCGCCGGTACAGCTGCGCAATCTGGAGGAAGAACTGGACTTTAAGGTGATCGATCGTACCAGGTTGATTCTGGATATATTCAGCCAGCGGGCCCGTTCCAATGAAGGCAAACTGCAGGTTGAACTGGCACTGCTGGAGTATCGCCTGCCGCGGCTGACTGGCAAAGGTGCGGGCATGAGCCGTTTGGGCGCAGGAATTGGAACCCGCGGTGCCGGTGAACAGAAACTGGAATTGGATCGACGCCATATCCGCAAGCGCATCCAGGAGGTCAAAAAGAAACTGGACAAGGTACAGAGTACCAGAAACTTGCAGCGCGAAAAACGCCAGCGGGCCGGGATAAAGGTAGTGTCGTTGGTGGGGTATACCAATGCCGGCAAGTCTTCCTTATTTAATACCATTTGCCGGACGGGGCACCGCAGCGGCATGGAGCAGGTGGAAGCTGACCATAGATTGTTTCAGACCCTGGATACCACCATTAGGAAAGTTTACCTGCCTTCCCGCCGGGAAATTCTCCTAACCGATACGGTGGGTTTTATTCAGAATCTGCCCCATCATTTGATGGCTGCCTTCCGCTCTACATTGGAAGAGGCAGTGGATGCAGATCTGCTGCTACATGTAGCGGATTTATCAGATCCTAATCTCTTGGAAAAAATAGCAGTGGTGGAAGAGGTGCTGCGGGAGTTGGGAGCCGATCAGGAGCGAATCCTGACGGTATTTAACAAAGCTGATCGGTTGGACAATCCTCCCCTGCCCGGTCACCATGGCCTGGTTGTATCTGCCTTGACCGGACAGGGAATCGACACCTTGCTTACACGATTGGAATCATTATTTGCCGAAACCTGATGACCGCTAATTAATCAGGCGGCGGTGCTCAACCATAATACAACAATCCTCAATCAAGTCAGCACCGGCATCTTTAACCCGGCTTTTGTCCCCCGGGCAGATCAGACCCAACTGCAACCAGACTGCCTGGGGGGATATTTTCAAAGTTTCCTCAACCACGGCATCAATTTCCTCCTGACGGCGGAAAACATTTACCAGATCAATTCCGAAAGGAATAGAGGCCAGATCCGGATACGATTTTTCCCCTAAAGCTTCTGAAATATTGGGGTTAACCGGTACGATTTTATAACCGGCTTCTTTTAAATATTTGCCGATACGATGGCTGGTTCGCTGGGGATTATCTGATAAACCGACAATGGCTACGGTTTTACATTCCGTCAGCACTTTACGTTTCACCTCGTCTTGTGATCCTCTCATATGTTCATTCCCCCCTGAATTTGGATTTGGCTTATAATATGGTTATTCATAATCATATCTTTTAATTTGCCTCAAATGAAGTAAAAAATGCATGGACGGCCAGGGGACAGGGGAGTAGAATAAATATGATATTTTATAAAGTTTTCTTGATAAGAGAGGGTTTAATCATATGAACGGGCTTAACCATAAAAAAAGAATATATTTAGTATTTATTGCAGTATTTTTAGCTGCTTTTGCGATTGGTTCACTGGCGGGGGCGCCAATTAAAAAAATGTTTTCCGATTCAATCCTGGAAATGAGCGCCAAAGGTAAAACCATAAATATATTATTTATGGGAATTGATGACCGTGAGAATAAAAACAATTCCCGCAGCGATACCATGATCGTGGTCAGTATTGATCCCAAAAATCAAAAAATGGTAATGGTATCGGTGCCCCGCGACACCCGCATAAAGGATGGCTTGGGGCGCAGTGAAAAAATCAACAGCATCAATTACACCAAGGGACCGGAAGCTGCCTGCAAGGTAGTGAGTGATCTGTTGGGAGTTCCGGTTAATTATTACGTCATCACCAATTTTGCCGGCTTTGGTAAAATCGTTGATATATTGGGCGGGGTTGATCTGGATGTAGAAACCAATATGGTGCATTGGGACGTCAGTTACAGCATTAACCTGAAAAAAGGCTACCAGCATCTTAACGGCGATCAGGCCCTGCAGTACGTGCGCTATAGAGGCGGTCCGACGGCTGATATCGGCCGGACTCAGCGCCAGCAGAAATTTATCAAAGCCCTGGCCAATCAAATGTTCCAGGCCAAAACCGTGCTTACTTTACCGGAATTGATCCCTGAGATCGCCAAAAATGTTGAGACCAATATTCCTTCCAGTGATATGTTCCATCTGGCCAAACTGGCCAAAAGCGTTGACACCTCAACCATAAACGCGCAAACCTTGCCCGGTTATCCCTATACCGATCCGGGCAGCGGGGCAAGCTACTGGGAGCCTGACCGGGAGAAGGCCAAAGTGATCATTGCCACCCTGATGGAGGGTCAAAACTTCGCTGTAGTTGGTGATCCCCCGTCATGGATAAACAAAGCTCCAGAAAAATATGTATCCAAGGAATTGCCCACCGCAGATGTTCTGCAGGAACAGGACGAATTGTCAACAATTGATCCGGAAACACAATCTACGGACGGGTCAGGCGACAAAACAGAAATTGAAACGGGTACCGGAACAGATAGCCAGGAACCAGGCACAGGGACCTCCACTGATGGTGTAGAAGAATTGGGAACGGGAAACGGTGATCAAAACGAAGGGATCGAAGAATTGCCGTCTGGGACAACTGATTCACCGTCATCAGCCAATACAGGCAATATAGACAATATCGGCGGACCGACTCAGTAATAAGGCCGCTGCCGGGAGGCGCAAAATTAAACCGAAAATCATTATTCCGTACCAACGCTGGTTGATACGGAATAATTTTTTCGCAGTTTGCTGACTTGTTTATTCCGGCTTATAACATGCCACTATTTCTCCGAAATACATCACATGGTAATCATCATTGGCATAGAATTTACTTTTGTATTCTCCGGCCAGATTATCCGGCTGCATATCCTGTTTGTAAATGATTTTACACTCATAAACCAGATCGCATTCATTAATGATCGGACTGTCAATCAACCGGGCATTTTTGGCGGTCAGCTTGCATTCCTGGAATTTATCAATATCCCGCCCTGATTTGGTACCGGCTACGGCCAGATCTTTTTTCAGTTCACCCGCCGAGGGGATACTCACCGAAAAGTCAACCGCCTTTTCCATCAGTTCGTAAGTATAACGGGAATAACGTACCATCACCATCATAAACGGCTTTTGCCAGATATGGCCGATTGATCCCCAGCCGATCGTCATGGTATTAAGTTCATCCCCCGCTTTTACGGTTAAAAAAGCACCCCGCGGTAATTGGGTCAGAAACTGGGCGGCGGATTGCTCGTAGGCAACATCAATAGACATAAATGAATCTCCTTTCCTGCTTGCCAGCATATATAACCAATATATTAATAAATTCCCGCCAGGGGAACTTATAAAAAGTATATAACAAAACTGATATTTTTATCATCGATTCATCGACCGGATTTTATATTTAGGAAAGCAACAAATTGTTTGGCGATATGTCGAATTGTAATATGAAAACGGTATAACGGTAAAAACCAAATAAATTATTTAATATATATCGCAATATGTTATAAAAAATGTTAATATATTATTAATATTTATTAGTATTACAAAATTTACGTTATGGGAGGAATGTTGGATAATGTCGTATGAAAAAGAATATCAGGAGAAATTAACAACGGCTGAAGCGGTTGCCGGTATGATCGAATCCGGAATGGTCATAAAACTGGGATATTTTACGGCCAAACCAGTAACTCTGATTCAGGAACTAGCCAAACGACACGATGAATTGAAGGATATCCTTATTGTAGCCTGCAGCACCGCCCCCCCTATACCTGAAGTAATACAATACGGGGAAACTTTTACCTGGTGGGATTGGCACTGGAGCAAGCTGACCAGAGCCCTGCGGCCCTATTTCAGCAATATCGTTTATGGGCCGATTGCCTATCACATGTGCTGCGAATTTGTCCGTGATCAAACCGTAAATCAGGGGCGGCAAACCGATTGGGTCTGGCAGCAGGTAGGACCTATGGATGAAAACGGCTATTTCAATTTTGGCCCCACCATTTCTGAATCCATAACCAGCTTTGAAGTCGCCAAATATAAATGCGTAGAAGTAAATAAAAACATGCCCAGATGTTTGGGCGGCAGCCAGGAAAGCGTTCATATTTCCATGATTGACCGTATAGTTGAAGCGCCTGATGACCAGATGATTTTTGCCGCTCCGGATGTACCGGCACCGACTGAGGTTGAAATTCTGCTGGCCAATCATCTGGTTGAATACATTCATGATGGCTGCTGTCTGCAGTTGGGGATCGGCGGTTTGCCGAATGCGCTTGGTCATGTAATTAAAAATACCAACCTCAAAAATCTGGGCATCCATTCGGAAATGTTTGTCGATGCCTATGTGGATATGATCGATTCGGGTCAGGCCAATGGCAGCAAGAAAAACATCGATATGTATAAAGCCGTCTATACATTTGCCGTGGGCACCCAAAGGCTTTATGACTGGATGCATGAAAACAGCGGGCTGGCTGGATACTCGGTCAGTTACGTCAATGATCCCCGAGTGATCGGCCAGCTTGATAACATGATCTCCGTCAATCAGGCGTTGCAATTCGATTTGTATACCCAAGTCAGCGCTGAAAGCATGGGTACTGAGCAGATTACCGGGCATGGCGGCATGACTGATTTTATCCTTGGAGCCCAATGGTCCAAGGGCGGCAAAAGTTTTATCTGTATGCCCTCCACTCATACTACCAAGGACGGCGAGCTGGTATCCAGAATCGTACCCACTTTCTCACCCGGAACCTGTACCTCCGTTTCCAGGCATTTGGTCGATTATATTGCTACCGAATACGGAATCAGAAAACTGAAAGCCCAGAATCAGTGGGTTCGCACCGAAAGATTAATCGAAATTGCCCATCCGCAATTCCGGGACGAATTGGTGCAGGCCGCCAATGATCTGAAAATCTGGACCAGAACCAATAAGATTGAGTAAGCAGATTACAAGTAATTAATTGAGCAAGCAGAAGAAACAGTATTATTTGAGTAGCAGGCGATGAGCAATTATTTGAGTAAGCCCAAGGAATTATTAGAAAAATGCAGGCACTTTCTGAATTTTCAGCGGAGTGCCTGTTTTTTAACCGCAGCCGATTAAAATTTAAAAGGATCGGAAAAATATTTGTGAACCAATATAAAATATTTTCTTTTTGATTTTATTAAAAATATTTATCCAAAAATTTTTAATAAAAGGCTTAAACTTCAGCAATGGCAGCGATTTTAAAAAATTAATTTCAATTTGGGTTTCTCCGGAATGTTTCACGTGAAACATTTTCGGTTCTTAAAAAACCATGGAAGCCTTAACAATATAGATATATTCAAGGTATTATGAATTCAGGGTATCATGACATTGACTAAATTATTTCACACCACTATAATAATATGGTGCGCTGGCTTGCAAGCAATTAACGCTTGACGCACCAGACTTAGGATGATGTCCAGTGCTAAAAAATTTCCCGATATGACAATTGAAATTAGATATGCGGATGTGGCGGAATTGGCAGACGCACCAGACTTAGGATCTGGCGTTTCACGACGTGGAGGTTCGAGTCCTCTCATCCGCACCATTGAATTTTAGGTAGTTATAGATGCCATGCGGTCAAAGCTGCATGGCATCGGCCTTTTCAGAGGTTTTTACCCTCGGTTTTTGAGCTCTCAATTTCACAGATGACATCGGCCATTTTCGGCGTACCGGAGCGTTTTGAACCACCGTAAACAACTGAATACGGAAATCCGGCCTAATGAGCGGGCGTATTTTCAAACGAAGATACGCCCGCTTTTTTTAGTGTGCCCGGCATGGGCGAGTCTAACGGGTAAAAGTCCCTAGTGCGGGTTGATAGTGCCAAGCACATAGCCAAGGGCAAGGGTGTCCATCGCGAGGTAGAATCTGCTCCACCTTTAAGGCGATGGGTGTCACGGCAGCCGTATTCGGATCAACCGTGATGATTCCCCGTCCGCTCTTTCTGGCGTATATGATAAGATGAGCGGCAGGTTCAAGCAGCGCTACCCCGCCGTTTTAAATTGCGATGACCAGAATGGCTTACACCAATAAGGGAAGCTGATGAAAAAAGGACATTAGAAGCCTGACAGCACCGCTACGCAATTGACCGTATTATTAATGACGCGCAGAGAATCGGTAATATTGTGTGCTGTGCTTAAAGGCGTTCAGGCATTTCCGGCCTCAGTATATTTCTAAAAAATGGGAATATACTGAAATCTGTAGTATAATAAAAAAACAATATGAGGGATACCATGCTGAATTATATGACTGTAAAAGAAGCTGGAGAAAAATGGGGTATTGGAAGCCGGATGGTAACACTGTACTGTGCAGATGGGCGGATTAAAGGGGCGGAGAAAATCGGCAATATGTGGCTGCTCCCTAAGGACGCAAAAAAGCCTGAAGACGGCAGCTATAAAATGGGGATAAAAAATGGGAAGTAGTATGAAAGATATACAAAACAATATTATAGAGTCCTTCCAATCGTTCTTTGGAAAGGAAGAATTGCTTGCCAAGGTGATCGAGTGCTTCCCCTACCCGATTGAGATTTACGCCCCGGACGGAACCTCGGTGCTGGTGAATAAGGCTATGCTGGCTAAATCATACGATTAGTCCGGACATGGTTGTCGGGAAATACAATATATTCAAAGATCCTTATATTGTCGCCTCGGGCCAGCTCCCTGTGTTAAAACGGGCTTTTAAGGGCGAAACCGTCTTTTTCCCGAATGTCAGAGTGCCTTTGGAAGAAATTGCGGAGCGATACGGCGTAGAGGACTTCGATATAGAGGCCATATACCAGGATATTACGGTTTTCCCTATTCTGGACGGCGAAAAACGGGTGATCTTTATCGCGGCATTTTTAATCAACAGGAGGGTTTATCGTGGCAAGGATGAAATTGAAAAGGCCAAAGAATACATAGAAACCCACTGGCTGGAAAGGTTTGACTTGAACGAAACGGCAAGGGCGGCCTGCCTCAGCAAAGCTCATTTCACAAAGCTGTTCAAGAAGCATACCGGCTTAACCCCCCATGAGTATTATACCAATTATAAAATCAGCAAAGTGAAGGAGAAACTACTGGATGCCAACCTTACCATCGTCCAGGCTTTTGACGCTTGCAATATGGACTATAGCGGCCATTCCGCCCGAGTGTTTAAAGACAAAACCGGTGTTTCCCCTTCCGCTTACCGGAAAATGTCAAGTCAAAAAGAAGCGAGGGATAATCCATGAAAGATCAGGTTGATGATGTACAAAGAAGCTTGGCAAAATCCTTCCAGTCCCTTTTTCAAAAACAGGAACTGCTTGCCAAAGTGATCGAGTTCTTTCCTTATCCGATCCAGATTTTCTCCCTTGACGGGACGGTGCGGATAATTAACAAAGCCACGCTGGAGATGATAGGCATAAAAAGCGTGGAGTCTCACGTAGGCAAATATAATTGCTTTAAGGATCCCATCGTGCGTGAGAATGGCGTTGCGGATCAAGTCAGGCAGGTATTGACGGGCAAAACTGTATATCTTACTGATTTTAATGCGCCCTATAAGGATTTGATCCGGTATCATGATGTGAAAAAAGATAGGGATATACAAACCATAATCACGGACATTACCTGTTTCCCTTTGGTAAAGGCGGATGGCGCGGTGGAATGCTTTGCCGCCGTCTTTATCTTTAAAAAAATATACCGGGGGAAAGAAGAAATCGCCCTGGCAAAAGAATACATAGAAACCCATTGGCAGGAGCCTTTTGACTTAAGCGAAACAGCAAAGGCGGCCTGCCTCAGTAAAACTCATTTTACAAAGCTGTTCAAGAAGCATACCGGCGTAACCCCTCATGAGTATTATACCAATTATAAAATCAGAAAATTGAAGGAAAAGCTTCAGGATACCAACCTTTCCATCACTCAGGCCTTTGCCGCCTGCAACATGGACTATAACGGTCATTCCGCCCGGGTTTTTAAAGCCAAAACCGGTGTTTCCCCTTCTGCTTACCGGAAAAAGTCAAAATAAAATAAATTGCCATAAAAAGTAATAAGAAAGCCAGGCTTTTGTGTGTACGAAAGCCCGGCTTTTTTTAGTGTGAATACAACAAGGTTCCCAGGCTCCGTCAGCAATCCTTGAATTGCGTTGACTGGTAGGAGTTCTTATTTTCAAGATCGCACTTTCCTTACTAATTATAAGCATATCCAACCTATCCTCACAGCCGGCGGGCTAATAAAATATGGGTAGCCATAATGAAAATATCCGCACTTTGGCTGGAAAGGAGCGTTCATATGGGCAGCAAAACGAAAGAGCAGCTGCTTGAGGAACTGTTGGAAGTACAGAAAATGTTGGAGGAAAAAACAGAGACTCAAGGTCAAATGATTAAAAGATTTCAGATGCTTATTGAAAATGAGGGACTGTTTTCTCAGATAATCGACTTTCTCCCTTATCCCCTCGCTATATTTACGCCACAGTATACACTGGCCATGACAAATAAGGCTTTTACGGCGGAAACAAAAACGCGGTTTATGAACCCGGAAAAAGGAACCGTCCGAATTATTCTACACAAGATCGATGATATCCAACTGGCCGCCGCCGTCACGCGGGTCTTTAAAGGGGGCACCTTCTTTTTAGAGGACTTAAAAAACCCGTTTTCCATGTTTTCAGGAATTACGCAGCAAGACGCTCCGCAGTCTGAACGTTTCAATAAGGCTGTCATTTTTTCTGTTCCAGCCGATGATGCTAAAATCACCTACGGCGTCATTGTGTTTATGCCATGAGGAAAGCACATAAGACGGGATAAGTAAACGCAGACTGTTGACTGCTGCGTGAATAACGAATTAAAAATTATGGAGGTAAGATTAATGAAAAGGAATTTTATAGCTTTTATAATCGTCGCGGCGATGATGTTTACCATGATGGGAAATTTGGAGGTATTCGCAGCCGCACTGCCGACAGGCGGAAACCTTGAGGCCCCGCAAAATCTGACGGTGGAGCTCAAGAAATGGGAAGATGGAAGACCCTATTTTGCGCTTAAGTGGACGAACCCTCAAAGCATATGGGAATTGCAAAAATACGGTGTAGAACATGGAGAGTGGGGTGCGGGTTGCCAGATTGATGTAAAGGTCGGCAACGGACAATGGTACTATGACGCGAGTGGAGAGCTTTTCGGGAATGGGCTTAATTTTGATGAAGAAGAATTTGATGAACCCGGAAATTATGTAACAGATGACGTTGTATTCGATCCAATACAATTGAACGAGAATCTTGGTGTGGACGGTACTGTCGATATCAAGACAAA
>Ga0123327_1000749_pt1 | contig 29774 bp, 20 predicted proteins | sample BioC13SIPDNA_4_FD_89701 | JGI IMG/M metagenome (GOLD analysis project Ga0123327, IMG submission 89701) | Anaerobic biogas reactor microbial communites from Washington, USA - Biogas_R1_B C13 SIP DNA | ecosystem: Engineered > Bioreactor > Anaerobic > Unclassified | place: Washington, USA...
TGAAAAGATCAGCAGATATTTAAAGACATTTACAATGCCGCCCAGTGACGACTTATTTAAGGAATACTGCATAGTGAGACGTTCTTTCAAATTGATTTTCCGCCCCAGGATAAAAGCCAGAAAAGCGGCAAAAGACATAATGCCCAGGCCGCCGACCTGAAAAAGCAGCAGGATCACTACCTGGCCGAAAGCAGTCCAGTGAGTCCCCGTATCCACTAGCACTAATCCCGTCACACAAAGAGCAGACGTAGCAGTAAAAAAGGAAGTTAAGAAATTGACCTCGCCATTGCTTACGGCAATAGGAAGGGACAAAAGAATACTGCCTATTAATATGATTACAGAAAAACCGGCCACTAATGTTTGGGCCGGGTTCAGCTTCGCTAGCATAACAAGCTCCTATTCACGTAAATCAGCAATGTTGTTAATATTTTTGTTTTCCCCGGCGATGACTAAGATATCACGGGCCTGGATAATTTGATCCGGATCAGGGGGGACAGAGATCACATCATCATGTTTAATAGCGATGACCGCGATGTTGGTTTTGGTTCTCAAATCCATCTGCCGCAAGCTTTTATTGACAAATTCACTGGGGGCTAAAATCTCCACAATACTGTATTCTGAAGACAAATCAATTTGATTCATAACATTATGCACAAACGAGTGCGCCAGCTTGATAGCCATATCACGCTCAGGATAAATTACTACATCAGTACCGATTTTTTCTAAAACTTTTCCATGCAGAGCAGTTTGGGCCTTGGCGATGACTTTTTTAACTCCCATTTCTTTAAGGGTAATAGCGGTTAAGATATTTGCCTGAAGGTTTTGCCCGATCGACACCACTACCACGTCAAAATTCGTAATGCCCAATTTCCGCAGTACCGCTTCATCGGTAGAATCAGCCTGCACCGCATGGGTAGCTATATCAACAAAATCTTCGATTTTTTCCTCATCGGTATCAATAGCCAGAACTTCATGGCCCATAGCTATAAGTTCTTTGATTAGACTTCCGCCAAATCTGCCCAGGCCAATCACTGCAAACAGTCTTTTTCTATTCTTCATCACATCTGCTCCTATATGTTTTTACAACCATATCTTAGCATAATATAATCAGCGTAAATAGCAAAAAAACAGGTAAAAAAAGAGGGCATACCTTAAATAAAATTTAAGGAAGCCCTTATGCTTTTTTATCCGCAGGAAGTGCAGGAATCGCAACCGCCTCCGCCGGTATCCTGAACACTCTTTATGTCCAAATAAGTCCGGTTTCCGCTTTTAAATGAAGTCATTCTAAACGGTCCATATCTGTCAACTATTTTGCTTTCGGCAATAAAGCTGAGTCCTTCATGTTCTTCCACAGTATCAAGTTTCCCCGGTTCATCCAGAACCAGATCAAATGACATACCACCTCAGCCAATTCTGGCAGTGATCCGCAGGTTGGTCGTATTGATATTCTGCTCCTTCATGATCTGTTTCAAATCAGCAGCTGTTTCGGGAGTTATTTGCAACATCGTCATATTATCACCTCATTAATAATATTTGCGGGGCAGCAAGATTTCATTCTTGAAAATACCCTCTATGGGTATAATAACACAACTGCCATCAATTAACAATAAGAAAATACTTTGCGGTAAAAAGTAAAAAAAGCGGCCTTTCATTATTCCCTATGGTCCTAATTTAAAAAAAATTAAAATTTTTTGTAGGGTTTTAAACTCATATGGAGAATATTACTAGTTTAGGAGTCTTATTGGCTACAAACGAATCAGCAAAAATAGTTTAAACATAGTATTTGAAATTGTAATGAGCGGAAGCATCATCGGATGATTGAAGGGAGGTTTCATTAACACATAAAAGCTTTTGAGAGGAGTGATGAAAAATAATGAAAAAAAGATTCAATAAGAAGCGAACCGCTTGGCTTTTAATAGCCTTTTTCATGTTTTTTATTTTTGCACCGATGAATTATGCGGCGGCAGAACCAAGCGACCAAATTGATGAAATAGTCGACCAGATGCAGGAAATTTACGGATTCATGGATGAAAATGACAAGGATAATATCAGCAATGCCCGAGAAGCACTGCAGAATTTTACGGATGCAGATGTTGAGGAGGATTGGGATGATGTTCTGGGGGTGAATGATCCCGAGAATAACCTCTTGACAGAGCAGGTTATTGCAAAGTTTGGAGATGAAGCAGCAGCGCGGGCAGCAGCCAAGGATATTTTATCAGGCTTGGGAGAAATTTATTATTCCACTGACGCAGCCGGATTAAGGACAACACTGGAAAACTTTAAAAATGATTACAAAGTTGAGTTTCAACTCCTCTTCGGCGATGACATCACCATGGATGAGTTTTATTCATTATTCCTTGATGCTCGTGCAGCATTGCCAGGAGTTATAGATACGACCGAAGCTGGACAGTTGGCCAACGATACTAATGAAGCCCTGATTGCTGCTATGCCAGGTTACCTGAACGAAGCAATGGATCAGGCTTTGCTTGAAAACCCCACCTTTAGCGGCAGACTTGCTGACATTGGCTGGTCTACTGATAAGTTGATTGCCCAGCAGGAAGTCCTGGCAGGATATATTGACCAGGATGGTGATGCCCGGCTATCTCTCGCACTGGCTGTGATCCGCTCCGAAACGGAAAGGGTTTCAGGAGCAACAATTCTACAGGTGGGCGAAAAACCAGAATATACGATCAATATAATGGGACGCAATGCTTCCAGCCTGTTGGCCTGGGCAAGTGCTGATCCAACCATTGTAGAAGTCAGCAATGATGCACAGACCGGCAATTTTGTATTAGAAGCCATGGCACCTGGAACGACCCAGCTCATAGTTTATCGCGACTACGACGGCGGCACTGCTGCCAATGACTGGTTATTGAGATTTGATGTGACAGTGGAAGCAAGCGATATACTTTATGGTGACGTAAATGATGATGGCATCATCACCAGTTCTGATCATCAAAGATTATTTGAACATCTAAATGGGACGAACCTCCTTACTGGAGATGCCCTAATAGCCAGTGATGTTAACAAGGATGGAAATACCACCAGTTCTGATCATCAAAGGCTATTCGAACATCTGAACGGCACTAACCCCCTAAGCTAGGAGAGGGAACTTAAATCTACCACAATGCCAAGGGCTTAAAGATTTACCAAAAAGGAGTGGAATCATGAAACGACGCTATTTATCTATTTTGTTAGTATTGACTATGATATTTTCTATTACAGGTGGTTTTGCAATGCCGGCAAAGGGAGCATTGCTGCCGCACACTGCAACTTTAACCATAACACCAAGTCAGAGCGAAATTGATGTTACATCCGGTTCAGTTGATGTTATTTACACCTTAAAAGTAACGCCACCAGCAGGTCAGCATATAGGTGTTTTCAGTTTTGACTTGAAAGCACCTGCAGGTATGACTTTGTCCACAACAAAAGTTTCAACTAAGAACGGGGATGGTTATTGGATAAACAATGCTTTGTTCTTCCATGAGGATTTTAATCCAGGGGGTATTTTTGCCACTTTCAGCTATACACCAAATCCTAATGGATATTTTATAGGGAGTGGCACTACACCCGAACGCAATATGAAAACTGAAGCAGACATTATGACCATCAAGGCTACTATTACAGATGCGAGCAAAGCAGGTAGCTATGCCTTAGCAGCTGAAAAACCTAATGTTGGACCGGATGGAACAGACACCTTTACCTTTACTATTACTAGCACCCCCGTAGTAGTAAAAGCAGCCAAAGCAGTAACTGGTGTAATCATAAAGACCCAGCCCACCAAGCTGAGCTATATTGAAGGTCAGGCTTTAGACCTTACCGGATTACAAGTAACCTTAACCTATGATGATAGTTCAACAGAAGAAGTAGCTTTGGCGGATTTCGCCGCAAAAGGAATAACCACAAGTCCGGTTGCCGGAACTGCTTTAACCATAGCAGATCATAATAGCAAGCCGATTGAGGTAAGCTGTAACGGCAAGACAGCTAATACTAATAACCTGACAGTAGCAGCCAAAACAGTAACTGGTATAGCCATCAAGGCCCAGCCCACCAATCTGAGCTATGTTGAAGGCCAGAACTTAGACCTTACCGGATTAGAAGTAACCTTAACCTATGATAACGACACAACAGAAGATGTAATTCCGGCAAACTTCGCCGCAAAAGGAATAACTACAAGTCCGGCTGCCGGAGCTGCTTTAACCCTGGCAGATAATGATAAGCCGGTAGTTGTAAGCTGTAATGATAAGACAGCTAATACTAATAACCTGACAGTAGCAGCCAAAGCAGTAACTAGTGTAACCATCAAGAGCCAGCCCACCAAACTGAGCTATATTGAAGGTCAGGATTTAGACCTTACTGGATTAGTAGTAACCTTAACCTATAATGACAGTACAACAGAAGAAGTAGCTTTGGCGGATTTCGCTGGAAAAGGAATAACCACAAGTCCGGTTTCTGGAACTGCTTTAACCATAGCAGATCATAATAATCAGCCGGTAGTTGTAAGCTGCAACGGCAAGACAGCTAATACAAATAACCTGACGGTAGAAGCCAAAGCAGTAACTGGTGTAGCCATCAAGACCCAGCCCACCCAGCTGAGCTATGTCGAAGGTCAGGATTTAGACCTTACCGGATTAGAAGTAACCTTAACCTATGATAACAACACAACAGAAGATGTAATTCCGGCAAACTTCGCCGCAAAAGGAATAACTACAAGTCCGGCTGCCGGAGCTGCTTTAACCCTGGCAGATAATGATAAGCCGGTAGTTGTAAGCTGCAACGGCAAGACAGCTAATACAAATAATCTGACGGTAGAAGCCAAAGCAGTAACTGCTGTAACCATCAAGACCCAGCCCACCAAGCTGAGCTATCTTGAAGGTCAGGATTTAGACCTTACCGGATTAGAAGTAACCTTAACCTATGATAACAACACAACAGAAGATGTGGCTTTGATAAACTTCGTCGCAAAAGGAATAACCACAAGTCCAGCTGCCGGAACTGCTTTAACCATAGCAGATCATAATGATAAGCCGGTAGTTGTCAGCTGCAACGGCAAGACAGCTAATACAAATAACCTGACGGTAGAAGCCAAAGCAGTTATCAATATAGCTGCTATCTCCGGAGTAACAGCTCCAGTAAGAAGCGCAACTCCGGTTACAACGATAGCTGAAACCGAACAGTTCACGGGAAATGTTACCTGGGCTCCTACCATTACCGGCGGAAAGTTTGCAGCCAGCACAATCTACACAGCGTCAATAACCCTGACACCAAAAGCCGGGTATACATTAACCGGAGTGCCTGCAAACTTCTTTACCGTAGCAAAAGCAGATTCAGTAACCAATGATGCTGATTCAGGCATCATTACCGCAGTATTCCCGAAGACCGCTGCAGCCTCCGGCGGCGGCGGAGGAGGAGTTGTTACTCCTACTGTGACCGGCGTTGCAATTAAGGCTGCACCTGACAAAGTGGCATACACTGAAGGTGATGCGCTTGATCTCAGTGGTTTGAAAGTGACTTTGACCTATTCCAATGGAACCACGAAAGATATAGCATTAGCAGACTTTGCGGATAATAAGATCACAGTTTCACCTAAGGCCGGAGATGTACTTGATGCAGCCGATACCGAAATCGTGATCACAGTAAACGGCAAGACTATTAAGCAGGCCATTACAGTTGAAAAGAAGACAGTTACGCCTCCTGTGGAAAAACCGGTATTAACTGATATTGACGGCCACTGGGCACAGGCAAATATTGAGTATCTGGTGGGGATTGGAGCGGTCGCCGGTTATCCGGACGAGACCTTCCGGCCTGATGCACTGATCACCCGCGCTGAATTTGCCAAAGTCATCGTGGATGCATTTGAATTAACCGCGGAGTCGGGTAAGGTATTCACTGATACCGCTGACCACTGGGCGAAAGACTATGTAGCAATAGCTGCGGCCAATGGAATCGTATTAGGTTACAATGATAAGGAATTTGGCCCCGAGGACCTTATCACCCGCGAGCAGATGGCGATTATGATCGTGAAAGCTGCCGGATTGAAGGATGTCGCAGGGGAACTATCCTATAGTGACAAAGCTGATGTCTCCTCCTGGGCATACAATTGGGTCGTAAGTGCCATTCAGAATAAGATCATGAGCGGCTATACAGACAATACCTTTAAACCGCTGAAAAATGCAACCAGAGCTGAAGCAGCTACCGTAATTTATAATGTACTAATGAAATAATCATTAATTAATAGTCAAGGCCCCCCTTAAGAATTTTCTTCAGGGGGGCTTTTAAAAAACTTCCGACCTTTTGACCAATATACAAAACGGAAAGTATTGGGGGGCGATTTAATGAAAGTCAGAAAATTAGCTCTGGCAATTGTAGCTTCTTTATTTATTTTAATGACCTGTGAGCCGGTATTAGCAAATACAGCCACAGATAGTAAAATCCAATTTGCTGCTGAGAAAAAATTGAACCAAGAAGATAGTCAGATAATCAATAATGAAATTGAAGAGGAACAATGGATTCGCAACATTTCTTTATTAGAAACATCAGAAGAAAGTATTGACTCAGTTACTACCAATAAATCTCAGAATTCATTCGCTGCTAATAATTACATTAATGATATAACTAGGAATGATATTGAAGGCAGCAGTTTAATGAATTCAGCTAAAATTAGTACCCTAGCGCAAGGTGAGATATATGAAACAGAACCAAACTGGCCTCAAGAGAACGCGAATCCTATTCTATTAGATAACTATATATTTGGTACAATCACAGATTATTACCATGATCTTGACTTTTATCGTTTGCAAATTAATAAAACTGGCTGGTTTTATCTGGCAGGTGGGTGGAATGGCGAGTATGCCACAAATGGTTGGGAAGATGATTTAGTTATCATGCTACGAGATAGTGAAGATAACTTATTGGCATTATCGGAGTATTATAAATACGAAGATGGATCGGCGATCCAATGGATGGATGTACCGCTTGAACCCGGGACTTATTATATAGTTGTGCTGGCAAATGATGCTTACGGTGACTTATATGTCAATGAGCCATATTTCTTGGATATATGGATGGAATACTATCCCGTCCACCCAACAGATTTTGTTGTTGAATCAAACGATTTAATTTATCCTGGTGTTGACGGACGCGATTTTACAGTGACCTGGACACCTTCTATTTCTCAAGATATAACACGTCAGATGATTATGATATTACCAGCAGGAACAATAATGCCTGATGATTATTCTCTTTTTACACCAGCAGCGATTTTTAATGACAACACTACTAGTACCTGGACTGGAGATGCGTCTTTAACATTGGATAGTAACTACCCAAGGGCAAACTTTACGGAAGGGGACTATCATGTCTACCTTATTGTGGAGAATGATGCGGGATATGCTTGGATAGCGAGTTCTATATCTGTAGGCCAGCCAGTGCTAGCAACAAATATTATTGCAGCAGACAATGACTCAACTTATCCAGGCGTAGATGGAAGGGACTTCTCTGTATCCTGGACCCCTTCTGCTTCTACAGACGTTACTAGCCAGATGATCTATGTTTTACCAATATTTTGGATTGACGGAATACCTCAAGTAGACGTCCCTGATGACTATTCGCTACTGACTCCAGTCGCTGTTTTTAATGATAATACCACCTGCACCTGGACTGGAGATGCGGCCTTAACATTAGATAGTGGATATCCGAGAGCTCCTTTACAAGAAGGGGAATACGGATTGATAGTAGTATCATTTAATGAATTCGGCTGGGCTTACTCGTTGAGTGATATTTTTAGTGTTACTAGCGAAATAGCAAGCAGTATTAGTTACGGCGATGTAAATGGTGATGGGAGTATCAACAGTTCTGATCATCAAAGATTATTTGAACATCTGAATGGGACGAACCCCCTTACTGGAGATGCGCTAACAGCTGGTGATGTAAACAATGATGGAAATATAAACAGTTCTGATCACCAAAGGCTATTCGAACATCTCAACGGGACTAACCCTCTAAGTTAGGGTATTAAGTTTGCGCTGAATTTGCATGCTCATCGTGGATACATTTGAATTAATCTCTGACCTCTTAGACAAAGACTATGTAGTAATAGCAGGAACCCATGGAATCGTATTAGGTTATAATGACAAGGAATTTGGTCTTGATGACCTGATCAACCGTCAGTAATTGGCGATCATAATTATAAAGCAGCGAGACTATTTGCCAAAGCATGAGGGCTAGACTTCATCGATAAAGCACACATTTATTCTCCCAATCATTCAACGCTTCTCGCCCCACACAAACGCATCGAGCGAGGAATTCGCCTCACGACTTCTGCCTCCTAGAAAGGGGCCATTCGGAGCACACTGAAGAATCCTAAGATTCTTCAGTCTTCCCTACCCCAGGATGACAGATAAAAAAGTGGTTCAAACGGAGTCGGGTAACACTACCATTGGGTGTGTAAAATTTTACTAATAGAAGATAGTTATGTATAAATTTCGAATTAACGAAAAGAACTATTTTTTTAAAAAACCTTTGGTTTGTTTTTGTTCCAAATGACGGGGGGAAGAGAGAATGAAGAAAAGAATCGCAAGAAGACTTCTATCTATGTTACTAACATTGACTATGGTAGCGGGTTTTTTCGCAGGGATTCCACCAACGGTGATGGCGGAAGAAGTACCTGGGAGTACGCCGGATCTAGGTTTTGGCTTACAAACAAGACAAGTTTTCGAAGGCAACTCAGTAAGCGGCATAGTACCAAACAATTCGCAGATCCAGTTGGAAGTTGATGAGACATCATCATTTGAACCTGAAGTAGTTTTGGAACAAAGTTTAATGAATTTGAATATTTCGCCTGAAGAAGATTTTGAATTCGACGAAGCAACAGGAACAATTACCAGATATGTAGGTGAAGGCGGAGCAGTAGTTATACCGGAAACAATAGGAGGAGTAGCAGTAACGATTATAGGCGATGATGCATTTAGTGATTGCTATGACCTAACCAGTATAGATATACCAAGCAGTGTAACCAGCATAGGCAATGTGGCATTTAATGGTTGCGAAGGCCTAACCAGTATTACAATCCCAAACAGTGTAAGTAGTATAGGAGATGGTGTGTTTTCTGGATGCGATAATTTAACCATCTATGGAGAAGATAATTCATATGCTAAAACCTATGCAGAGGTTAATAACATAGCATTTTCTATTATTTCAGGAGGATCAGGAGGAGGAGCATCACCATCAGCTTCTCCTGTAATAATTAAACAGCCTGAAGGCAAGACTGTGGCACTAGGCAGTTCTATAACTTTAACCATTGAAGCAGAATCAATTGATGGAGGCACCCTAACTTACAGATGGATTAAGGATGGAGTTGATATCCCTGGTGCAGCAAGCACAAGCTATACTATAAATAGTGCTGCATCAACTGATGAAGGTAGCTACAGAGTTATTGTTACAAATAGGATGTCAGGAAGCAGTCCAGCAATTGTAGCAAGCGATGTGGCAGTGCTTACTGTAGTTGTAGATGCTTCACCTGAAGAGGACTTTGAATTCGACGAGGCAACAGGAACAATTACCGGATATTATGGTTCAGGCGGAGCAGTAGTTATACCGGAAACAATAGGAGGAGTAGCAGTAACGGCAATAGGCGAGGAGGCATTTAGTTATTGTTACGACCTAACCAGCATAAATATCCCAAACAGTGTGACTAGTATAGGCGAGTGGGCATTTCAAAATTGCTCTAGCCTAACAAGCATTGCTATCCAAAGCAGTGTAACAAGTATTGGCCGCAGTGCATTTGAAAATTGCGAAAGCCTAACAAGCATAGAAATCCCAAGCAGTGTGACTAGCATAGGGTATGCTGCATTTTGGCGTTGCGATAGCTTGCAAGAAATAAATGTAGATGAAGCTAATAATAATTATTCGAGCTTAGATGGGGTTTTGTTTAACAAAACAAAAACAGAGATCGTGAAGTATCCCGGTAATAAAGTGGGAACACATTATGCTATCCCAAGCAGTGTAACCAGCATAGGCGAGTGGGCATTTCATTATTGTGAAAGCCTGATAAGCATTGCAATCCCAAGCAGCGTAACTAGCATTAGCGATCATGCATTTTATGAATGCCTTAGCCTAACCAGCATAACAATCCCAAGCAGTGTAACTATTATTGGCGATGAAACATTTTATGGCGATGAGGTGTTTTTGGGATGCGACAATTTAACCATCTATGGAGAAAATGATTCATATGCTCAAACCTATGCAGAGAAATATAGCTTACCATTTACTATTATATCAGGAGGATCATCAGCATTACCTGTAATAATTAAACAGCCGGAGCGTAAGACCGTGCTAGAAGGCAGTTCTATAACATTAACCGTTGAAGCAGAATCAACTGACGGAGGCACCCTAACTTACCAGTGGAAGAAGGATGGAGTAGACATCCCTGGTGCAACAAGCACAAGCTATACTATAAATAGTACTGTATTAACTGATGAAGGTAGCTACAGAGTTATTGTTACAAATACGGTGTCTGGTAGTGCTCCAACAACTGTAGCAAGCAATGTGGCTGTGATTACTGTAGTTGTAGATGCTCCAGGCTTTGAATTCGATAGAGCAACAGGAACGATTACCGGATACACTGGTTCAGGCGGAGCAGTAGTTATACCGGAAACAATAGGAGGAGTAACAGTAACGGCAATAGGCGAAGATGCATTTGAATATTGCGATAGTCTCACCAGCATAACAATCCCAAGCAGTGTAACCAGCATTGGAGAAGGTGCATTTGATCTTTGCGTTAGCTTGCAAGAAATAAATGTATATGAAGCTAATAATGATTATTCGAGCTTAGATGGGGTTTTGTTTAACGAAGCAAAAACAGAGCTCATGAAGTATCCCAGCAATAAAGTGGGAACACAATATACAATCCCAAGCAGTGTAACCAGCATAGGCGAGCGGGCATTTCAAAATTGCTCTAGCCTAACAAGCATTGCTATCCAAAGCAGTGTAACCAGCATTGGAAGTGGTGCATTCGAAAATTGTGAAAGCCTGACAAGCATTGAAATCCCAAGCAGCGTAACTAGCATTAGCGCAGATGCATTTTTTAATTGCGTTAGCTTGCAAGAAATGAATGTAGATGAAGCTAATAATAATTATTCGAGTTTAGACGGGGTGTTGTTTAACAAAGCAAAAACAGAGCTCAGGAGGTATCCCAGTAATAAAGTAGGAACACAATATGCAATCCCAAGCAGTGTAATCAGCATAGGCGAGTGGGCGTTTGAACGTTGCGCTAGCCTAACAAACATTGTAATCCCAAGCAGTGTAACGAGCATTAGCGATTATGCATTTTATGAATGCAGCAGTCTAACCAGCATATCAATCCCAAGCAGTGTAACTACTATTGGTGATGAAACATTTTATGGCGATGAGGTGTTTTCGGGTTGCGATAATTTAACCATCTATGGAGAAAATAATTCATATGCTCAAACCTATGCAGTGAAATATAGCATCCCATTTACTATCATATCAGGAGAATCATCAGCATTACCTTTAATAATTAAACAGCCGGAATCCAAGACTGTGGAAGAGGGCAGTTCTATAATTTTGACCGTTCAAGCAGAATCAACCGATGGAGGCATCCTAACTTACCAGTGGAAGAAGGATGGAGTAGACATTTCCGGCGCAGTAAGCACAAGCTATACTATAAATAGTACTGCATTAACTGATGAAGGAAGCTATAGCGTTAATGTTACAAATACGATGTTAGGAAGTACTCCAGCAACTGTAGCAAGCAATGTGGCTGTGATTACTGTAGTTGTAGATGCTCCAGACTTTGAATTCGATAGAGCAACAGGAACGATTACCGGATACACTGGTTCAGGCGGAGCGGTAGTTATACCGGAAACAATAGGAGGAGTAGCAGTAACGGCAATAGGCGAAGATGCATTTCGTTATTGCGATAGCCTGACAAGCATTGAAATTCCAAGCAGTGTAACTAGCATAGGATATGGTGCATTTTATTGCTCTGGCCTAACCAGCATAACAATACCAGGCAATGTAACAAGCATAGGAAAATTTGCATTTTGGGGTTGCGATAGCTTAACAAGCATAAGCATACCAAGCAGCATAACTAGTATAGGCGATTATGCATTTGACTATTGCGAAAACTTGCAAGAAATAAATGTAGATGAAGATAATAATAATTATTCAAGCTTAGACGGGGTTTTGTTTAACGAAACAAAAACAGAGATCATGAAGTATCCCGGTAATAAAGTGGGAACAGAATATGCTATCCCAAACAGTGTAATCGGTATAGGAGATAGGGCATTTGAAAATTGCATTAGCCTAAAAAGCATAAATATACCAGAAGGTGTAACAAGTATAGGCGAAGATGCATTTGAATATTGCGATAGCCTGACAAGCATTGAAATCCCAAGCAGTGTAACTAGCATAGGGTATAGTGCATTTTATAATTGCAGAAGTCTAACAAGCATAAATATATCCGAAGGTATAACCAGCATAGGTGATTATGCATTTTCGGGTTGTAAAAGCCTAACAATAATAAATATACCAGAAGGTGTAACTAGCATAGGCGATCAGACATTTGAAGGTTGCTATAGCCTAACAAGCATAAATATCCCAAGCAGTGTAACTAACATAGACTTTTGGGCATTTTATGATTGCCTTAACCTAACAAGCATAACAATCCCAAGCAGTGTAATCAGCATAGGCTCGGGCACATTTGAAAATTGCCTTAGCCTAACCAGCATAAAAATCCCAAGCAGTGTAACCAGTATAGGCGATGGTGCATTTAGTGGTTGCGATAGCTTGCAAGAAATAAATGTAGATGAAGATAATAATAATTATTCAAGCTTAGATGGGGTTTTGTTTAACAAAACAAAAACAGAGCTTATGAAGTATCCTGATAATAAAGTGGGAACAGAATATGCTATCCCAAGCAGTGTAACGGACATAGGCGATGGGGCATTTGAAAATTGCGCTAGCCTGACAAGCATAACAATCCCAAGCAGTGTAACTAGCATAGGATCTAAAGGATTTAAAGGTTGTGATAGCCTCACGAGCATAAATATCCCAAGCAATGTAACCAGTATAGGCAATGGTGCATTTGGTTATTGCGATAGCTTGCAAGAAATAAATGTAGATGAAGATAATAATAATTATTCAAGTTTAGACGGGGTGTTGTTTAACGAAGCAAAAACAGAAATCGTGAAGTATCCCGATAATAAAGTGGGAACAGAATATATTATCCCAAGCAGTGTAACTAGCATAGGGGGTTATGCATTTCGTGATTGCTGGAGCCTAACAAGCATAACAATCCCAAGCAGTGTAACTAGCATTGGCTATAGTTCGTTTTATGGATGCGATAATTTGACCATCCGTGGAGAAGACAATTCGTATGCGCAAACATATGCAGACGAAAATAGTATTCCTTTTTCTGATGTATCAGGATTAACATCAGCATTTCCTGTAATAAATAAACACCCGCAGTCCATCACTATGGCAGAAGGCAGTTCTATAACTCTAACCGTTGAAGCAGAATCAACCGACGGAGGCACCCTGACTTACCAGTGGAAAAAGGATGGATTTAACATCCCTGGTGCAACAGGCACAAGCTATGCTATAAATAGTGCTGCATCATCTGATGAAGGAAACTACAGAGTTATTGTTACAAATACGATGTCAGGAAGTACTCCAGCAACAGTTGCAAGTAATGTGGCTGTGCTTGCTTTGGTTGCAGATGCTGCACCTGAAGAACACTTTGAATTCGACGAAACAACAGGAACAATTACTGGATATAATGGCGAAGATGGTGAAGGAGGAGCAGGTGGAGCATTAGTTATACCAGAAACAATAGGAGGAATACCAGTAACGAAAATAGGTGATTATGCATTTATTTTTACTTACCTAACCAGCATAGATATCCCAAGCAGTGTAACCAGCATAGGCGATTATGCATTTTATGAATGCTGGAGCCTAACCAGCATAAATGTACCAAGCAGTGTAACAAGCATAGGCAAAGGTGTGTTTTATTACTCTGGCCTTACAAGCATAAATATTCCTGGCAGTGTAACTAGCATAGGATCTAAAGCATTTTGGGGTTGCAGAAGCCTGACCAGCATAAATGTATCTGAAGGTGTAAATAGCATTCGCGATTATGCATTTCGGGGTTGCGAAAACCTAACTAGTATAACAATACCAAGCAGTGTAACAAGTATAGGCGAAGGGGCATTTTGGGGTTGCAGAAGCCTAACCAGCATAAATATCCCAAGCAGTGTAACTAGCATCGGCGAGGGTGTGTTTTCTGGAAGCGACAATTTAACCATCTATGGAGAAGATAATTCATATGCTCAAACCTATGCAGAGGTTAATAACATACCATTTTCTATCATATCTGGAGGAATCCCAGTGTACGGCGATGTAAATGGTGATGATAGTATCAGCAGTTCTGATCATCAAAGATTATTTGAACATCTAAATGGGGCGAACCCCCTTACTGGAGATGCCTTAACGGTCGGTGATGTAAATGGTGATGGTAGTATAAGCAGTTCTGATCACCAAAGGCTATTCGAACATCTGAACGGCACTAATCCTCTAAACTAGTGGAGATAATACCTTCAAGTTATAGAAAAAAAGGAGGGGGGAACTTGTTTAAAGCAAGAAATAGAAAATTATCCATGTTGATTGTTCTGGCTATGCTGATGACCATGTTCATTGGTGTTGGTACAGCGTCTGCAGCAGCAACGTTCACCACGCTGTCAGCCCCAATTGTTGATGCTGATGGTGGAATTTATGATTTAGGCACTGTAAAAGTTCAGTTGGAAGATGTCGAAGCTATTCCGGCAGATGGTGCCTGGCTGACCATCTCAATACCAAGTGGTTGTGAGTATACTTACGAATATGCTGCAGGTACTGAAATAATATCAACAGACAACATTAGCATAGGAACAGTAATGAAATCAGAGGCTGATGTTGTTGAAATTTTAGTAGTTCCAAATTATGCAGGTGGGAACATAGAGGGATCTATCATTATAAAATTCCTTGACATCAAAGTTAACTCTGGATCCGGTGACATCATCGCTAAGTTCCTCAGCAACAACAGTGTATTTGGAACGATGAACACTGCCGTTATTGGAAAAATTGGCAACGGAACAACAATTGTTATGGCCAAAAGCGTAAGAACCATGCTCATTTCCGGCGGAAGAATTGACACCTTGATTATTGCCGAAACTATCGGTGGAGTTTTCGAAAATGGCGAGATTATCGAAGTCAAATTACCCGTAGGATTTTGCTGGAGTACAGATGATTTTTCGGTAGTTTCAGGGGCTTGGTCACTATCGGGCTCAATATTTCCGTACTACATTGACGATACCGGGAGAGTCCTTTCCATCTACCTCTTTGATACTTCACTGCTTCCAACCAGTACAGCCGGCTGCATCAATATCGGCAGCAGCATTGAGGGTGCTTTTATGATCGATGTCGAAGACACTGCTATGCCTGGTGAAGTCTATGTTACGGTATCTTCTGATCAAGGAGCTGTTGAAGAGCAGAATATCCTGGTCGCCGAATACATTGTTGATTATGGAGATGTAAATGATGATAAGAGTATCAACAGCTCAGATCATCAAAGATTATTTGAACATCTAAATGGGACGAAACCTCTTTCAGGATACGCCATAACAGTCGGCGATGTAAACAAAGATGGCAATATTAACAGTTCTGATCATCAAAGGCTATTCGAGCATCTGAACGGGACTAACCCCTTAAGTTAGGGGAATTTAAGCTTGCGTTGAATTTGTTAAAATAATCGTAGATGCTTTTGAATTAACTGCAGAGTCTGGTAAAATATTTGAAGACACTGCTCCGGCTATACGGATAATACCTTTTTTATCAATGAAAATGAAAGGAAATCATGATGAATAAACTAAGAAGAGCAGCGCTTATAACTCTGACATGCTTCATGTTGAGCATTCTGGCAGGACCATTGGCATCTCCAGCTTCTGCTGACTTTTTGTCTGCCTACCAGGTGCTGAAGCAAGATTATGGCTATGTTGTTGACAGGATCGTAGCTGGCGGTGCCACAGAAGCTGAAATAGAAGCTTTCCTGATCGATCTGGAAATGGATGTGAGTGCGCGGGGCGAACTTAACAAAGAGAATTTTAACTCGCTGATGTACCAATCTTTTGAGGAAGTGATCCAGTGGCGTGTCCATCGTAATGTATTTCGAGCTCTGCTGGAAAGCTACGGGGACGAGATCGAGTATACTCTGGACAATGAAGACCTTCATCCGGAACTGGTTCCCATTCGGGATGCGGTCATGGAAGCGCTGTTGGGAAAAGATGAGGAACCGGCTTCCGGCGGAGGCGGCGGAGGTGTACCCGCTGTACCCAACAACGAGATAAACCTGGCGATCTCCGCTGCATTGAGCGGTGCAGAAAAAACTATTTATGTAGATGCATCTTCATATAATGAATTGGTTCTGCCAGGCAGTCTGCTGAACCAAGTAAGCCAGAAGGGAAAATCGCTTAACCTGGAATGGGCTGGCCTTAATATACTTCTACCGCCGGGGGCGGCAGCGATCCCAGGCAGTGACCGACTGACGATCAGTGCTGATAAGCTCAGTCCGGCAAAAAAGGCCGAAGCCACCCAAAAAGCAGGAGCGTCCTTAAAACTGGTTGGAGAGATCTATGATATCAAGGCAGCCACATTGGAAAATCCGCAAGGCATACTATTTAACAAACCAATTGATATAACTTTAACCTACAGTTATGAAGAAACCACTGAGGTGCAAAAGTCGCTGGCCATATATTACTTTAACGAAAAGAATCAGAGTTGGGAAAAGCTTACCGGTGAGCACTCATTAAGTGCCAGATATATTCGAATCAGTACCAACCAGCCGGGTAAATATGCTTTGTTTACTGGTGCTGTAACAGTTGATACGACGGAGCCTGAACTTATCAGCAACTTTATCGATATCAAAGGGCACTGGGCTGAGCAGGATATTAATACTTTATATCAAAAAGGCTTGATCAGCGGTGTTACAACTTTTCAGTTTGAACCTGAACGGCCTATAACCAGAGCGGAATTTGCTGCAATCATGCTCAGGGCTTTGGGGGAAAGTCCGGGCTCTTACATGACGGGGCGATTTTATGATGTCCCGGCTGATGCCTGGTATTTTAATGTAGTCAACAAGGCAGCGGAAATGGGGATCATATCAGGTTATTCCAGTACCAGTTTTGGCCCGCAGGATTCAATCACCCGTGAACAGATCGCCGCCATTATCAGCCGGGCTATGCAGCTTAAAGGGAAAGGTACAAGTGTGACGAGCGATAATATAGAAGCGCGACTATCAGGATTCGCCGACCAGCGGAGTATCTCTGTCTGGGCCAGAAGCGGCGTAGCTTTTGCACTGGAAAATAAAATCGTTATGGGGCGGACCACCACGCAGTTTGCTCCTCTGGCAACGGCAACCCGTGCTGAAGCAGCAGCAATGATCCTGAGAATGTATAACCAACTATAAAACCGCAGTGCAGAGGTTTATCCTCTGATTAAAACTATTCATTTCATCAAGCAGAATGAGAAGAGCAAAGGAAATCCTTTGCTCTTTTTTGATCCATGCATAAACACTTAAGTATAGCCTTCATTTAGTTGCCCGTCATTTCTTTCCATCCTTATTTCACTCTCAACGTTTCATGCTCATGCCATTTTATGTAACAAGTACTATTCTGCTGGAATATTATGCAGTAAGTGTTAGTAAAGGAGTAATTGTATTTTTTTAGAGATAAAATAAATCATTTTACTTATTGATTCAATAGGATAAAGGCCCGGTGGCCTATGGAAGGAGGAAATTAACTTGGATAATAAAAGGTACTGTGACCCTGAACTTGCCAGAGCTCATATTGTAATTCAGAAATTGGATGAGACTTTCTCCCCGATGGAGGCACTGGAGAAGGGGACCCTTTTCCCCGAACTTTATTGTCCCTATAAATACAGGGAGCATAAATATGAAAACCACAGAAGGGGGGAACGACAGTATGACGGGCAACAGGAATAGACAAAAGGAGCAACTAAAAAGAATAATGGCGGAAGAATTCACAGCGGTTGAATTGAATCTCTATCTGGATACTCATCCCCATGATAAGCAGGCACTGCATATGTATAATGAAACCGTGCATAGATTACATTGTTTAAAAGAGGAATATGAAGAGGAATTCGGCCCATTAAGCAACTTCGGGACCAGTTCCGGCAGATATCCCTGGCAATGGATTGATGAACCATGGCCCTGGGAAATTAATTTCTGTACATGTAACCGGAGAGGAGTGAAATAAATGTGGATTTATGAAAAGAAACTGGAGTATCCGGCTAAAATATGCACAACCAATCCAAAACTGGCCAAGGTCGTTATTACTCAATATGGAGGTCCCGATGGGGAACTGGCGGCTTCCTTAAGATATCTGACCCAGCGCTATTCCATGCCGACACCGCAGACCAAGGCGCTTCTGACTGATATCGGCACCGAAGAACTGGCCCATATGGAAATCGTCGCCACCCTTGTTTACAATCTGGTCAAAGATGCTTCTATTCAACAAATCAAAGCAGCAGGCCTTGATGGATATTATGCAGATCATGATAAAGCGCTCTATTTTGTAAATGGTGATGGGGTACCGTGGACTGCTGCTTACATTCAATCCAAAGGGGATCCGGTCACTGATCTGCATGAGGATATGGCTGCCGAACAAAAGGCACGATCTACCTATGAGTATCTGATCCAATTATCTGAAGATCCGGGGGTGACGGAAACACTCAGATGGCTCAGAGAAAGGGAAATCGTCCATTATCAACGGTTTGGAGAAGCTCTGGAGCATATTTATGATCATTATTCCAAAGACCGGTACTATTTTATGGAGCAAAAAGGATAATAACTTTTTCTAAGATAACGATAGTGACTTCTTTACATAAAGTGGTCACTATTTTTTTGCTTATAAAACACAATAATAAAAAATGGTACAAATTATCATCGGGGTGGAAGAATCAAATTTTTACAGCCCGGTTATCATTTATAGTAAGAAAAGTTTTATTGGAGGAACATTGTTTAAGCTGTTAAAGGACGGACACTGTTTTGCTCCGGATAATCTGGGTAAAAAAGATATCCTGATCGTTTATGACAAAATAGGGGCGATTGAAGATGAGATCCTGCCGGGAAAGTATGGGGACGCAGAAGTAATCGATTGCCGTCAATGTCTGGTCTGTCCGGGAATTATTGATCAGCATGTGCATATCACTGGAGGAGGAGGGGAACAGGGCCCCATCAGCCGGATTCCGGAGATCATGCTCAGTGAGATCATTGAAGCCGGTGTTACGACGTTGGTAGGGGTTTTGGGATTTGACAGCATTACGCGGAGTATTGCCGGGCTTTTAGCCAAAGCCCGGGCATTGGAGGCCGAGGGGATCACTACCTATATTTATACCGGCAGTTATGGGAGCCCGACTGAAACCTTGACCGGCCGGGTACTTACTGACCTTGTCTTACTCGATAAAGTCATCGGAGTGGGCGAAGTAGCCATCGCTGATTATCGTTCCAATCATCCTTCCCTGGAAGATCTGCGAACCCTGGCTTCAGAAGCCAATGCCGGCGGTATGCTGGGCGGAAAGGCCGGGATCCTGCACTTGCATATCGGTGATGGGGAAGAAGGCCTGGATTCCCTTTTCCGATTGATCAATGAGTCCGATTTTCCCATCGAAATGTTTGTTCCAACTCATATCAACCGAAACCCCAAATTATTTGAGCAGGGGATGGAACTTTTGAAAAGAGGAGGCAACATTGATCTGACTGCAGGTGAATCTGCAGGGTACAGTGTGGCAGAGGCGCTGTCTAAATTGCTGCAAAACGATTTGAGCCTGGATAAGGTTACCGTTTCTTCCGATGGAAACGGCAGTGCTCCTGATGACGGTGTCAGCTACATGGATCAGCTGATAAAGGACATAAGGGCATGTGTTTTGGAAAAGCACCTGGACTTTGCCGAGGTGATCAAGACGGTGACTTTAAATCCTGCCAAAGTTCTCAAATTACATCCCAAAAAGGGCTGCTTATTGCCTGGCAGTGATGCTGATATTTTAGTATTAAAACAAAAAGATTTGAGCATTCATCGGTTACTGGCCAGGGGGGAGGTAGCAGTAGCAGAAAGAAAAGCCGTCATAAAAGGTAAATATGAAAAACCGAGATATAAATAAATCGAAAGGGAGTAAATGATGGGGCATTATAGAAACGGTGATTTGGTCATTATAGGCGGAGCTGAGGATAAGTATGGGGAAAGCAGCATTCTTGAAGAAGTAGTTGATATCGTTGGCGGGGAAGATGCCAGAATAGGCATATTGACAACTGCCACCAATCTTCCTGAAGAGGTTGGGGAAGAATACCGGGATATTTTTTTGCGTCTGGGCGTAAAAGAGGCTTATATCATTGATATCAATACCCGTGATGAAGCCAACCTGGAGGAAAATGTACGCCGAATAATGGATGTAACCGGTTTTTTCTTTACCGGGGGTGATCAACTCAGGATCACCAGCATTTTGGGAGGTACCAAAGCCTATGAAGCGATCCATGATTGTTTCCGCCATGGGATCTCGGTCATTGGCACCAGTGCCGGAGCTTCTGTTATGTGCAGTACCATGATCGTGGAAGGCAACAGCAACGACGCCGCCCGCAAATGTACATTGAAAATGGCTCCCGGTTTGAATTTATTAGATGGGGTGATCATTGATCAGCATTTTGATCAACGGGGAAGGTTAGGCAGGCTATTATGCGGCGTGGCAGAGAATCCGGAAATATTAGGTATCGGTATTGATGAAGATACCGCCATAAGAGTTTACCCGGATCAGTACTTTTCCGTTCTGGGCAATAATGCGGTTACCGTTATTGATGGAAAGTCGATCAAAAGCAGTAATGTTTCTGAACAGAAACCGGATGAAATTTTGACTATCGCTGATGCCAGTCTCCATGTTTTATCCCGGGGATATGGGTTCGATTTTAAGAAGAGAGAAGTTTTAAGGCTGCATTAAGTCTTAACAGGAGGATATATGGTAATGAAAGTAGTCGATATATGCAATTACAGCGGCAGGAATATTTATAGTCATAAACCAGTAATCAAAATGACAGTTGACTTAGGTGAGTTTACTGAAATACCCACGAGGAATTTAGCAGGATTCAATCACAGATTGTTAAAATATTTTCCCGGATTAAAAAGCCACTGCTGTTCGACCGGCTACGAAGGAGGCTTTGTACAGCGATTGATTGAGGGAACTTTGATCTCGCATGTTATTGAGCACGTCGCTTTGGAGTTGCAGTGTATTACCGGCTATGATGTTTCTTTTGGCAAAACCAGGGTAGTTGAGGAACCGTCCGTTTATTGTATTGTCTATGAATATATCAACCAACATTGCGCGGTTGATTTCGGCCGCGACGCTGTTGATATCGTTCTTGCTTTGATCAATAACGATATACCCAGAGTTGACGATATTTTGCAGCAGTTATATAGTGATACCCTGAAAACCGATTTGGGACCCAGCACCAAAGCGATTTTAGCGGAAGCAAAAAAGCGGCATATTCCATTCAGGCAATTAGGAGAGGACAGTTTGTTCCAACTCGGATACGGAAAGTATATGCAGTTTATACAGGCTTCCTTGCCTGGTAATACCAGCAGTATTACCGTGGATTTGGCCAGGAACAAACAGTTACTTAAAGATCTTTTAAGCGAACAGCGAATTCCTGTACCCGGCGGAGGAGTGGCTGATTCGGAAACCGAGGCAGTTGATCTGGCTAGAACGCTGGGTTATCCTGTGGTGACTAAACCTTTGGATGGAAATCATGGCCGGGGGGTAACGGTCAATATTTGTGATGAAACAACTTTTATTACCGCTTACCGATTGGCCAGGTCTTATTCCAAGCAAGTAATCATTGAGAAATATTTCCAGGGGAAGGATTATCGGATTCTGGTAGTAGGAGATCATGTGGCTGCAGTGGCGGAGCGGAGACCGCCTTTTATAATAGGGGATGGGATACATTCAATTCTTGAATTGGTTGAGCAGGAGAACAAAAACCTTTACAGGGGCAATGGCCATGAAAAACCATTGACAAAGATCTACCTGGATTCAGTAACAGAGGAATTTCTGCATAGAATGGATTTGACCATTTATGATATACCGGAAAAAGACGAGGTCATTTATTTGCGGGAGAATGGTAATTTGAGCACTGGAGGCAGTGCGCGGGATTGTACTTTGGAAATCCACGATTCCAATAAAGAAATTGCCATAAAAGCAGCCAGAATTATCAATCTGGATGTTGCAGGTATCGATATCGTGGCAGATGATATATCCAGGCCATTTTCCCAGCAATGTGCTGCCGTAATAGAAGTCAATGCGGCTCCTGGCTTGCGGATGCATCTGTATCCTACCGAAGGACAGGGGAGAAATGTAGCGGCAGATATTCTTGATCATCTTTACCCGCCTGGTACTCCGGCATCCATTCCCATCATTTCTATTACCGGTACCAATGGTAAAACAACAGTGACCAGAATGATGCAGCATATATTATCCCTGACCGGGAAAAAAGTTGCAATGACATGTTCCGGCGGTACTTTTATCGGTAAGGATTGCATTGACCGCGGAGATAATACCGGACCATTAAGTGCAAAATCAATCCTGTACAATCCGGATGTTGAAATAGCTGTACTGGAAACTGCCAGAGGGGGCATGATCCGTAAAGGTTTAGGGTATGATCTGGCGGATGTCGGTATTATTACCAATATCAGTGATGATCATTTAGGTTTGGATGGGATTGATACGCTGGAGGATTTGGCTTTTGTAAAATCATTAGTCATTGAGGCGTTGAAACCGAATGGCTATGCGGTTCTGAATGCTGACGACCAGCTGACAGAGATGATAATGGGAAGAGTAAAGTGTAAACTAATCTTATTTTCCCAGGACAGGCTCAATCCTCTGCTGGCAAGCCATATTAATAATGGCAGAATAGCTGTCGTCTGTGAAAACCAGGGAATTTATATCTATGAAAACAATGCCCGGAAATTTTTAGTGGAGGTTGATCAGATCCCCATTACTTTTAACGGAAAAGCAGTCTTTAATATTGAAAATTCGTTGGCTGTCATTGCAGGATTGCTGGCTTTAAATATTGATGATAATGTTATCAGGATCGGCTTGCGGTCTTTTATGCCGGATATGTATTTCAATGCCGGCCGGCTGAACTTATTTAATATGGGCGGGTTTAAGGTATTAATGGATTACGGTCACAATCTCAGCGGATATGATGCCGTTATCCGATTTGCGAAAACAATGGAGCATGAAAGATTGGTTGGCGTGATTGGAATGCCTGGTGACAGGATTAATGAATCAATATTTGAGGTAGGTAAAACTTGCGGACAGGCATTTTCCAGGATCTATATAAAAGAAGACAGAGATTTAAGGGGACGCAGTCAGGGGGTGACTGCCGGTATTTTATACCACGGAGCCTTAAGCGCAGGAGCTCAAAAAGATAATATTGAAATCATATTATCTGAGGTTGATGCATTGGAGACTGCGATTAATGCAGCTTTGCCTGGAGATTTGATCGTTATTTTCTATGAAGATTTTGAAGGCGTTTCAGAATTGGTATCGAATTATATGAAGCTTAACACGCAATCAAATTATATAAATGTGCCTGTAATCGCTGAAGTCCATAGTTATATGCGGGTTCATACCATGCAATAAGCTTTATTTAAATCGTCTAAACTTTTATTTACTAAGTTCGCTCAAAAGGCGGACTTTCTTGATTTTATCAGTTGCAAGACCAGTTAAAGTTCACTACGTAAACATCTCTTAAACATTTTACTTATATGGTAAAATTAATTAAATCTTTGGAAAGGCACGATTTATGAAAACGACAGAAAAAATATTTATAACAATTGGAATGGTGCTTATACTCTTTATCTGCGGTGGCGTATATATAAACAATAAAGTAGACAAATTAATGGAAAATTCACGGGGATTGGGAGTTTTTCTAACTGAACAGAACGCTGCGGATGAAACGTCAAAACCAAATCACATTGCTGATCCATCAAATAACCAGGAAAGCCAAACAGGAGGAAAAACATCAATACCGCCTGGCAATATTGAGCCTTCTGCATCAGACCTGGTTTTTGATGACAGTATTGAAGCCATTGTTCAGAGCAAACTGAATAAACCGATTGAACGCAAAGATAAGATAAAAGTCGCCCTGATCCTTATCAAACGCTTAAGTGTAGATGATATCACTTATTTTTATGACCTGATCACGCTTGGGAAGTATACTGACGAAGACATAACCCGCGTCCATAAAATTCTGGCTTCCAATCTGAATGAAGAAGAAATGGAGACCCTGCGCAGCCTGGCCAAAAAATACGGCTTCACACCGTAAAAGTTTTATGTTAATAATCTGTTTACCTGTTGAGTGGAGGATAATCAATGATTGATATCCATGTACATATATTGCCCGGTTTTGATGATGGAGCTGCTGATACCCAAATGGCGATAAAAATGGCTGAAATGGCAGTTACCAATGGAATTCACCATATCATTGCCACCCCGCATATAATTCACAATGTTTCAGAGCATACATGCGATGAAATAAAAACAGCGGCTGCACAATTAAATATGCTCCTGGCGCAGGAGAATATACCTTTAAAGATATATCCCGGTGCTGAATACTATCTTGAACCTGATTTGACAGCCAGGGCTGCAGCAGGAGAATTGCAGACTTTAAATAACAGCCAGTACCTGTTGGTGGAATTACCTGCTGCCCAGGTGCCGCCATATACAGAGCAGATTTTATACGAACTGCAGATACAAGGGTTAAAACCTATCATTGCGCACCCTGAGAGAAATAATGGGTTTATCAGTAACCCAAAGCTTTTAAGTGAACTTACTAACCGGGGGAATATATGTCAAATAACTACCGGCAGTGTTGTGGGGATTTTTGGGCAGAGGGTGAAAAAGACGGCGCTGCATTTCCTCCGTCAGGGCTGGGGGCATTTAATTGCTTCTGATGCACATTCAAATCATAAAAGAACGCCTCAACTACTCAGTGCTGCCGGAGAAATCAAAAAGATAGGCGGGGAAAAATTGAGCCAGACACTGCTTTTTGATAATCCTTCAAGCATAATTGATGGAAAACCAATTCAACCGCTGGCTTCTATTAAAACCTCAAAATCATTTTTTCACTTCACCAATCTCAAACTACAATAAGAGCAGCCTCTTTAAAGGGGCTGCTTTCTATTGCAGTAAACTTACTTTATCTACCTGCGAATTCCGGACCACGATCATTATGATTCAGGCTCTTCTGATAGGCTTTCCAGCCCGGGCAAAATTTTGTATGCCAATACCAGAGCCGGCTGGAAAATTTGCGGGGATCGGCTTCGGCTTTTTTTCTCCAGGCACAGGATTCGCATTTGTATGAACTCATAAAACTAAACCCTCCCATATCACAGAGAATTTTTTGAACTAATTTGCCAACCGGCGATGTTCTACCATTATGCAGCAGTCTCTAACCAGTTTCATATTATTGGTTTTGGCCATTTCAATGGTATCGTCACTGCATTCAATTCCCACCTGGATCCATACCGCAGGAATATTTAACTCACGGGCTTCATTTACGATTTTATGAACTTCTTCACTGCGGCGGAAGATATCAACAATATCAATTGGAACGGGAACGGATTTTAAATCGGGATAGGACTTTTCCCCCAGCACTTTTTCCAGTGAGGGGTTTACAGGAATGACTTTAAAACCTGCATTTTGCAAATATCTGGCGATTCTGTTACTGGGACGGTTGGGATCATCAGATAAACCTACGACAGCAATGGTTTTAGCATGATCAAGCAGTTGTTTTTTCTCCTGGTCGAGCAAAGTGAATTCCTCCTTATTAAAGTAGTCCTTATTATACTGGAAATCAGAATGTGATAAAGTAAACTTTCAATTCTTGTACTTAATATATATCAGTGCGGGATTTATGGCAACATCATCGAATTGCATAACTTGTATATTAGAAGCATACATCTTATAATGATACTAATTTTAATAATAGGGGGAAACGAAATGGACTTTAAGACGATAATTTACGAAAAAGGCGACGATGGGGTTGCAACGGTTACATTTAATCGTCCGAAAGAAATGAATTCTACGAACCAGCAGGTAATCGATGAGCTGACCATAGCAGTCAACGATGCCAATAATGATGATGCGGTAACCGCTGTAATTATGACTGGCGGACCCAACATATTTGCTGCCGGCGGGGACATTAAGTATATGTCTGAAGTGGGACCGTTGGAAGCAGAAGCTTTTATTGGAAAATGTCATCGTATGATGGACAGCATGGCCAATTCACCCAAACCTTACATAGCAGCCATCGGAGGCTTGGCTCTGGGAGGAGGCTGCGAAATGGCACTGGCTTGTGATATCCGGCTTGCTGCTGACAATGCTGTGTTCGGACAGCCTGAGATCAATCTGGCAATCATTCCTGGTGGCGGCGGTACACAGCGTTTGGGCAGAGTGGTGGGTTCCGGATGGGCCAGACACCTTATTCTTACCGGCGAAATGATCGATGCTCAGACCGCATTTAAGATTGGGTTGGTAACGAAAGTGGTTCCGCCGGATGAATTATTGGCAACAGCCAATAAATATGCCAAATCTCTCGGGCGGAAAAGTAAAGTCGCTATGGCGGCCGCCAAAAAGTGTATGCTGTTAAGTGATACGACTGATTTGGCAACAGGACTTGCTTATGAACAAAAAGCCTGGGCATTTTTGTTTGGCGGAGAAGATCAGTCAGAAGGCATGAAAGCATTTTTGGAAAAACGCCGCCCGCAATATACAGGAAAATAGAAATTAGTTAAAAAGATAAGTAAAAAGCAGTACAAGCGCTTGCCTGTACTGCTTTTATATATGTTAATAGTCTTTAAAGAATTCCTGAGTTACTTTGTTAAGCCAAAGAATTAGCTTTATCATCGTCCAAATCTGGTTGTGAAACAGCACATGATAAACCAATTCATCCGCAAAGGATTAATCCTACCACCTATAATCATCTGTTTTTCCTCCTTGAGAACGATAGATTTTACTTATATATATGAAGATAATGTAAATACAAAGTGAAGCATAGTTTATTTGGAAAAATAAATATCGCACATACCAAAATTTATAGAAACATTTACGCCATATATATGAATTAAATTCCGGAAGCAATGACCCATGGATTTAATTTGGGCGTCTTAATCCATGGTAAGCGAGTGACGCAACCGGCCGCTAATATTTTAGCCTTTTGGCAAGCTGTAAAATCAATTACAGTTTTTCATAAAATTTAAGGGTAGGAGGGCGATAAAAATGACTAGATGCCAAATTTGTTCGAAGGAAGGAGTGATAGAATGAGGAGAAAAGGCAGAAAGCAAATTGCAATTTTAATTACCTTGATGTTTTTGTTCAGCTTTTTTCCAGGTTACGCATTAGCAGAAGAAACCGGTGGACAAGATTTGCCGCCAGTAACCGAATCGTTTTTATCAGATTCGGATTTAATCAATGCAGATTTAATGAATGGATCACCAAATGATCCATTAGGAGATGGCGCCGGCGAAGACCTGGGCCAATCACCAGAAGAACCTAATAATCAGCCAATAAATCCACCAGCCGATCCACCATCAGATCTGCCAAATAATCCATCGGCTAATGAACCGGGGGATGAAGAGAATGGAGACTCTGAGGGATTTCCAGAAGGAGAGCCAGCGGACATCAGTCAGCAAGTTGCTAATCTTGAAGAAGCAGTTATTGGTACAGAACTTATTGTAAACTATGTGCTTCTTAATGACGATGGGGACAGGGTGCAGCTGAAAAGCGTAACGGTACCCAATCTGACATCGGGGGATACTGTAAAGGGAACGGAATTGTTAACATCAGAATATGAATCCATGCAATTCCTGTACAGTGAACCTGAAGAATTGATTTTGGTCGAAGGGGAAAATACAATTACCCTTTTTTATGGTGAAGAAGAGATTGTCGGGGATAATCCTGATAATCTAAGTGAATTTTCTACCGGCATCACCCCGGCGGAGCCTTTTTATTATCCGCCTGCCAAGAGGATGATGCTGATGACAAAAATGCTGTTGAATGCCGAAAGTGGGTTGGTTTGGCCGGCTCAGGGAGCTATCAACCTGCAAAAAACGGCTGCTCCTGTAAATGGAACGGAAAACCAATGGGAAGTTACCTTAACCATTGAGGGTAAGAATATCCAGACTACCAGTGATGTTGTGCTGGTAATCGACAGATCCGGAAGCATGGGCGGAGACAAAATGAGCAACACGAAATTAGCAGCTCAGGAATTTGTTGATAAACTGCTGCTAACGGATGGAGCAACCCGCATTGCTGTAGTTAGTTTTAATAACAGCGCACAGATAGTTAGTCAATTTACTGACTATAGTGGCAAAGCCGGCTTGCAAACTAATATAGAGGGTATCACTGCCACCGGAGGTACCAACATCCAGGCCGGCATTCATCAAGCCCAGATATTGTTGGAAGCCTCGCAAGCGACCAATAAAGTCATGGTATTGCTGGGCGATGGAGAGCCGACTTATAGCTATCAGGTCACTGAAGCCAGTGGCATTACTCTGACAGGCCATTCAGGGTTTTTTAACTCATATCCCAATATATCTTATTCCAACCCTCAGATAACCGATATCAATTATAACAATCTGGTGGGGAGTGGGAGCAGCTATTCACTAAATAGTTCCTATAGGTATCAGATTCCATGCCCGAGTCACGGTAGCCATTCCACTACTTTCCCAGCCAACAATGGTATACCTACCATCTATGAAGCGAGTCTGGCCAAGAGTGCTGGCACCCAGATTTACTCCGTTGCCCTGAATGCAGGGAGCAATGGTGAATATGTTTTGGATAATTGCCAGAACAAAGGCTATTACGAGCTTACTAGCTCTGACCTAACTGCTTTAAGTGGAGTTTTTTCAGAGATTGCTGGAAGCATTGCCTACGCGGCAACTAATGCTGATGTGACTGATCCAATGGGAGCAATGTTTGACCTTGTGGCAGACGATGTAACAGATATTAGCGTGTCCCAGGGATCGGTTACGATAAATCCGGTTAACACCATCAATTGGAATGTGGGCAACGTTGTGGAAGGGATGCCTGCCACTATGACTTACATCGTACAGATTAAAGCTGGGGCAGCAGCAGATCAGCTTTATCCGACCAATGATACTACTACCATCAGTTACACCGATGTTAATGGGCTTCCTGCCAGCAAAGATTTTGAGATACCGGAAGTTTCCATTGGCGGTGGCAGAATTCTGATAAAAGGCTATCTGGTAAATGATAGTGGTCAGCCTATTAATTCAGAGGGTACCGTAGTAGACCGGCCGGATCAGGCTTTACGATTATATGAAAACAGTTATTCTAATGAACCTTTGGCTTATAATGTAACTTATAATGTTACCCAGCCGGGACATTCTGGACATCAGTATGTCAAATATGTCTGGAATAGCCAAACCGGGACAGCAGAAACTGTGCCAATACTGTTGCAAGCCTCTGCCCCAACCCAGACAGTGTGGTTCGGGTATAAGGAAGTATACTATTACACAGTGACCTGGTTAGATGAAGACGGAACCGAACTGGAAAAGGATCTGAACGTATTATACGGAACGACCCCGAGCTATGACGGAACCACACCGAGCAAGGCAGCAACAGCCGAGTTCACA
>Ga0123327_1000843_pt1 | contig 28057 bp, 17 predicted proteins | sample BioC13SIPDNA_4_FD_89701 | JGI IMG/M metagenome (GOLD analysis project Ga0123327, IMG submission 89701) | Anaerobic biogas reactor microbial communites from Washington, USA - Biogas_R1_B C13 SIP DNA | ecosystem: Engineered > Bioreactor > Anaerobic > Unclassified | place: Washington, USA...
CAGCGGTCAGGGTGACCGACGTGCCATGGTTGAACACCTCAGAGCAGTCGCTGCCGCAGGTGATGCCTGCAGGCGAGCTGGTGACGGTGCCTGAGCCGGTGCCGGCCTTGGTGACCGAGAGGGTATAGCTATTGAGAGTAAAGGTGGCCTCTACCGACTTGGCAGCGTCCATGGTGACAGTGCAGGCGCCCGTGCCAGTGCAGCCCGAGCCACTCCAGCCGGTAAAGGTGGAGCCTGCTGCGGCGGTAGCGGTCAGGGTGACCGACGTGCCGTCATCATAGAGCTCAGAGCAGTCGCTGCCGCAGGTGATGCCTGCGGGCGAGCTGGTGACGGTGCCTGTGCCGGTGCCGGCCTTGGTGACCGTGAGGGTATACTGCGCCAGCGTGGCGCTGACCTCGCCATCGATCACCGTGAGGCTGGGCAACAGGTTGACATAGGTGCCAGCCGCCGCCATCGCGCTCAGGCTCAGGTCGAGCGGGCTGACGCCAGCGTCAACCACGTCAAACACGATGGTGATGACCACCGTCTTGCCTGCGGCCCCGCTGGCATTGGCTCCGTTGAACACCAGCGAGCCGGTGCCGACACTGACATCGTTGACCACGCCGGTAAAGCCTGTGGGCGGCGCACCGCTGTAGCTGACATAGGAGAGGATGTCCGGGTCCCAGGTCAACGTGGCACTGTAGCTGCCCAACAGGTTGTTGGGAGCCTCCATGCCGCCCATGTCGATGGCAACCTCGACCTCGATCTGGTCGCCCACCGCAGGTGCGGCATCATCCGGCGTGGCTGTCGCCGTCACGCCCTCAGCCGGTGCCGCCACCACCTGACCATCGGTCACCACGATGCCCGGCAGCACGCTCACAAAGGTGAGCGCCGCGGCCATGGCGCTAAAGTTCAGGTCTAGGGCGGTCGTGCCGGCGGCCACCACGTCGTAGGTGACGGTGAGGACCACCGTCACGCCCGCTGCGCCGGTGGCGTTGGCGCCATTGAACGTGAGCGAACCGCTGGCGGCGCTGCCGGTGTTGACCACGCCGGCGAACCCGATGGGCGCGCCGCTGTTGCTGACGTAGGTCAGCACGGTTGGGTCCCAGGTCAACGTGCCGGTATAGCTGCCCAGCAGGTTGTCAGGGGCGCTGACGCCTGTCATGTCGATTGTGACGGCCACGGTGATCTGATCGCCCACTTTGGGCGTCGCGTCAGACGGCGTCGCAGCGGCCGACACGTTGCCGGTCAGCGCCAGCACGGGCATGGCCCCCAGCCCCATGGTGTAGAGGAGCGTCAGGGCGAGCGCCAACAGATGCCAGCGCGCCCTTGTGCGTACAGGTCTCATGTGTCTGCCTCCTGAGCCGGTCGGCTCTGCTGACGTGAGGTGCCAGGGTTGAGCGCTATCATGGCGTGCATCCTGGTGGCGGTGTGACACTCAAGGGGCAGCTGCCTGTCTCGATGGGGAAGGGCACCACCGTGCCGACGTCATACGAGAGGATGATCAGCGCGTCGGTCGAGTTGACCAGACCATCGCCGTTGACGTCGCCACAGTTGAGCGGGCAGAACGCGGTGGTGTCGTTGCCGATGTCGGCCGACAGGATGATCAGCGCGTCGGTCGAATCGGCCGCGCCGCTGTCGTTCACATCACCCAGCGAGCCCTCGGGCGGCGCCCCTGGTTCGATCAGATAGCTGTGGTCGACCCTCCCGTTGATGCCGCCGCCGCCAGCCTCTGAACGCACGTACTCAACCTGTGCGCCATCGGGCGCCACGGTCACGCGCACATGCCCGCCGCTAGGCAGGTTGCCGCCATCGACCGCATAGGGGCTGTCGGCATACAGGTCAAAGCCCAAGTCATTCATGCCGGCCCCAGGCACCAGCTGGTAGGCGATGCCGTCGATCTCTTCATGCACAAACTGATGGTCGTGCCCGTGGAAAAAGGCCGATACCCCGTTGGCCACCATCAGTTGGTGGACGGCGTCGTCGCCCCAGCCGGGGCGCTTGGAGTCAAAGATCCATTCAGCGAGCGCGTTGCGCCCGCCCCACTCAAAGTAGGGCGCTGCCTCGGCGCCGCCGCGCACATAGCTCGGCGTGCCAGCTGCCCCCGAGACCTCGAGCAGCCCGCCAACCATATGGTGTGCAAAGACAAATTTGAAGGGAGCATCGCTCTGCTCAAGCGTCTGCTTGAACCACTCGAACTGCTCCTGGCCCAGCGTCCAGTTCCACTGGTCGCCGCTGACCGCCTCGTCGTCATCCTCGCCCGAGCCCATGATGGTGCCATAGGGCTTGACCATGGTGTATTGGAACGGGTCGAGCACCACAAAGAGCGCGTCGCCCCACTCCCAGGCGTAATAGTCCTCGCGGAACTGATCGCCGCCTACCTCGGGCAGCAGGTCTTCATTGCCGGTGTAAAAGCCGTCGGGGACGGGGTTGGCAAAGTAGGCCTTGCGCGCCTTGATGCTCCCCAGCGCCTTGCTAAAGGGCGCGTCGTCCAGGTTCCAGCCCTCTTCGTTCTCATGGTTGCCGATCACCAGGAACACTGGCGCCGAATGGCCATAGTTGCCGAAATAGGGCCGCTGCGCCTCATAGATCGCGTCGACCCCGGCCTGGTTGGTGGCGTCGATGATAAAGGCGTCGCCCAGGTCGAGGTGCAGGTCTGGCTCGTCTGCCGCCACGTTCATCGTGGTCTGCTCATAGCGCTCGGGGGTGTTCCCCGAGAAGGTCTGCCCCAGGTGCGAGTCAGACGTGATGGTGAAGGTGAACGTCTGGCCAGGCCCGCGTTGGGTGTGGAAGCTGAACTCGGCGCTGCTGAGCCAGGCCGACGACCCATCGGGTTGGAACGCGAGCCGATAGTAGTACGCCGTGTCGGCGTCGAGGCCATCGAGCACCAGCTTGACGGGCTCTCCTGCCGTCACCGCCTCGGTGAGCGTGCTGCCGCTGGTATAGACGCCAGACGCCGTGCCATACTCGATGTAGGCGTCGCCATCCTCAGACATGAGCAAGCTCGCTGTGATGGCATTGTTGGTGGGGCGCCCCAGCACGATGTTGTAGGTATCGGGCGAGAGGATCGCCTCACTGCCAAAGGTGGCGAGCGTCGCCGCCCACCTGCGGCTGGTGATGCCCGTCTTGCCCGCGCTGTACTCGCCCGTGGCAGCGACGATGCGATAGCCCAGCGACACCGTCCAGTTCGTATCGGCGGTGCCACCGGTGGTGCCCGCGCGCGGCCCCGACAGGAACGAGTTGCCCCAGGCGCCAGCCGCGTCCTCAGAGGGGCCTTCGGTGCCGATGACGCTGATCAACAGCTCGTTGGGCTGCGACGTCATGCCCGTGGGGCCCACTGTGGGGGCCGTGCCCGAGGGCGTCTGCTGGTCGGCCAGCAGGGGGTTGGCCTGCGCCTGATCAAGGGCGCCTGCCGGCCCCAGCCCGCCGAACACGCTGGCCACCGCCGCTCGCGCCGTCACCGCGGGGTTGCCCGTGATGGTGATGGTGCCGCCCGACGGCAGGGCGGTAACATTGTAGGCCGCGAAGATATAGGTGCGGCCGTTGCCATAGTTGACGGCCATGGCCGCCTGCTCGTAGGTGTTGCCCACGCTGTCGGTCACCCCTACCGCGAGGTTCTGATCCGGGTCGGTGGCATAGCCCACGATGATGGCATCGCCGGCCGCTACCGCCGCTGTCGTGGTGATCGTCAGCGTGGTGCCCGAGCTCTTGACGGTGGCAGTACCGATATCGCCGATGTAGGCGATCGCGTCGGCGGCCACCACTGCAGATTCTTGCGCCGCCTCCACCTCATCATCGGCCAGGGCCAGCGGCGCGCCCAGCCCGGCGGTCATGACAAAGACCAGCAACAACGCCAGCCAGTGCCTGCCGAAACGACTCCAGAGACGTCTCATGGTCTTCCTCCTGATTCGCACAACAAGACAACCGGCGCGCGAACAGCTCGCGGCGCCGTCACGGCACACACCCTGGTGGCGGGGTCACGCTGATGGGGCAGCCAGGCTGGCCCACCGGCTGAGACACCGGCAAACCTACGTTGAACGAAAGCACGATCAAGCCATCGACAGAGTTGACATAACCGTCCTCATTGACGTCGCCGCAGTTCATCGGGCAGAACACCGTCGTGTCGAGTCCCACGTCGGCTGAGAGGATGATGAGCGCGTCTGCCGAGTCGGCGTTGCCGTCGCCATTTACGTCGCCTAGCAGCCCTTCTGGCGCGTCCTCGGGTTCGATATCAAAGGAGTAATTGACCGTTCCGCCAGATGTCGCAATATAGTCAAAGGTTGCGGCACTGGGTGTCACATGGACACGAATATGCCCCGGGCTGGGCAGCGCCTGGATGGTGTAACCGCTGCCGGTTGTATAGATACCAAAACCGCTGCCTGAAAAACCAGCTGCCGGTAGGGAGAGGTAAACCACGCCATCCCGCGCTTCATAGGCGTATTGATGGTCATGCCCGTGGATAAATGCGCTTACGTGGTTTGCCACCAATAGGTCATGGATAGGAGCTTCTCCCCAGCCGGGTCGCTTGGCAGCCCATTCGTAAGTTGTACCTGCCTCGTTGTAGCCCCCCCATTCCACCAGGTGCGCTGGGTTGGCACCGCCACGTACGTAATCATCAGATCCGCCTACCATGTGATGAGCAAAGATGAATTTGTAGGCAGCGTTGCTGTTTTCCAGGGTCTGCTTTAGCCAGTTGTACTGGGTTTGTCCCAGTGTCCATGCCCAACGGTCACCCGAACCGGTCTCTGGTTCTCCGCCGCCCGTATTGCCAGCGAAAGGTTTGGTGAGGGTGTTCCAAAAAGGATCAATCACGACAAAGAGCGCATCGCCCCATTCCCAGGAGTAATAGTCCTCCAGCAGGCCGTCCCCATCGATGTAATCAAACGTTTGTGTATTGCCACTATAGAAAGCATCTGGCACTGGATTGAGGTAGTACTTTTTCGCCATATTGATGGACATCACCGGAGGGCTGAGGGTGATATCTGCGGTGTCATCCAGGTGCCAACCCTCAGTCTGTTCGTGATTTCCCTGCGCGAGGTAGATCCCAGCTGAATGCCCTACCAGGTCAAAATAGGCCCTTTGTGCCAGGTAATTCGCGTCAGCAACAGATAGTAAAGTGACATTGTCCATAGCAAATGTGTCGCCGAGATCAATATGGAAATCCGGTTGATTCGCTGCCACATTGGTCATGGTCGAGGTCCAGGTGGCAGCGTTCCCCAGCATGATTCCAACGTGGGAATCGGACGTGATCGTGAAATCAAAAGTTGTACCTTTGTCACGCCGAGTCCAGAAGGAATGCTCTGCCCTCGCCACCCAACCGGTGTCACCGTAGTTGTATTGCATGCGGTAGTAATAGCGCGTGTTGGGGTTCAGCCCTGTCAGGGTGACCTGGTGCGGCTGCCCCCCGGTGGCGACTTGGGTGGTGGTCGTCGCGGTGTAGCTCCCCGGCGCCGTTCCATATTCATAGTAGTACTGGATGGTGCTGGCCGGCACGATCTTGATCGTGATCGAGGTATCCGTCGGCCGCCCCAGCATCTCCGCGCCGGTGAAGGTGATGGGCGTGGCCGCCTGCACCATAGCAGGCGCGGCCAGCGTCAGCGACAACAGCAGGCTCAGGATGAGAGCCCAGCGAGCGGCGCCCAACAACTGGCGACGCGCCACGGCACGTGGTGAACGACCGGCAAAGCGACGATGTCCTCTCACTGTCCCCCCTCTGAAATGGACCGCTTGTCTGCAGACTGATCGTACAAACGCTATGGCCTGGCGGCTGGTCTATTGCCAGTGATACACGTCGTCGCTGATATCGGCCGCGGGCAGCAATGCCCCGCTGGCGCCCGCCGGGCCGACGCTGCAGCCCGGGCAGGGCGTTACGCTGGCCGGGCAGCCAGGCAGGCCCACGTCAAAGGGCGGCTCCAGCCCGGCATCATACGCCAGGATGATGAGGGCGTCAGTCGAATCGACCATGCCGTTCTCGTCGACATCGCCGCAGTTCATGGGGCAATAGTCCGACGTGTCGATGCCTGCATCGCACGAAAGCACGAGCAGGGCATCGCTCGAGTTGACCACGCCGTCTCCGTTGGCATCGCCCAGCAAATACACTGGCGCCGGCACCGTAAAGGTAGCCTCATCCTCGTCATAGAGCGCTCCCGGGTCGGTGGCGCGGAAGGTGATCGTCTCTTCGCCCGTCCAGTCAGGGTTGGGGAGGCTAACGGTGGCCACCCGGCCCGCGCTGATCTCGACGACCAGTGCGGTGTTGCCGCTGTAGCTCCACACCAACTCGCTATCGTCGTTGTCGGGGTCAGCCACATAGTCGTCCAGGTTGATGGGGGCAAAGCTCCCTACCTCTGTGAACTGGCTGGGGATGTCGCCCACCACCGGCGCGAGGTTGCCCTCAGGCGTCGGGTGTATGGGCACTGCTGCGAGGGCCCAGTACGACCCCGAGTCCGCCGTCCAGCTCATGGTCAGCGTGTCGCCCGTAGCGTCCTTCAGGCTGGCCGCAGCGCGCGTGTTCGAGACCCAGTTGTTCCATAGCTGGTTCTGCTCGGGCCCCGCCTCCACCGTCTGGTTGACATCGGTGGCGCCCTGGAAGAGCACATCGAACACCAGCTCGTCTCCGTCCAGCCCGGTCAGGGCGACATTGGCGGCGGTATCGTTGCCGTTGGCCCCCGTGGCCGTTCCCAGCGGCGAGGCCTGGTCGACGTTACAAAAGTTCACGGCGCCGGCCACCATCCCATTGCTCACCGCGCCCGAAAAGTTGATTCTCACCGTGCCCCTGGTGCCGGTTGGCGGCGCGAGCAGGCTGTAAATGGCCGTGTAGCGCAGTTGCGTGCCGGTCTGCTCGGTCTTTACCAGAGTGAGCGGCATCGTCGAGTCAACGCCATACGCGAACTCGACGGTGCTGATGGTGCGCGCCGTCGAACCGCAGTTCCACGAGACGCCCACCAGCATCAAGCGATCGGGGCCGTTGCCCGTGGTGTGCTCGAAAGACAGCGAGGAGTCGTTGACCGCGCCCGTGGCGCTGCTGGGCTCGCCGTCGACCAGCACCCCGACGCCCGGCACCCATTGGACAAAGTTGGCGGTCACCGTCCGGTCTCCGTGCATGATCAGGTCGACGGGGTTCTCGCCGCCCGCGAGGTCGCCGCTCCAGCCGCCAAAGAACCAGCCGTCAGCCGGATTTGCCGTCAGTGTGACCTCATCGCCATAGGCATAGGTCGTCTGCTCCGGGTCGACGTCGACAGTGCCGCTGCCGGCTGTGTTCGCAGTCAGGGTGTAGGCGTCGGCCGCAAAGTTGGCGGTGACCGTCTTGTCGGCATCCATGGTGACGGTGGTAGCCGCCAACGAGGGGTCAGCCACCGGGCCAGACCACCCTGTGAACGAAAAGCCGGGGTTCGCCGTGGCGCTGACGGCCACCACGGTGCCCTCGGCATAGGTGTGCACACCCTCTGTGGGGGTGGTGCTGCCGCCAGAGCCAGGAGAGACGGCCATGGTGAGGTCGTAGGTGACGCCCCCTGCCGGATTGATCGGCACCGCCGACAGAACCCAAACCGCTGAGGTGGCCGCCGTCCAGCTCATGGTCACCGTGTCGCCCGTGGACTGCTCATAGCTGGCCGCGCTGCGGTTGTTGACAGAAAAGTCGTTCCACAGCTGCGTCTGCCCCGCGCCTGCGCTTACTGTTTGACTGCTGGACGACCCCCCCATGAAAAGGGTGTCGAACACCAGCTCATCGCCGCCGGGCGTCGCTATCGTCAATGTGGGCGCAGTGTTGTTGGTGACCGATTTCGCCCCCGCAGGCTGTTCGAGCGGCGTGGTCTGGTCGACGTTGGCAAAGTTGGCGGCCCCCGCTACGATGCCGTTGCTCACGGTGCCCGAAAAGGTCACCGTCACCTCACCGGCTGTGCTGGCCGGCGGGTTTACCAGGTGATAGATGGCGGCATAGCGCGGCGCGGTGGTGCTGTCGCCCTTGGTCGTCACCACCTCTCCGAGCATCAACTGTTGATCGCCATCGTCAAACACGACCGATGAGATGGTGCGATCGGTGCTGCCGCAGTTCCAGGCTACGCCCACCAGCAAGAGGCGGTTGACGCCGTTGCCCGTGGTGTGCGCAAACGTCACACTGCTGGCGTTGGCGGCCCCGAGGCCGCTGCTATAGCCCTCTACCGTGACGGGCCCGGCCGCGGCCACGGTGGCCGGCGCGAGCGCGGCCCCCAGCAGCAACGACAGCACCAGCACGAGCGCCAACACGCGCAGGGCGGCAGGTTTGTGGTGTCTCTCGTTCATCATCCCCCCTTTGACTGCCTACGATGGATCTACGACGATGCCAGAAACGCGAGCATCGTTTCACGCGCCCATCAGCTGCGATGGGCATCGACACCACGCCGTTGGCCCAATGCCCAAACAGGCATTGCGCGCTACCGGCGCAGCGTCATCAAAGCCATAGTAGGAGCCGCGGCAGCAAGGTGCGCTTGCGCGACTGGGGGGATGCGCCTGCGACCATATGGGTCACGATGTGTGCATCAGAACAGCGAGGGCACGCCTTTGGGGGGTGAGACGACATGCGATCGTTGTCTGGGGTCCCGCGGTGTGCGTACTATGGTACCCCAGCAGGGTGACGCACGAACCTCAGGACATAGAAATCATACTGCAGCCCCTCGCTCAAGTCAATAGTCTGGCGTAAATTTCAGTGAGGAATGCGTTGCATGGCACCAGACAAAGGCCGAATTTCGTTTGCTGTGGGCCCAAAGGCCCACGCAGCCCCGTGCTATATGGCATGCAGGCCAAGGTCCCGCAGACTGACGTAAAGGGGCGTCTGCCTCTGGGCGCCTGGTCAGGGCAGGTCGCGGTTGGCTTGTGGTGCGGGTGGCTGGGGAGGCGAGATGCACTTGTCGGCAGTTTGCGGTATCCTAGCGCCGAGTCGAACTGTCTCGCAGGAGGTACAAGATGATCCGCCCCAACAAACTGCGTCAACTGCTCAACGAGGACAGGCCGAGCCTGTGCGTGCGCGTCAACACCCTCTGGCCCGACCTGGTCGAGTTCGTCGGCGCCCTGGGGGTCTATGACTATATCGAGTTCGCCGCCGAGTATGCCCCCTTTGACATGCAGGGTATGGACAACTTTTGCCGGTCGGCCGAGCTGTATGGCCTGGGCACCATGATCAAGCTCGATCAAGACCCGCGCCTGTGGCTAGCGCAGCGCGCCATCGGCTCGGGCTTTCAGTCGATCCTGTTCGTCGACGTGCGCACCCGCGCCGAGGTTGAGCATTGTGTGCGCGTGTGCCGGCCCGACACCCCCGAAGACGGTGGCCTCTATGGCGCAGCGGGCCGCCGCTTTGGCTACCAGAGCACCGGCCATGCCGAGTATGCGCAGGCGCTGCGCGATATCGTGGTGGCCATCATGGTCGAGAAAAAGTGCCTCGTCGACGACCTCGAGAACATCCTCTCGATCCCTGGCGTCGACATGGTGCAGTGGGGCCCGTCAGACTATACCATGAGCTCGGGCCTGCAGCGCAGTAACCCCGCCGTCAAAGAGGCCGAGCGCTTTGTCATCGAGGCCTCGCTCAAAAACGGCGTGGCGCCGCGCATCGAGCTCGAGAGCCTCGATGGCGTCGAGTACTATCTTAACCTGGGCGTCAAGCACTTCCGCATCGGCAACGACGTCAGCGTGCTGCGACGCTTTTGGCAAGAGAACGGCGCCCGCCTGCGAGACATGCTGGCCAGCAGCTAGTCGCGCCCGTGAGGTTGGCCGCCTGCGCCCCGCGCGCAGCCCTCAGCACAAGGAGGCACCATGCCCAGCGAAATCGAGATGCTCAACGCCCTCAAGGCGTTCGACACGCCATCCATCACCAACGTGGTGGCCACCTACCCCAAAAACCCGCTCTGCCTGGGGCTCTATAACCCCTGGGCCATGAACTGGTATACCGATGCCAGCCTGCGCTGCTGGTACCCCGACATGGGGCCGGTGGTGGGCTATGCCGTCACCTGCGTGTATGGCCTGCCAGACCCCAACTATAGCCGCCTTTCCTTCGCCGACGTCATCGGCGCCATGGAGGCCTCGCTGCAGCCGACGGTCTTTGTGTTCGAGCAGCGCTTTCCCCCCGAGATCGCCAACAAGGTGGGCCTCTCTGGCGGCAACATGACCACCGCCATGCAGATGGCCGGCTGCGTGGGGGGCATCAGCAACGGCCCCTCGCGCGACATCGACGAGATCCGCAGCATGGGCTTTCAATATCTCACAAGTGGTGTGTGCGCCGGCCATGGCGACATGGCCATCCACGCCATCAACGTGCCCGTCAGCGTGGCGGGCATGGACGTGGCCCCTGGCGAGATCATCCACATGGACGAGAACGGCGCCGTCAAGTTCCCGGCCGCCTACCTGGCCGACGTACTCGACCGCGTCACGCGCCTGCGCGACCAGGAGGCCGAGCATATGGCCAGGTTGCGCGCCGCCCAGAGCGCTGCCGAGGTGCGCGCCATCCTGGGTGGCGGGCACTATGGGCCCAAAAAGTGACGGTGGTGCAGCCACACGGCGTGCCTCTGCTGGCGCGCCGTGTGTAACGTGCAGCGTCGGCCTGTGCCTTGCATCGTGCCCAACAGAGGGAGGCTCACAGATGACCAGCGACGACAGCAACCGCCCGCATACCGCCGAGAGCCTGCCGCCAGACGCCACCGCTCGTGAGGTGGCCGAGGCGCACTATGGCGCCCTGTTCGCAGACAACCGCGCCCTGTGGGTGCAGACCCTCGATGCCCGCTCGCGCCAGATGGCCGATCGTCGTGGCGCCATGCCCGAGCACTGGTGGACCTCCGGCCGGCGCTACGCCACCCAGTTTGGGGTGACCTACCACTTTGAGCGCCAAGACATCGTCGAGGACGACTACTGCAAGCTGTTCTTTGTGCGCCGGCACCCAGACGGCTCACAGCGCGGACGACCGCTGCCCATCCACCTGGTGCTCGAGGATGATGGCTGGCGCGTGCGCACGCCCAGCTACTAGCCACCTGCGCCCTCGAACCGCACACCTTCACCACGCCCCCCCGCGCGGGGGGCGTGGTGCGAGCACGCGGGCGCTGTCTGCCTGCATGACGATTCTCTGCGCGTCACGCGCCAGCGCCGACGCCTGGCCCAACACGTACAACATTGGCCAGTCTGGTAGAGGCAAAGCCGAGATCCAGCGTGCGCACAACCGAGGCGCGACTGTTAGAGGCGTACCACTCGGGTGTGAGGCCTCTCGCCAGCGCTTGCTCGATGGAGCCACAGGCCGCAAGGTGACTATGGCCTCGCCGCTGATAGGGCGGCAGCGTGTCTGGCCCGATGACGCAGCGGCCCCAACTCACAAACACCGTCTGCGCCTTGGTCACCCGCTCGTCGTTGTACAGCACGTCCACATCGACGCTGCCGCCCTCGCGGCCCTCGAACACAGCGCCGATCGCCGCACGCAGCGGCCAGCACCCCGCGAACAGGCGTATGGCCAGATGCTGCTCAGCGGTTGCCAGCAAGATCATGGCCACGCCCCTTTGCTCTGCGCCACGCAGCGCTAATGGTGCGCCGCGTGGTCCTCGCCCGCGGTGTGCTCATGATAGTGCCCCTGGGCATGCATGCGGTTGTGCAACCGCCGATGCGCCCCTTCGAGCACCAGCCGCAGCCGCTTGTACACGCGATCCTCGGCCCGCGTCCCCACCGTGTCCAGATAGGCCAGCGCCCCCTCGATCTGCTCCAGAATGGTCACCGCATCTGCCGCGGCGTAAAAGGCGCTGCCCTCCACCTCGAGCATCACCGGAGACGAGTGCGCCGCCACGATCTCGGGCTGATCTGCATAGTGCCCGCGCACCAGCAGCGCCGCCCACGATGATCGGTCGACCTTGAGCGACCAGCTGCCCGCCCCGCGCCAGGCGTCTACCGCCACACTCTCGCGGATCTCGCCATTGACCACCAGCTCCACACGAGACATCGGCACCGTCACGCTGGCCACCTGCCACGATACATCCACCGTGCCGCCCCCCGCACCCAGCGCAATGCGCCCGCCCATGGGCTGGCCGTCTACCGACATATCCAGCAGGGGGCCATAGGTCACAAAGGTCTCGGCGCGGCGCACCGCGTCCATCCAGGCGGCATAGGTGAGCGGCTCGCCTGCCCGCAGCAGCGCATAGGTGCGCACCGTGCCCACGGCCGTGGTGGCGCTCATCTTGTCGGTGCCGCCCACAGCCGCCACCAGGTAGCCGTTGTTGAGGTAGCGGTACCAGTCTGACAGCGAGTAGGGGTTGATGCCGCTGTACAGGTCTCCCCACGAGGTCATCTCGACGCCATCCACCAGCCCCTCTACGATAGTGGCCGCGTTCTCCATGCGCGGGTGCGGAAAGTGCGGCAGCACCACCAGACCGCCCTGCTCGCGGCACTGACGCGCCCACTCGGTCAGCAGCGCGCCCACGGGGTCGCCCAGCGCCGATTCGTCGGGCCCGCCGCTGGTCATGGGCGCGATGATGCCGCCCTCATAGCCCAGCAGCGAGATGTGCCCCATCACGTGTTGGCGGTTCTCGGTGCCCACGCGCACCAGGTGTTCGCCATCGCCGCCCATCTCGCGCGAGCCCCATGTGCTGCGCCCGTCAAAGTCGCCCACGTTGGTCATCAGCTCGCCCCACTGGCTGGCCAGCAGGTTGACCACGTTGACGCCCTCGGCCGAGCCCTCGAGCAGCGCCGACATGGGCGACAAAAAGTGCACGTGCGTGTCGGCCGTCACCCAGCCCTGCTGGCGCCAGGGCAACACCTTGTCTAGCACAACCAAGATCTCACTGGTCTCGGGCGTTACCTCATAAGCCAGCCGCAGCGGCTTGATCTCGAAACCTTTGCTGATCTCCAGATACACCGTGCCCAGCGGCAGATCGATGGTCGCCTCCCCCGTGATGTAGGTGCAGTGGTGTCGCCAGGCGTGCGTAAAGTCCACCGAATAGTCCTCGAACCAGGCGCCGTTGGGCATGCGGTGCCGATCCACCGGCGCCAGATACTCGCCCGCCTGCCCGTGGACGTGCAGCTTGCACGGCACCATGGGCCCGCCTGGCCCCTCGGTGACGCGCAAACGCACCCGCTGTGTGGCCGCTGGCACCGGCGTCAACGCAACCTCGGCCTGCACGCCCTCAACGGCGCTCACGGGCGTCGTCTCTCCGTTCCAGAGCACAAAGCGCGCATCGGCGTGGGCTGTGTATTCGATCAGCAGCTCATTCGCGATGATCTTGGGCAGGGCGTTGTTGGCGCTCGTCTCCCAATCTGCGGTGGGGTAGAGTGCCCGCGGTCTGGCCGAGATCACCTGCCCCAGGTCGAGCTGCACCTGCGCCAACAGGCCATGCACGTCCAGTTCGGGCGCAAAGGGCACGCCCTCGGGCAGCCGCAACAGCGCCTTGCGACGCGTGCGCCAGCGTAGCGGGTGCGCCGATGCCTCGCCCGCGGCCAGGCCCGCCAGCGCCACCAGCCCGTGCTGCACCTCGATGCGCAGCCCCACGATCTCGCTCTCGGGGTGCGGGTTCTGCCAGGCCCACAGCCAGTTGATCCACGGCCCGCCGTCGGCTGTGTCTACCCGCATCTGGCGCGGCCCCCAGTCTGGCCCGAGCTGCTCCCAGGGCAGGTGCAGCGGCCGCGGCTTGCGATGGGCCACCGCCTCGGCGCAGTTTTCGCCCCACACACGCGTAAAGGCGCCGATCTGCCAGCGACGCCGCACCGTCGCGCGGGCCTCGCTGCCATCGCTGTACAGCCAGACATAGTCTGCGGCCCGCTCGCCCTGCTGCCCTGGCCCACGCGAGGCGGGATAGAGCCCGTCGCTGTTGGGCGCAAGCGGGCGGATATCGGATGTGTGCATCACCACCAGCCATGTGCTGCTGATGCCAGGCAGCGGCACCGTTACCACACTGTCTGGCGTGGCCAGCACCAGCCCCTCTACCTCAAAGGAGACGCCCCAGGCCACCATCGGCCCGTCGGGCGCCTCGGGCAGGGCGGCGCGCATCTCGGCCGACATAGCCGCGGGGCTGGCCGCCCCCTGTATGGCCGGGCGATCCAGCGGCACAGGCTTGAACTGCGGTGAAGCCGGTCCATCGATGAATGCGTTCATATCATGCGCTCCTCAAGCTACTGGCGCCATTCTAGGGCCCCAGACAGCCGCTCGCAACCGCCAGCGACGCTTTTTCGTCAGCCCGCCTGGCTCTGCTACAATCGTTGCTGCCGCCGCCGACGCGGTCGGCCTTGGCCCTATTGATGGTTCTCCCATGAGCGCGCCCTCGTGAGCGCCATGCCAACCTGGAGTACACATGGAACCGACCCCGCTGCGCACAGATTCGCCCGTCAGCGATACCCCGCGGGCCACCGCTGCGCCCCCCTCAGTAGACCACGATGTCGTCGTCGAACTCAGAGAGCAGCGCCACGACACGCTGCGTAACTTTGCGCTGCTGCAGGCGCTGGCGGGCCTGCTCTGGCTGGTGTTTGTCTCGTGGCACCAGCAGGTCGGCCTCGCCACGCTGCCCACCTACATCGTATGGGCGGGCGCGTTGGCTGCCCATCAGCTCGGCACGCGGCGCTCTAGCTACGAGCGCCCCAAAACGGTCCGGCGCCGCTATCATCTCGGCTGTGTGGTGCTGTTGGGCAGTTATGTGCTGGGGATGGTGGTCGCGGGCATATCCTATCCGCTGCCGACGGTGGCCATGTCTGCTTTGGTGGTGGTGGTGGCTGCCAACGCCTTGCTGGCGCCGTGGGCTTCGCTGACGGCCAGCGCACTGGCCTGGCTGCTGACCTCGCTGGCCTGGGCCGCGTTCACCGATGAGCCCTTCTGGGGCGTGGTGGGCGGGGGCGATCTGGGCCTGTTTGCCCTGGTGTGGAGCGCCTGCTTTGTGGCCGGCTTGCCGTTGCGCCGCTCGGTCGAGTCGGCGGTGGGCGGCTGGGCGCAGGCGCGCCAGGCGCTGCGCGAGGTGCAAGAGCGCCGCGGCGAGCTCTATCGTGTGGTGCGCGCCCTCGAAGAGGCCACCTACCGCATCGAGCGCACCAACAACGAGCTGTTCATCTCGCGCGCCCAGGCCGAGAGCGCTCGTGCCTTCAAGGCGCGCTTTGCCGCCACCGTCAGCCACGAGATGCGCGGCCCGCTCAACCTGTTGCTGGGGTTTAGCCGTATGATGGCCCTCTACCCCGAAAAGTACGGCGAGCCTCTGCCCGACGCCTACCTGGCCGACGTGGATGCCATCCACCGCAACTGTGAGCACCTCGTGGCGCTGGTCGACGACGTGCTCGATCTCTCACAGATCGAGGCCGACAGCCTGCCGCTGGTCAAGAGCCGCATCGACCTGCGCGATGAGGTCATCGATCAGGTGGTGCCCGCGGCCAAGGCGCTCATCGAGCGCAAGGGGCTCTACCTCAACATCGACGTCGCCGAGCCCTTGCCGCCTCTGCTGGCCGATGCCGTGCGCGTGCGGCAGGTGTTGCTCAACGTCCTTACCAACGCCATCCGCTTCACGCAGCGTGGGGGCATCACCGTGCGGGTCTGGGTCGAGGGCCAAGCCGTCGTCACCGCCGTGCGCGATACCGGCCCAGGCATCGCCGCACAAGACCTGCCGCGCCTGTTCAAAGAGTTTAGCCAGGTGCTCAGCACCGAAACGCGCGAGGGCGCCGGCTCGGGCCTGGGCCTGGCCATCAGCAAGCAGCTCGTCGAGCTTCACGGCGGCAGCATGTGGGTCGAAAGCGAGCCAGGCAGCGGCACCACCTTTTTCTTCTCGCTGCCCATGCCCCGTAATGGCCAGGAGGGCGCCCAGGGGCCCTCTACCGGTCGCCAGCGCCAGCCCACCCTGCAGAACGCCTGCGTGGTGGTGCACGATGAGCCCAACTTTGTGCGCCTGCTGGCGCGCTACCTGGGCGACTATCGCATCATCGGCATACCCGCACCCACCGATCTGGCAGAGCTGGTGACCGATGCCCACCCCCGCGCCATCATCACCACCGACGACTGGCGCGAACAGGTGCAGACGCAGCTCGCTGGCACCGGCTATAGCGTGCCCATCATCAGCGCTATGGTGCCCCACGCCTCGACGGTGCACCAGTCGCGCGGCATCGTCGGCTACCTGGTCAAGCCCATCAGCCCAGAGATGCTCTGGAGTGTGATGAAGCACTATGAGGCCGGCGATGTCACCCAGGTGCTGGTGGTCGATGATGACCCCGACGCCGTGCGCCTGATGCGCGACATGCTCACCGTGCTGCCCCACGCCTACCAGATCCACAGCGCCAACAGCGGCGCCCAGGCCCTCGAGCTGATGGAGACGGTGCTGCCCGACATCGTCTTTATGGATTTGATGATGCCTGGCATGACGGGCGAAGAGACCGTCGACCGTATGCGCCAGCAAGAGCGTCTGCGCGCGGTGCCCGTGGTGATCGTCTCGGCACAAGATGCGTCAGACGCCGAGGTGCAGGTCGAGACGCCTCTCCGGCTAGACTTGGCCGACCCGCTACGCTTTGCCGAGGCCAACGCCATCATCAAGGCGCTGCTGGGGTGTGTCAGCCCGCGCTATCTGCCGGCGTCACCGCCCGCTCAATCGCCGCCAACAGATCATGCTCGGTGATGGGCTTTTTGAGCACCGCAGTGGCGCCCAGCGCCAGCGCCAGCTGTGGCTGGCTCAGCACCGAGCAGATGATGATGGGGATATCGGCCGTGGCCTGTGAAGCCTGGGCGTACCGCAACACATCCCAACCATCTTCCTTGGCCATCAAGATGTCGAGCAGCACCACCTGCGGCCGCGTGCCCAACAGGCGCCTGGCCTCATCGGCGCTCTGCGCCACTTTGATGGCATAGCGGTGCCCTTGCAGATAGCGCGAGTAGAGCTGGATGGTGTCGCCGTCATCATCGATGATCAGGATCGTCGCCGGCTGGCTGCTGGGCAAGGTGATCTCGACGCGCGCCGCAGGCGTGCCCGCGTCGTGCAGGGTGATGGCGCCACCATAGGCCTCGAGCAGGCTGCCGCTATCGCGCAGGCCGTTGGCCACATCGATAGGTGGGTCTGCGCTGGGCGCCAGCCCGCTGATCTGCAAGACAACGTGCCCCTCGCCAGCCCGCAGCGAGACCCGCAGCCCATCGGGCGCGGCATGTTCGACGGCGGCGGTCAGCGCGCTCAACAGAATCTGCCGGATGATGGCCGGGTCGCCGTACACCGCAGGCAGGTTGGGGCCGATATCGACGGCCACCTTTACTCGTCGTTGGGCCAGTAGCGGCGTCAGTAGCTCTACGGCCCCGCCGAGCAGAGCGGCCAGCGGCACGGGCTCGGGGCGCGAGCGCATCGCCAGGCTGAACGCCCGCGAGCGGCTGTCCTCGGGCGTGGCGTCGACCGCCACGGCACCGGAGCGCTGTTGTTGATAGCGCCGCCAGAGGACATCAGCCACCGCGTCGAGCCCCTGCCGATGATAGCGATAGTAGGTGGCTTGCCCCAGCGCCAGGTCGTCGCAGATCACAAAGCGGCTGCGGCCCTGCAGATAGCGGCACACCAGAATCTGATAGGTGAGCCACGCTGGAGACTCGTCGGGCAGCTCCAGGTCGGGCCGCAGCGCCTCGATGATGGCCTGCAACGCCTCGCGCAGGTCGGCAGCGCTCGCGAGCCCCAGCCAGCCCAGCAGCGGGTTGGTCTGCAGGCGCGCCGTGTCGTGCAGAGCCGCCAGGGCGTCTCGGGTTGCGTTGGCAAATTCCGTTTTGTCAGCGCTCATATCGGTTCATGCCATCCCATAGGCCAGGAGGTGAGAAAGGCAGATAAAACAGCGGGAATCGCATTGCAGTCGGACGACTATACTGGTAGGTGAGAGATGCACAATCGTGCGCACCTGGCGCAACTTGCCAAACAAGATAGGCCCGTCTATGTCCGCTGTCAATCAGCAGCGACGGCGCCGATGATCGAGAGTCGGGCAGGCGCCTGGGGCCCATGCCTTGAAAACCAACAGCCCTTGACCTGTCGCCCTCTGCAGGGCTGCGCTGGCGCGGGCTACAGCGGCACTTTGAGACTCCACCAGAAGGGAGCCTTTGGATGGATCTAGCGGTCGGGAAACCATTGTCTGCCAACAGGCGCCTGAGCCTGCTCGCCAGGATCGTCGGCGCCGAGTCGGAGCTGAAAAAGAAGGATGCCCTGCAGGGCTATCTCTTTGCGCTGCCGTGGATCATCGGTCTTGTCGTTTTTGTGGCTGGGCCCATTCTCGTGTCTGTCTATCTCAGTCTGAACGACTATAGTGTGTTGAGCGGCGCCACCTGGGTGGGGCTCGCCAACTATCGACGCGCCTTTCTCGAGGACCCCCTCTTCTGGCCATCGCTGGGCCGCACGCTGTACTATGCCGGCGCTGTGGTGCCTATCTCGCTGGTTGGCTCGCTCTTGCTGGCCACCTTGCTCAATCAAAAGCTGCGGGGCACCAACGCCTTTCGCTCGCTCTTTTTCTTGCCGCACCTCACGCCCACCGTGGCGCTGGCGGTGCTCTGGTCTTGGCTGCTGCACCCGCACCTCGGCCCCGTCAACATGGTCATCCAGGCGCTGGGCCTGGAGCCCTATCCCTTCTTGACGACGAGACAAACCGTTATCCCCTCGATGATCATGATCTCGACCTGGTCGAGCGTGGGCGGTAACAACATGCTCATCTTCCTGGCGGTCCTGCAGGGCGTACCGGCCGAGTTGTACGAGGCGGCCGATATCGACGGCGCCAGCTCGGCGCGCAAGTTCCTCAACATCACCCTGCCGATGATCTCGCCCTCCATTCTCTTCAACCTGGTGATGGGCATCATCGGTGCGCTCAAGGTGTTCGGCCTGGCCTATGTGGCCACCAACGGCGGCCCCAACTATGGCAGCTGGTTCTTTGCACTGCACATCTACAGCCAGGCCTTTGCCTACTTCCGTCTGGGGTATGGCTCGGCGCTCGCCTGGTTCTTTGCAGCGATATTGATCGTGTTCACCATGATCCAGCTCAGGTTGTCGAATCGCTGGGTCTTTTACGCGGGGGCAAACTAGCATGGCAACGATAGATACGGTGCGCTCGGCACCCACCACCGCCAAGACGCGTTCGTACCAGGCCTCACGGCGCCTGAGGCGCACGACGCTCTACCTCGTGGTCATCATCCTGGCCATCATCTTTGCATTCCCCTTCTTTTACACCGTTTCCAGCTCTCTCAAGGGGCAATGGGAGGTGCTGCTCTTTCCGCCTACGCTGTTGCCCGATGTGCCGCAATGGCTCAACTATGTGCGCGTCTTTCAGGTGACGCCCTTTGGCACCTGGCTGCTGAACACCATCACCGTGGTGGTGCTCTCTACCAGTGGCGCCGTCATCAGCTCGACGCTGGTCGGCTATTCGCTGGCGCGCTTTAGATACCGTGGCCGTGACCTGTTGCTCATGCTGGCCCTGGCCACCATGATGCTGCCCGGCCAGGTGACGCTCATTCCCCAGTTCCTGCTGTTCAACAAGCTGGGTTGGATCAACACCATCCGCCCGCTGTGGATCCCCGCCTGGTTCGGTGGCGGCGCGTTCAACATCTTTTTGATGCGCCAGTTCATGATGACACTGCCCGTGGAGCTGGACGAGGCCGCCTCCATCGATGGCGCCAGCCGGCTGCGCACCTTTCTCACTATCCTGGTGCCGCTCTGCAAGCCGGCCATCGCCACCATGGCGGTCATCTCGTTCATGGGCAACTGGTCTGACTTTATGAGCCCGCTCATCTATCTCAACTCGCAAGACAAGTTCACCGTGGCCGTCGGCCTCAACTATTTCAAGGCCGTGCCTGCCAGCTCTGAAGAGCAGTTCTACCACTACCTGATGGCGGCCTGCGTCATCAGCCTGGCGCCATGCATCGTCATGTTCTTTTCGGCGCAGCGCTACTTTGTGCGTGGCATCGCCATGACGGGCCTCAAGGGCTAACGCAGGCTCACAGCGGCATTCACACAGGGGAGGCGACATAGCAGCAACACCGGTGTCAGCGGATAGCACGAATGACTTTCAAGAGGAGAACACAATGAAGCTCGAGAACCTGCTCAGCCGACGCGCATTTCTGCGCAACACCATGATCGCCAGCGGCGGCGTGCTGCTGGCCGCCTGCGCGCCCAAGGCTACGGCCCCCGCCGGCGCCGCGCCGGCCGGTGAGGCCCCTGCGGCCGAAGCCCCCGCGGCTGAAGCCCCTGCGGCTGCCGTGCCCGCTGACAAGCCCAAGGGCACCATCCGCGTGCAGACGCCCGCTCGCCCCAACACCATCCCGATGATGAACAAAACCATCGAGCTCTTCAAAGAGACGCACCCCGAGATCGAGGTCATCTCTGAAGAGACCATCTATGACGAAATCGCCACCAAGACCCAGACCGGCTTTGTCTCGGGCACCCTGCAAGACATGGTCTATGGTCACCACCGCTGGTACGCCTATGGCTGCTACATGGGCATCTATGCGCCCATCGATGACTATATCGAGTCGTCGCCGCCCGAGGATTTCGACGACTTTTTCCAGGCGCCTCTGGAAGCCAACAAGTTCGAGGGCAAGCAGTACAGCCTGCCGCACTTTGTGCACCCCGGCAGCAACATCCTGTTCGTCTATAACAAGACGCTGCTGCAAGAGTTTGGCCTTGAAGAGCCCCCACGCGACTGGACCTACCAGGACCTCGCCGAGATGGCCATCGCCTGCACCGACAAAGAGCGCGGCATCTTTGGCGTCTCGTGGGTGGTCACCGACTTTCACAAGTACGGCCAGTACACCCGCGCCTGGGGCGAGAACACCCCTGACGACAAGAGCGGCTGGCTGCTCTCTGAAGACGGCAAGACCTTCCGCTTTCTCGAGAACGAAGAGGCCGCCAAGCTCTACATCGATCTGCGCAAGGCCGGCGCCGCACCTGGCCCCGCCGATCAGGTCGAGGGCACCATGGGTCTCTTTGGCGCTGGCCGCCAGGTGTTCATCGGCGGGCAGGTGCAGGGCATGGTCACCGCCCAGAACACCGTCGGCGACGCGTTCGAGCTCGGCTACCAGATCCGCCCGCTGGGTCCCAAGGGCAGGGGCAACACCTGCAACGAGGGCAACCAGTGGATGATCAATAGCCAGTCCAAGAACCCCGACGCCGCCTGGGAGTTTATGAAGGCCGTCACCGGTAAAGAGGTCGTCATCTATGGCATCCTCGAGGGCGGCCTGCAGCCGGCCCGCCGCTCGGCGTGGCTCGACCCGCAGGTGCTCGAGCGCGTTCCTGCCTACAAAGATGGCGCTGAGATCATCGACCAGGGCCTTGAGCCGTTCCCCATGCCGTGGAACCTGCGCTTTGTCGAGGCCAACGACGTGTTCAACAACGAAGCCGCACCCATCTGGAGCCTCGAAAAGTCCTGGGAAGAGCAGGCCCCCGTGGTGCAAGCGAACGTGCAGCAGATCCTGGATATGGATCGCCCCCCCAAGCTCTAGCATCGCTGGGCTCGGCCCGCGCATCGCAGAGCGCTTACCGATAGTGTGGGCTGCCCTCGGCATGAGGGCAGCCCGCAGACCCAACAGAACGGCCCGACACGCGGCCACCAGGCCTGTGTTCACCCGCGGAGCGTTCGTCGGGGCGGCCATTCTGTGGCACAATTCAAGACAAGCCGCATGTGCGGCGGCTCACACCGACGACCTGGCCCGCCGCTGCGTGCCAGCCCAGGCCCGTCGAGCGCACATGGCAAGTACAGGAGGGCAACATGGAGTTCAAGATAGCCGACAATTGCGAGATCGACTGGCTCGTTGATCGAACGGACAGCCCTCGCGTCATCGATTTGCGCCGGCGCGTCAAGGCGTCGATGGAATCCCCCGTACAGGCGGGCGACTGCCCCGAGCACATCGCCGACGAGTACATGGCGGCGCCGCTGGCCGTCCGCAAGGCCCACGCTGTCGCGCTCAAGCTGTCGTCGATGCCCACCACCCTGTGGGATGGCCAGCTCTTCGCAGGCTCGCTCACGCTCGAGAACCCGCGCGTGCACTATGAGCCCGGCAAGGCCTACCGTGGCGCCTTTGCAGGCTTTCCTGACTATGCCACCCCCGAAGAGACCGCCGAGGCTGGCAAGCATGGCCTCAGCATCCTCTCGGTGATGGGGCACATCGTGCCCGATTACCCGCGCCTCATGGAAAAGGGCCTGCTGGGCATCAAGGCCGATGCGCACGCACAGCGCGCCAGCGCTCAGAACGACGAGGAGCTCGCCTTTCTCGAATCCGTCGAGATCGCCGTGCAAGGCGTTATCGACTTTGCCGAGCGTCTGGCAGACGCCTGCGAGGCCGAGGCCCGCGCTTGCCCCGATGAGGAGCGCGCCGTCGAGCTGGCGCAGATGGCCGCTAACCTGAGGCACGCACCGGCCAACCCGCCGCGCACTTTCTGGGAGGCGCTGCAGGCCACCTGGCTGCTGCATATGTGTTTCCACGCCACCTTCAACTGGCTGGCCCTGGGCCGGCTCGATCAGTATGTGTGGCCCTTTTTGCAGGCCGACCTCGAGGCTGGCCGCCTGACGCTTGAGCAGGCCGCTGAACTGGTGGACTGCTTTATGCTCAAGTTCAACGAGCGCGCCAAAACCACCGAAGACCAGCTGCCCACCGCCCGCAAGGCCGAAGAGCCCAGGCGCACCGGTGGGCGTGGGCGCCGCGCACGCAACACCTCGTCGCAGGCTGGCTCGCAGCGCGATCAGATCGATGCCACCAACCACTGGCTACAGAACATCGTCATCAGCGGCCTTACGCCCGAGGGCGAGGACGGCACCAACCCGTTCACCTTCTTGCTCCTCGAGAGCTATCGTCGCAACGAGATGACCAACCCGCTGCTGGCCGTGCGCATGCACAAAGACTCGCCCGAGGGCCTCGTCTACTATGTCTGCGAGGTGCTCAAAGACGGCGGTGGCATGCCGGCCATTTTCAACGACGAGCAGCTCGTGCCCGCCCTCGAGCGCACTGGCATCCCCACGCCTGATGCGCGCGACTATACCAACGACGGCTGCTGGGAAGTGATCGTCCCCGGCCGCACAGACTTTCGCTTTACCAGGCTGAGCATGATGCTCTGCCTCGAATGGGCGCTCAACCGCGGCGTCTCGCGCGTCGATGGCTCTGAACAGGGCCTCGATACCGGCGACCCGCGTAACTTTGCCACCTTTGACGACGTCTGGGGCGCCTTTGCCGCTCAGATGGACGTGATGGCCAGCGAGCTGATGCAAGAGATCGTCGCGGCCATCAACAATCGCGCCATGATCGCCCCCGTGCCGCTGCTCAGTGCCATGATCGATGGCGCCGTCGAGAACCGCCGCGATATGACGGCCGGTGGCGCCAAGTTCCGCACCTTTGCCCTGCTGGCCGAGAGCGCCGCCTATGCCATCGACTCGCTGGCCGCCATCAAAAAGGTCGTCTTCGAAGACCGCGCCGCCACCATGGACGAGCTGCTGGCCGCCCTCGACGCCAACTTTGAGGGCTATGCGCCGCTGCGCGCCAAACTGGCCGCTGCGCCCAAGTATGGCTGCAACGACCCCTACGCCGATGAGATCGGCCGCCAGATGATCGAGCTGTTTACAGCCACCATCAACCGCCACGCCGATCGCTATCGCGAGCAGATCATGTTCCCCGCGGGCGTGGGCACCTTTGGCTGGTACATCGGCATCGGCGAAGGCCTGGGCGCCTCGCCCGACGGCCGCCTGGCCGGAGAGTCGGTCTCGCCGAACTTTTCGCCCGCCCTGGGCCGCGACTCAAAGGGCCTGCCCGCCGCCATCATGTCATACGGGGCCATGCACAGCGAGGATCTGCCCGCCGGCGGCCCGCTCGACCTGCGCCTCAACCGCAGCCTGGTGCGCGGCGAAGTGGGCACCGAGCGTATGGTGGGGCTGGTGCGTACCTTTATCGAGACGGGCGGCAATATGCTCACCCTCACCGTCGTCGATACGCAAGAGCTACGCGATGCACAGCGCGAGCCGGAAAAGTTCAAGTCTCTGCGGGTGCGCATGGGCGGGTGGTGCGCCTACTTTACTACCCTCAGCCGCGAACAACAGGACCATCACATCCGCCGGCAGGAGAACGGTAAATGATAGCCTTGGGCGACCCGGCCGCAACCCGCGGCCTGGTCTATGATATCGACACCTTTGCCATCCACGACGGCCCTGGCACGCGCATGACCGTCTATCTCAAGGGGTGCCCGCTCTCGTGCGCCTGGTGCCACAGCCCCGAGTCTCAGCGGCACGCCCAGGAACTCGTCTTGTTCCGCGACCGCTGCACGTTGTGCGGCGCCTGCGTGACGGTGTGCCCTCAAGGGGTGCACACCGTCACCGCCGACGCCCATACCCTCGACCGCGAGCGCTGCATTTTGTGCGGCGCTTGCGTCGAGCACTGCCCCCAGGGCGCCCTGGCCATCAAGGGCTACTGGACCACGGCGGCCGACATCATCACGCAGGCCGTGCGCCTCAAACCCTTCCTGGTCAACGCCCGCGGTGGCATCACCCTCTCTGGGGGCGAGCCTACCCTGCAGCCTGCCTTTACCGCCACGGTGCTGGCCGGCTGCCGCGAGCAAGGCATCCACACCGCAGTCGAGACCACGGCCTTTTGCCAGTGGCCTGTGCTCAAGAGCGTGATCGATCAGGCCGACCTGGTGCTCATGGATATCAAGCTGATCGACGACGCCGCGCACCAACGCTGGACGGGCGTGTCTAACCGTCAGATTCTGCAGAACGCTGCGCGCCTGGCGGGGCGCAACGTGCAGGTGCGTGTGCCGCTCATCCCTGCCATCACCGACACCGTCGAGAACATCCGCGGCATCTGCCGTTTCATGAACGACGTGGGCCTCAAGCGCATCGCGCTGCTGCCCTACAACCCGTCGGCCGGCGCCAAGTACGAGTGGCTCGATCGTCCCTATCGGGTCGAGGGCGAATCACAGTCGCCCGCCTATCTGCAAGAACTGCGCGACCTGGCGCAGCGCGCCGGCGTCGAGGCCGTCATCGTCACCTAGGGCCTGGTCTGTCGCCAGCGCCATCACATCTCATACTCAGGAGCAGTCATCACCATGGCCTTATTACCCAACCCCATCTCGCAGCCGCTCGAGCTCCAGAACTATATCGATGGTTTCTGGGAACCTTCGGCCGGCCAGATGCGCGATGTGGTCAACCCAGCTACCCTGGAGACCGTCGGCCGTGTGCCTCTCTCGACGCCAGCCGAGTTCGACCAGGCCGTGCAGGCCGCCAAGACGGCCTTTTACGAGTGGCGCCGCACGCCACCCCTGGCTCGCGCTCGCTGCCTGTTGCGCCTGCGCGACCTGATGGAGCAAAACTTTGAGGAGCTCAGCCGCATCCAGACCGTCGAGCATGGCAAGACCATCGACGAGTCGCGCGGCGAGACGCGCCGTGGCATCGAGATGGTCGAGGTGGCCGCCGGCATCCCCTCGCTGATGATGGGCAGCAACCTCGAGGACATCGCCTCGGGCATCGACGAGTTCCTCATCCGTCAGCCGCTGGGCGTCTTTGGCATCATCGGCCCCTACAACTTTCCCTTTATGGTGCCGCTCTGGTTTGCGCCCTTTGCCGTGGCCACCGGTAACACCATCGTCGTCAAGCCGTCGAGCGAGGACCCCATCAGCCAGGTCAAGATCGTCGAATTGGCCGAAGAGGCCGGCTTCCCCGACGGCGTCTGGAACATCGTCCACGGTGGCCGCGACGTGGTGGGCGCCATGCTCGACCATCCCGATATCCAGGGTGTCTGCTTTGTGGGCTCGACGCCGGTGGCCAAAGAGGTCATCTATCCGCGCTGCGGCGCCACGGGCAAGCGCGTCATCGCCCAGGGTGGCGCCAAGAACTTTGCCCTGGTGATGCCTGATGCCGACCTGCCGCGCACCGTGGCAGCCTGCATGAACTCGTTCTTTGGCAACGCCGGCCAGCGCTGCCTGGCCAACGCCAACCTGGTGGTGGTGGGCGAGGGCCTCACACCCTCAGAGCACGCCGCGCTGTATGACGAGATCGCCAGCCTGTTTGTGCAGGCCGCGCGCAACATCACCATCGGCAACGGCCTCGATGAGGCCGTGCAGATGGGCCCCCTGCGCGACCCTGGCAAAAAGCAGGGCGTGGCGCAGCGCATTGCCGACGCCGTCGCAGAGGGCGCCGAGCTGCTGCTCGACGGTCGCGTGTACGAGACGCCCGTCGGCTGCCAGCCCGATGCCTTCCTCGGCCCCACGGTGCTCGGCCGCGTGACGCCCGACATGGCCGTGGCGCAAGAAGAGGTGTTTGGCCCCGTGGCCGCGCTCATGTCTGCCGCTTCGCTCGACGAGGCCATCGCCATGATCCACGCCAACCCGTTTGGCAACGCCGCCTCGATCTTTACCTCGAGCGGCGCCTGGGCCCGCAAGTTCCGCTACGACGTCGAGTGTGGCAACATCGGCGTCAACATCGGCATCGCCGCGCCCATGGCGTTCTTTCCGTTCAGCGGCATGAAAGATTCGTTCTTTGGCGACCTGCACGGGCAGGGCGAGGATGTGATTCGCTTCTTTACCGAGAGCAAGGTCGTCGTCGAAAGGTGGTTCTAGCGTGACCGATGCATCTCTGACCGCCAGCGCTGTGATGAGCCACCTGGCCGCGCAAGAGCAGGCCGCCGAGCAGTTCTACCGCGGCCTGGCCGCGCGGTTTGCCCCGCAGCAGGCCGTGTGGAGCCGCTGCGCGCAGGCCTGCGCCAAGAATCAGGTGCAGGTTGCCCGCAGCTATCAAGAGACCATCAGTGACGCTCTCGAGGTGGGCTATACCTTTGCGGGGCTCACCCTCGACGCCACGCCGGTGCCCTGCGCCGACGCCCTGGCCGACCTGGCCGCTGCCGTCGAGCAGGCGCTGGCCCTCGAAGAGCGCGCTGCCAGCGCCTACGAACAGGTGGCCGAGTGCGCCGAGGGCCTGCTGGCCACCATCCCGCGCACGCTGCGCCGCGCTGCCGAGATCCGCCGGCGCAACGCCGCCCTCATCGCCGCTCTCTAGGCGGCGACACTGACCGTCTGCCACACGAGCCCCGCGCCCTCTGGTGCGGGGCTCGTGCCTGCGGCGGCTTTTGGCCACTGGCGCACGCACCCGCTTTGCGGCATCATAGCCGCACAGCCTGCGCCCTGGAGCCGCCCATGCACATCATCGACGCCCACACCCACGTCCAGCCCCAACATGCCGCTCTGGCCGTCGAGGTCATGGATCGCTGCGGCATCGCTTGCTCAGTCACCCTGGCCTGGCACGATGGCTTTGGCGACGGGCTGCGCCACCAGCTCGAGGCCTTTGGCCGTCACCCCGGCCGCTGGGTGCTGTTCGGCAACGTCGACTGGCGACGCATCAACGAGCGTGGCTTTGCCGAGGCCGCCGCGCGCCAGCTCGAGCGCGATGTGGCCGCCGGCATGCGCGGCCTCAAGGTCTACAAGGCCCTTGGCCTCGAGTATCGCCATGCCGATGGCGCCCTCTGGCGCGTCAACGACGCCGCGCTCGACCCCGTCTGGCAGGCCGCCGGCGAGCTGGGCATCCCCGTGCTCATCCACACCGCCGACCCCGCGCCCTTTTGGGAGCCGTTGAGCGAGCACAGCTTCTGGAGCGGCGTGCTCCGCGGTGAGTATGCCCGTTGGTCGTACTATGGCAGTGGCCTGCCCGGCCGCGACGAGCTGGTGGGCGAGCGTAACCAGATGATCGCCCGCCACCCGCGCACCACCTTTATCTGCCCGCACGTTGGCTCGCGCTCCGACTGCCTAGACACCGCCGCCGAAGACCTGGACGCGCTGCCCAACCTCTACTATGACCTCTCGGCGCGCCTGCCCACGCTGGCCCGCTCGCCTCGCAGGGTGGCCCACGCCCGCGAGTTCTTGTGCGCCTATGCCGACCGCATCCTCTTTGGCACCGACATGATCTATGACGACGCGGCCGTGGCCACGGGCACGCAGTCGCAAAGCCTCTACCAGCCCGACGCCTTTCCGCTGGCAGGGGCCGATCCTCGCGCGCGCTACGCCGACACCTCGGTGGCCTTTGTGCGTTCGCATCTGCAATGCCTGACCACCGACGTGGCGCAGGCCGAGCCGCCCTTTTGCCGCAGCCTGGCGGGCTTTACCCTGCACGGCCTGGCGCTGCCGCCAGACGTGTGCGAGCGCATCCTGTGGGGCAACGC
>Ga0123327_1000886_pt1 | contig 27213 bp, 26 predicted proteins | sample BioC13SIPDNA_4_FD_89701 | JGI IMG/M metagenome (GOLD analysis project Ga0123327, IMG submission 89701) | Anaerobic biogas reactor microbial communites from Washington, USA - Biogas_R1_B C13 SIP DNA | ecosystem: Engineered > Bioreactor > Anaerobic > Unclassified | place: Washington, USA...
CCGCAGTTCATCGAGTACATGGTCACCGAGCTGGACAAGCGCAACATCCCGGTCATCACCCCGGCCGGCGGCCTCGGCGCCCACGTCGACGCCATGCGCTTCGTCGACCACATCCCGCAGACCGAGTACCCGGCCGCCGCCCTGGCCGCCGCCCTCTACGTCTGCTCCGGCGTCCGCGGCATGGAGCGCGGCACGATGTCCGAGGCACGTGACGCAGAAGGTGTCGAGCCGCTGGCCGACATGGAGCTGGTCCGCCTGGCCATGCCACGCCGCGTGTTCACCCTCTCCCAGGTCAACTACGTCATCGACCGCCTCGACTGGCTGTACCAGAACCGTCAGCTCATCGGCGGCCTCGAGTGGGAGGAGGAGCCGGAGATCCTGCGCTTCTTCTACGGCCGCCTGAAGCCGAAGAACGACTGGCTGGAGCAGCTGGTGGAGAAGTTCCGCGAGGACTTCGGCGACTCGCTCTAGCCGCTCCCGGAGGTCTCTCCCGCATCATCGCCGGATGATGTCCGATTGCCACACAATCGGACATCATCCGGCTTTTTGCTGCCCGAAATCGCAGAACAAATGACCTATCTAGCCCATAGCTTCGGCCCATAATTCCGCCGCAATGGCTTTCCTCAAAAATCACCCGTTTCCCTCCAATTCACTGTCGTCACATTTCGTCCGTGAGATTTTTGACAATCGCAACCAGAACGACCGGGCCGGCCCCTTTTTACCCCCGTAAAGGGCTGAAATACGTAGTATTTTAATGGCCTTTCGCGTGTGCGGCGCGTCTCGATCAACACTCCCCCAACGGTGTGGCTTAGTGTTGGTACTCACAGCAAGGAATCCACCTGTTCGGCACCAAATCCCGAAATCTCCACCGCCTGGCCCGAGCCCAGAGCGACTACCGACAACAAAACATCACACGAAGGAAAAACATGTTCAACAAGCGTATTGCCGCAGCGGTCGCCGGTGCCTCCCTCGTCCCGTTCGCCTTCCTCCCCACCGCCGTCGCCGGCGAGGGCGCCGAGGAGATCATCAAGGTCGGCGACCAGTGCTACGTGGAGAAGGTCATCACCGAGGAGAAGGTCGTGGGCACCCGCACCGTCGCCGAGACCGGCACCCGCGCCAGCGACTGGCAGGTCGGCGAGGTCAAGGGCCCGCAGGGCTGGACCTTCCAGCAGAAGGCCGTCGGCGAGGGCCAGGACCGCGCCAACCACGCGATCACCGCCAACATCCCGGAGGGCACCCCGGCCGGTGAGTACACCGCCGAGGCACTCCACTTCAGCTTCTCCAAGAACCAGGTCTCCGAGACCGTCACCTTCAAGGTCGTCGAGGAGGACGTCACCGAGTCCAGCACCCGCACCGAGCGCCACGAGGTCCCGTGCATGGACGAGACCCGTACCGAGCGCGGCGAGGGTGGCGAAGGTGACCGCACCCGCGGTGGCGAGGGCCAGGGCAACGAGCGGGGCCGCGAGTCCCAGGTCCTCGGTGCAGGCCAGGAGAACTTCGTCGACTTCAAGGTCCTGGCCCAGCAGCAGGCCGTGAACGCCCCGGCTGCCGCCCCGGCCGCCGCCAACACCGCCAACACCGCAGCCGCCGCCCCGGCAGCTGCCCCGGCCACCGCCGCCCAGCAGCAGCAGCTGGCCAACACCGGCATCAGCGGTGTCCTGACCATCCTGGCCGTCGGTCTGCTGGCCGCCGCCGGTGGTGCCGCGCTCATCCTGAAGCGCCGCGCCGCCTAGTCCGCCCGGATCAGCACCCCGTACTCCGCCGCCGCGATCCCGTAGGCCTCATCCAGGCCCCGGGTTCGCGGCGGCGCACTTATGAGCAGGGACGGTCCGGCGACCCGCACCGCCGGGGTCGCCGCGACGAGCTCGATCATGTCGGCCACGCCCCGGTTGTCGCCGATCTCGAACGCGAGGTGGCAGCTCACCTCCACGGCCTCGGTCGCCCAGTGGAGTGCGAACTCCCGGCGCGCCGGGGCCGTGTCCACCTGGAAGGACAGGTGCCGCAGCACGATCGCCGCGGCCTGGACCCGCGGGAGCAGCGCCTGCACCATGGGGATGTACAGCTGCGGCAGCTGCATCAGGAACTGCGCCCGGTACACCTCGAGGCTGGCCCGCAGGGTGAGGTAGGAGTCGCCGCGGAGGAGCGCGGCGGCGTCGTCAAGCAGCGCGAACGCCGCCCGGTGGTCCCCGCTGTCCCAGGTGGCGGCGGCGGCCCGCATGAGCGACAGGGCCTCGTTCGCCGGGGTGCTCTGCTGCCGGGCCAGCTCCCGGTAGAGGTGGGCGGCGCCGACGTGGTCACCTGCGGCCTGGGCCTCCAGGGCGGTCCCGGCGGCGGCCTCCAGGGTCAGGTCCGTCCGCAGTCCGCTTCCCCGCTCGGCCGCGAACTGCTGGTACTCGGCGTAGAGGCGGCGCATCTCCTCCACGTCCCCGCGGATGCGGGCGACGTTGATGTCGACCTCGTGGAGCCCGGCGAGGTCCTCGGCCCGGGTGGAGGCGAGACCACGCGCCTGGGCGGCGGTACGTTCCGCGGCATCGGCGTCACCGGCGAAGGAGTGCGCCGTCGCCAGGCTCACCAGCGCCGATCCGAGCAGTTCCCCCTGGGTGGGGTCCCTGCGCAGCAGGTCGACCGCCTCGGCGTAGGTGGCCTGCGCGAGCCGGTAGTCGTGCTGCCGGAGGGCGAGGTCCGCCTCGCGGAGGCGCAGCATCGCATCGGCCAGGGGGTCATCCCACCCGGCCTCCCGCATGAGCCCCAGCACCCCGGATGCCGCCGTGAGGTCCTCGGCGTGGAGATGGGTCCCGAGCAGCGCCCCGAGCAGGTGGAAACGCATCTGGGCGTTGCCGGGATCCTCGTCGTCGACGAGGAACAGGGCCTCCCCGATGGCGCAGCGGGCGGCCCGCAGGTCTCCGCGGAGGATCGCCACCCGGTTGTCGAGGACGAGCAGCCGCACCTCGGCCACCGTCTGCTCCGCGGCCGGCAGCCGTCCCACCGACGCGCGGGCCTGCGCCAGGGACCGCTCCCACGCGGGGTCACCGCTCTCCATCTGCGCGGTCACGGTCTCGAGTAGGGCGCTGAACTCCGTTGTCGTGTTTACACTGGGCACGGCACACATCGTCTCATGAGGAAGGGAAACATGGGTGACATGCGTCCGCGGCGGGCGGTGCTCGCGGAGAGCTGGGTGGCGGCGTCGGTGAACGCCCCCGCGCTGACCCGCGACGGTCTGCCGGTGGCCCGCGCGGTCAAGTGTCTGCTCGATCCCCTCGTCATCCGGCCCCGTCTGCGCCCGGAACTCGCCGCCCCGCTGCTCGGCCCGGCGGAGGCGTCCGCGCTCACCGAGCTCTTCGACGCCCACCGCACCCGCCTGGAGCACACGAGCGACTGGTTCCTGCTGCTGCGTGCCGCGCGGCGCCGCGCGCGTATCACCGACGGCAACGCCCAGGAGCTCTACTTCCCCCGCGCCTTCGAGCTCGCCAGCCTCCACGGAGCCCCCGGCGCGGACGCCGCCGACCTGTGCGACGGGGTCATCGCGGCGGTCCACGGCGAGGTCTCCGTCGGCGACCTCGCCCCGCTTCTCGACGCCCTCCCCGCCGACCCCTTCCCCGGGTGGGACGCCCCCGGCCCCGCCCCGGACCTCGGGACGCTCGCCGCCGAGCTGTGGGACCTGCTCGACTCCGGGGAGACCCTCGAGGAGTCACACGAGGTGGCCGTGTGGGGCACGGCGCTGCGGCACACGCCGGGCCAGCTCGACGCCCTGTTCACCGCACTCGAGTGGCCCGGCCCGGTCGCGGGACTGCGTCTGTCCGCGGCGGACCCCCTGCCGGCCCCGCCCCTGCGCGGCGAGTCCACCCACGCCCTCGACCGCTCCCTGGAGATCCGCGCCCGCGCCGCCCTGCGCCGCGCCCGGGAGCAGGCCGATTCCGCCGCTGACCTGCTCGCCGCCGAGGTCGACCGCGCGCTCGCCCCGCTCGGCCTGCACGACCCCTTCTGGCGTTCCACCTTCGCCGCCGGCGTGCTCCTGGCCGCCGGTCTGGAGCCCCTCGCCGGACGACGGGACTTCGGTCCCACCCTGCTGCGGCAGGTGCAGTCCCGTCTGGCGAAGGAGGCCTACGTCCTGCACCTGCGTCGCCTGCTCGCCGCCGGCCAGGCGATCGACCCCCGGCAGGAGAAGGTCGTCGCCGAGCTCCACGCCTTCTGGCTGCCCTACCTCAACCGCCTGTGGGCCCGGCTCCACGGCCTCGACGTCCTGGGCCGTTCCCCCGCCGACACCGACGAGGTGTGGGACCTGCTCACGGGTGTGGCCCGTTCCGTCATGTACGACCACCGCCAGCTCATCCGCGACGCCCTGGAGTCCGCCGCATGATCACCCTCGCACTGCAGGCCCGTGGCGCCACCCTCGAGTGGCCGCTCCGGGACGACACCCTCCCCCGCCTCACCGTCCACGACCCGGCCGAGGCCGACTGGCTGCATCTCCTCATCGGCGAGGCCGCCCACGTCGGGCTGCTCCGCGGCGAGGATCACGCCCCGGCGTGGAACCGGCCCCTGGCGGCGCGGCTGCGTCACCTCGCCTTCGGCCACTGGCTGCGTGCCTGGTGGCCGACCAGCGTCCTCGACGGCGTCCCACCCCTGGACCGGACGCTTCTCGACGCCGAGCTCGCCCTGCTCACCGACGACCTCGACGAGATCATGGCGTTCTCCCCCGACGGGGAGATCCCCCTCGACGAGGAGGCGCTGCGCACCCTGCGCCACCCGCTGGCTGCCCGGGCCCTGGAGCTCCTCGGGGTGGCGGTCCCGGCCCCGACCGTCCCCACCCGCGAGGACTACGCGCTGGTCGCCGGTGACCGCCTCACCCCGGGGGCCACCGCCGTGCTGAGCGGCACCAGCCCGCACGCCTGGGCGGCGGTGCCGGCCGGGCGTATCGACGCCTCCGAACACGCCGTCGCCTGGGTCCTCGAGGTCACCGACCACCCCGAGCTGTCCGTCGCGGTCCAGCTGCTGCCCGGCGCGCAGGTGGCGGGCATCGCCGTGCGCGCCACCGCCGGTGCGGCGCAGGCCGCGGGCGTCCTCGACGCCGCCGGGACCGCGCAGCTGTCCCTGCCCCTGGAACCGGCCGCCGCGTGGGCCCTCACCGCCGCCGACGTCGACGTCCGGATCGGCGTGGACGTGGCGGAGGACGGTGAGGAGCGGGCGTCGGTACGCACGCTTGTCGCGCAGCGCCGCACCGGGACCCCCGACCCCAACGGCCCCCTCTACCAGGCGGAACGCGAACTCATCATCGAGGACTGGTGAGCTTTTTGTGAACGGTAGCCGCGGCCCCTTCATACCTTGAGATCACCGGACAGCCACAGGGGCTGACCGGGAAGCCAAGGAGAAGATCATGAACCGCACCGCCCTCAAGCTCACCGCCGCCGCTGCCGCCGCCCTCATCGGTGGCCTCGGTCTGACCGCCTGCTCCGACTCCTCCGCCGACTCCGGCGACTCCGCCACCACCACCGCGGCTGCGGCGGCCGACTCCGGCAAGTCCGGCAAGTCCGGCAAGTCCGGCGACGCCACGACCATCACCGCGGGTGACACCACCGTCACCACCGGCGGCGAGTGGAGCGCCTCCGTCGACGGCACCCCGGTCGAGATCACCGACGCCACCGTGGTCTGCGCCGAGCAGGGCGACACCATCTCCCTCTCGGTCGGCTCCACCTCCGCCACGATGGACTCCGCCACCGGCCTGAGCGCCGTCCTCAGCACCGGCGACAACCCGGAGGTCCAGGCGGTCGGCATGGGCTCCACCGAGACCGGCGAGGCCCTGGCCTACGCCGCAGGCGTCCCCGGCAACGAGGCCACCGCCACGAAGAACGGCAACACCTACGAGATCACCGGCGTCCTCACCGCGGCGGACATGAACAACCCGATGGCCGGCCCGCAGGAGAAGTCCTTCGAGCTCTCGGTCACCTGCCCCTAGTCCGCCCGACCCCTCTGCCCCGGCCCACGGCCGGGGCCTTTAACGTTGCGCTGCTGTCCGGGGACCCCTGGTCTAACGTGGACCCTCATGAGCAGGGTCTTCCTCACGTACGCGGATGCCGTCCACACCTACTTCTCCTGGCGGGTCGAGGGTTCCGCGGAGGTACGCACCGCCCGGATCAGCCCGGAGCGGAACGCCGCCCTGCGGGACTCCTTCGCACGCAGCTTCCCCGACGCCGCCCCCGGGGAGACCCAGGAGGAGGCCCTGCGACGCACGTTCCATGACGGGGCCTTCCGTTCCCCGCAGGACACGTGGACGTACCTCTCACAGCTCTCCCAGCTGCTCCTGCCGCCTGAGCTGCTCCGTAACTTCCACCCTGCGCGCCGCCGGCAGCTGCTGATCCGGCCCTCCCCGGGCCTCGCGCAGGTGCCCTGGGCGCTGCTGCCGACGGGCAGGAAGGACAGGATGCTCGGTGACGTCGCCGACGTGAGCCTCTACGCCCCCGACTCGGTCGTCGCCCTCGCCCCGGAGCCGCGTCCCGGCGCGCAGCCCGCGGAGGAGCTCATGGTCATCGACCCGAAGATCCCCGGCCAGCCCCCCTCCGGCCCCCTGGGGTCGGTGCTCGGCAGGCCGACGCCCACGGACCCCCTGTCCGCCCTTCTGCGCCCCACCACCGTCCCGCGGGCGGCGACCTACCCGGAGCTCGCCCGCACCACCCTCGGGCGGGAGGAGTTCCTCTCCCTGTCGGGGCGGGCCCGGAGTCTGCTGTTCGTCGGCCACGTCTCGGCCGCGGGTGTGGAGTCCGCCTCCGCGGAGTCCTCGACGCTGCACCTCGCGGAGCCGGTGAGTGCCGGTGACCTGCTACGTGCGGGATGGCAGGCCCCGGCGCGGGTCGGCCTCCTCGGCTGCGGTTCGGGTTCCGACCTGCGCTACCCCGAACCCTTCGGCCTGGCGACCACCGCCGTGGCCTGCGGCGCGGACACGGTCGTGGCCAGCCTGTGGACCCTGCCCACCGAGGCCGCCCTGGACGCCCTGGACGCCGGGGTGCAGCCGCTGCGGGAGCTGATCCTGGCCACCGACCGTGCGCTGCGGGCGGAGGACCCGGTGCGGTCGCTGCTGGACTGGCAGCTCGCGAAGGCGCGCGCCTGGTACGCGGAGGGACGTGCCGCGGACAATCCTGCCTGGTGGGCGGCCCCGGCGGTCTGGCGTCTCGACAGGCAGGGCTGACCCCCAACGATTAGGGTGTGGTGTGCTCGACCTCATCCCAGGAGGCACCATGACCATCACACCGTTCAGCCATGTACTGTCCTCGGCGCTCGTCGAGGCCCTCGAGCAACACACCGACCACCTCCCCGGCGACAAGATCTACGGCGCCACCCTCGTGCGCACCGAGGAGACCCTCCTCCCCTGGTTCGCCGTCCTCGCCGACCTCGGCGACTCCGACGGCCCCGGCGCGGACGCCTCCCCGGTGGCCCGCTGGTGCCCGGAGCGTTCCGGCATTGCCCTGCGGACCCCGCGGCTCACCGAGGTGTGCGCGCTTTTCGACGCCCACCTCGACGCCGCCCCCGCCCTGGCCCGGGCCCTCGGGTCGCACGACGTCCGGCAGACCTTCGCCCGCCTCGGCGCGGAACCCATCCTCTACATCTTCGACCGCCGGGCCGACGGGGAGGGCACCATCGAGCCGGGCACCTTCGGCAGCCTCAACGCCGGCCGCGAGTCCGAGCCCTACTACCTGCAGGCCGCGCGGCTGTTCGCGGCCTGAGTCAGGCCGCGTCCACCCACCGCCAGGTGATGATCCGCGCCTCCGAGTCGGGGTCGCGGAGCACCGCCGTCTCCCGGTCGAACTGGACGAGCAGGTAGCGTTCGGCGATCTGCTCCACCAGCCCGCCGCCCCATTCGGCGACCACGACGGCGTCGGCGAGTTCGGTGTCCAGGTCGAGCGCGTCGAGCTCCCCGAGCGGGTCCCCCGAGGAGCCCTCCCCGAGGAGCCGGTAGGCGTCGAGGTGGATGAGCGCCGGCCCGCCGACCGTCGAGCGGTGCTCACGGGCAATGACGAAGGTCGGCGAGGTCACGCGCCCCTTGACCTGCAGGCCCCGGGCCAGGCCCTGGGTGAAGGTGGTCTTGCCGGCGCCGAGCGGGCCGTCGAGGATGACCACGTCCCCGGCCTGCAGGGTGCGGCCCAGTTCCTCGGCGAAGGCCTGGGTGTCCTCGGCGGTGGTCAGTTCCCGGGTGCCTTCCGCGGGGAAGCTCACAGGTCGATCCCTCCCTCGTACTCACGGACGGTGCGGCCGGTGGGCCGGCAGATGATCTCGTAGTTGATGGTGCCGGTGGCGGCGGCCAGTTCGGTGGCGCTGAGTCCTCCCTCACCGAAGATGACGGCCTCGTCGCCGGGCTGGACGCCGAACTCGTTGGCCCCCAGGGAGACCACGATCTGGTCCATGCACACGCGCCCGACCTGCGGGTACAGCTTGCCGCCGATGCCCACCTGCAGGTCGCCCTGCCAGGAGCGCGGCACGCCGTCGGCGTATCCGGCGGGGACGACCGCCAGCCAGCCGGGCTCCTCGGCGGTCCAGGTGTGGTTGTAGGAGGTGGACTCACCCGGCTCGATCGGCTTGACCACGGTGATCCGCCCGATCCAGCTCATCGCCGGACGCAGTCCGGGGTCGACGTCCGGGAGCGGGGAGAGCCCGTAGAGCGCCAGGCCGACGCGCACCTGCTCGTGGTGCAGGTCGGGACGGGTGAGCGTGCCGGGTGAGTTGCACAGGTGGTTGACCGGGATGTCCAGGCCCAGGGAACGGGCCAGGTCGATGGCCCTCCCGAGGGCGGCGGCCTGGGCGTCGTTGGTGGGGTTGTCCGGCTCATCGGCGCAGGCCAGGTGGGAGAACACGCCGGTGACGGTGAGGTGCTCCGCCTCGTGCAGGAGGGTGAACACGCGGGCCCAGTCCGCCTCGTCGACGCCCGAGCGGTGCAGCCCGGTGTCCACCTTGACGGAGACGCGGGCGGGCACGGCGGCGTCGACAAGCGCCTGCGCGTGCGCCACCGAGGGGATGCCGAGCTGGATGTTGAGGGAGAGCGCCTCGGTGAGGTCCTGTTCCGGGGACCAGATCCAGGCGAGGATGGGTTTGGCGATGCCCTCGTTGCGCAGGTCGACGGCCTCCTGCAGGGTGGCGACGCCGAAGCAGTCGGCGCCGTTCTCCGCCATGACCTGCGCGACGCGACCGGCGCCGTGCCCGTAACCGTCCGCCTTGACCACGGCCATGAGCCGCACGTCACCCACCAGGTCCTTGAGCAGGCGGGTGTTGTGTGCGATGGCATCCAGGTCGATGCGGGTGGTCAAGAGCTCCATGGGTGACATTGTGCCACTCCCGGCCCGGCGTGCCGCAGTTCCGCCCTCCGGAGGCGGGGCCCGCCATGATCCGGCACCCATTTTTCCTTAAACCTGGTTTTTCCGTTCATATTCTGCGACGCTGGTCACATACCCGTCTCACAAGGAGGAATCATGACCCGACTGGAACTCGACAAGGACCGCTGCGAGGCCCACGGACTGTGCGAGCAGGCCGCCCCGGACCTCGTCCACCTCGATGACGACGACAACCTCATCATCGATGTCCCCGGCGACCTCAGCCCCTCACAGCTCGACGACGCCCGCGACGCCGTCCGGGTCTGCCCCGTCTCCGCGCTCCGGCTGGTGGAGTGATGGACCGGATCGTCATCGTCGGCCACAGCATCGCGGGGCTGACCGTCGGCGACAACCTCCGCCGTCTCGGCTTCACCGGCACCCTGACCTACGTCGGTGCCGAGGACGTCGAGGCGTACTCCCGCCCCTCGCTGTCCAAGGCGGCGCTCGCCCCCGGCGACGGCGGCATCCACCTCGCCCCGCTGCCGCGCATCAGCGCGGACACGGACGACACCGTCGAACTCCTCGGGCGTCGGGCGGTCTCCCTCGACACGGACGCCCGGACGGTGCTTCTCGACGACGGCACCTCCCTCCCCTACGACGGACTGGTCATCGCGACCGGTTCGCGGGCGCGCCACCTCACGGACTCCCCCCGCGAGTTCACGCTGCGCTCCCTGGCGGACGCGGAGAGGCTGCGGGCCAAGCTCCTCGAGCGGCCGCGCGTGACCTTCATCGGCGGCGGCCCGCTCGGCATGGAGGTCGCCTCCGCGGCCGTCGGCCTGGGCTGCGAGGTCACCCTGCTCAACCCGGGGGTCCCGCTGTCCATGCACCTGGGTCCCCTGCTGGGAGGCCTCCTCACGACGCTGGCGGAGGAGGCGGGCGTGCGCATCCTCGACACCCTCGTCGACTCCGTCGCGGAGACCGCGGACGGCATGGCCGTGACGCTGCCCTCGGGTGAGGTCATCGAGTCGGACATCGTGTTCACCGGCATCGGCGACGACCCGGCCGTCGACTGGCTCGCCGACTCCGGACTACTTGCCGACGGCCGCCTCATCGTCGACTCCCGCCAGCGCGTCCCCGGGCACCCGGGGATCGTCGCCGCGGGGGACGTGTGCTGGCTCGACGGCCCGGACGGGCCCCGCCGCTCCCCGGTGTGGACGTCCGCCATCGAGCAGGGGCGCGTCGCCGCGGACGGCCTGCTCAACGGCGACGCCGCCGCCGAACGCGACCACCCCTTCTACTTCTGGACCGACCAGTGGGGCGTGGGCCTCAAGGTGTCCGGCTCCCCGCCACGCGAGGACATCGCCCCGGAGGTGGTGAAGGGTTCCCTGGAGGAACGCGCCTTCGTCATCCGCTGGCCGGAGCACCACGCGGCGGCGGCCCTGGACATGCGCATGCCGATCCCCCGGCTGCACAGGCTGGCGGCCGGGGAGGGCTGAGACCGGCGGCGGTCTACTCGACCGTCACCGACTTGGCCAGGTTGCGCGGCTTGTCGATGTCCTCGTTGCCGCACTGCCGGGCGATGTCGGCGGCGAGGAACTGCAGCGGCACCGTCGCCAGCAGCGGCTGCATGATGGAGGAGGTCGCGGGGATCTCGATGAGGTAGTTGGCGAACTCCCGGACCGCCTCGTCCCCCTCCTCCGCGATGACGATGGTGCGTGCCCCGCGGGCCCGGATCTCCTGGATGTTGGACACGATCTTGGAGTGCAGCAGCTTCACGCCCCGCGGGGAGGGCACGACGACGACCACCGGCAGGTCCTCCTCGATGAGGGCGATCGGGCCGTGCTTGAGCTCCCCGGCCGGGAAACCCTCCGCGTGGATATAGGCCAGCTCCTTGAGCTTGAGCGCCCCCTCGAGGGCGACGGGGAAACCGACGCCGCGGCCGAGGAAGAGCATGGTCTGCACCGCGCCGAGCTCCGCGGCGATGTCGGCGACCTGCCCGCGGACATCGAGAAGTTCCTCGATCCGGGCGGGTATCTCCTCCAGCGACTGCCAGATCTCCGCGATCTCGTCGGGGTACTTCGTGCCCTTCGCCTGGGCCAGGGCGAGCCCGACGATGTAGTTCGCGGCGACCTGCGCGAGGAACGCCTTCGTCGAGGCGACGCCGATCTCGGGGCCCGCGTGGGTGTAGAGCACCGCGTCGGACTCCCGCGGGATCTGCGAGCCGTTCGTGTTGCACACGGCGAGCACCTTCGCCCCCTGGGCACGCGCGTGACGGACGGCCTCCAGGGTGTCGGCGGTCTCCCCCGACTGGGAGATGGCCAGCACCAGCGTCCGCTCGTCGAGGACCGGGTCCCGGTAACGGAACTCGGAGGCCACCTCGATCTGCACCGGGACACGCACCCAGTGCTCGATGGCGTACTTGGCCAGCAGGCCCGAGTGGTACGCGGAGCCGCAGGCCACGACGAAGACCTGGTTGACCGACTTGAGGTCCTGCTCGGAGATGCGGGACTCGTCGAGGAAGACGCGCCCGTCGTGGAAGTGCCCGCCGAGGGTGTCGCGGACGGCCGCCGGCTGCTCGTGGATCTCCTTCATCATGAAGGAGTCGAAGCCGCCCTTCTCCGCGGCGGCCAGGTCCCAGTCGATGGTGAAGGGACGGCCCTCGGCCGGCGAGCCGTCGAAGTTGAGGACCTCGTACCCGTCCCGCGTGATGACCACGACGTTGTCCTGGTCCAGCTCCACCGCGTTGCGCGTGTACTCGATGAACGCGGCGACGTCGGAACCGAGGAACATCTCCCCCTCCCCGACGCCCACGATCAGCGGCGTCGAGCGGCGGGCGGCGATGATCTGGTCCGGGTGGTCGGCGTGCGTGAACAGCAGCGTGAAGGCACCCTCCAGGCGGCCCAGCACGGCCAGCGCCGAGGCGCGGAAGTCCCCGGCGGTCTCCCCCTCGTTGTAGGCGCGCGCCAGCAGATGCGCGGCGACCTCCGAGTCGGTGTCGGAGTGGAGGGTCACGCCGGCGTCGAGAAGCTCCTGCCGCAGCGGCGCGAAGTTCTCGATGATGCCGTTGTGCACGATGGCCACGCGGCCGTCGAAACTGACGTGCGGGTGTGCGTTCGCGTCCGTGGGGCGGCCGTGCGTGGCCCAGCGGGTGTGGCCGATCGCGGTGTTGCCCGGCAGCGCCACGGGGTCGAGGATCTCCTCGAGGTTGGCAAGCTTGCCGGCTTTCTTCACCACGTCGATGGTGCCGTCATTGACGGCGATACCCGACGAGTCGTAGCCGCGGTACTCCATGCGTCGCAGCGCCTCCAGCGCGAGGCCCAGTCCCTGTCGTTCACCGACGTATCCAACGATTCCACACATGGGGAGAATCGTAGAGGAATCCCCCTGTCGCACAACAGGTACAACATGCTTTCCGACGCCCCGCCCGACCCCTCACCCACCCCTCAACACCGGGTTTTCCGTGGTGTGACATTCATAACGCCGCCCATCCGTTATCCTGGGTTCGTGTCTGCGAATCTGAAGAAGCACCTGGCCCAGTTGTCCAAGCGCGGCCCCCACCGCGTGCTCGTCGGCGACCTCGACTACGCCGGACTGCCCGGCAAGGTCTACGCCCCCGCGGAAGGCAACAGCGTGCCGGCCATCGCCTTCGGACACGACTGGATGAAGCCCGTCCGGACCTACCACGCCACCCTGCGCCACCTCGCCAGCTGGGGCATCGTCGTCACCGCCCCCGACACCGAGACCGGCCTCGTCCCCGACCACCGCGGCTTCTCCTCCGACCTGGAGACCGCCCTGCAGATCGCCGCCGGCGTGAAACTCGGCCAGGGCAAGGTCACCGTCTCCCCCGGCAAGCTCGGCATCGCCGGCCACGGCATGGGAGCCGGCGCCGCCATCCTCTGCGCAGCCAACAACCCCCGCATCAAGGCCGTCGGCGCCCTCTACCCCGCCGTCACCGCCCCGCCCGCCACGGAGGCCGCCCGCGCGGTCAAGGCCCCCGGCCTGGTCATCGGCGGCGGCCACCCCGGACTCGTCGGCGACCTCCTCGACCCCGGCAACCCCGCCCGCGTGGCCTTCAACTGGGGCGGCGACGTGGTCTACCGCGAGGTGAAGAACGGCAACCAGGCCGGCTTCTCCGAGGACACCCTCATCAAGCTCGCACTCGGCCAGGGCATCCCGCGCTACTCCGCCCAGGAGACCGCCCGCGGCCTGCTCACCGGCTTCCTCCTCCACCAGCTGGGCGGCGAACGCAAGTACGCCGCCTTCTCCGCACAGCTGGCCGAGGGTAAGAACGTCACCTCCTTCAGCGACGCCGACCTCGCAGACAAGGCCAACATCGACCTGACCTCCAGCACCCGCCTGTAATTCAGGCCGGTCCCCGACCGGGGTCGCCCCTGCCCGTGCGGGTGGGTGCTTCGTGTCCTCAGCTCTTCCGCAGCAGCCCCTGCACCTGCCCGCGCGCCGGACCGCGCCGGGCGCGCAGGGGCTGCTCGGCTTGCGGTGTCTGTGGTGCCGGTGGTGCCTGTGGTGTCCTGCGCGGGGCCGGGGCCGCGACCGCGTGCTCCACCCGCTGCTGCGCCGCAGCCAACGCCTTCTCGAACTCCATCATCCGCTGCGTCGTACGCTGCCGGAACTGCTTGGCGAACTCCTCGAACTCCATTACCAGGCTCCTGCCTTTCGTGCGCTACCCGGCACCGCGGCCGGTGGGGATGGTGGTGTCGGTGGTGCTTCCGGCGCAGGTGCCGGGGGGACTGGGGACGCCGGGGGTGTCTCCGGCGCAGGTGAGGCGGCCGGCACCGGTGGGTTCTCCACCTGCTTGGGCGGCGGCGGAGGCTCCACGACCGCAGGTTCCACCGGGACCTCAGGTTCCACCGGGACCTCAGGTTCCGGCAGCGGCTCCGGTTCCACCGGGGTTTCGATCTCCACCAGGCAGTCCTCCAGGGCCCCGATCAACAGTGCCAGCCCCAGCAGGGCGATGCCCATGCCGACCTCCCCGAGCACCCCGCAGTTGACCTCCCCCGCCGGGGCCTCCACGCACACCTCCTCCGGGACAACGGGATCCTCCGGAGCCGGTTCAGGAACCGGTGGTTCCACCGGCTCCGCTTCGAGTGCGGACTGCGGCGTGGTCGGCACCTCCACCTGCTTCTTCGACGGCGGAGTGGGTTCTGCCGGCTCAGGGGCCGGTGGTTCCACCATCTTCGGCGGTGGAGGGGTTCTGCCGGTTCCGCGGCCGGGACAGTCGGCTCCGGTGCGGGTGCGGGCTGGGCGGCCGGCACCTCCACCAGTTTCTTCGGCGGCGGTGCAGGTTCCACCGGTTCAGGGGCCGGTGGTTCCACCGCCTGCGGGATGGCCGACACCTCCACCAGTTTCTTCGGCGGTGCCACGGGCTCCGGCGCAGATTCCGGTGCGGGAGGCACCGCTGGTGGGCAGTCCACGACCTCGGTGCGGCACACGGGTGCCTCGCAGAGGGCGGTGCCGCGGGCGAGGAACTCATCGAGGCAGACCGCGACGGCGGCGTCGCGGTCCTGGCAGCAGTCGAGGATCAGCTGCCCGGCGTCCTCGATGAGCGCGGCGCCGGCGCCGACGCACTCGGAGAACTCCCGCGTGTGCACGGCGGGATCGAGGTGGTTGAGGAAGGTGCACAGCTGCGCGATGACCGCCCGCAGCGCGAGCACCACCTCGGTGCAGGCGGTCTCGGCGACGGCGTCGATGTCCTCGAGGGTGTCGGCGGCGTGCCGGGAGTCGTCGAGAAGCTCCCCGGAGCGGTCGCGGTTGTCGAACCAGTCCCGGGCGTGGTCCACCACCCGGCGGAGGATCTCCCCCATCGCGACCTCACCGAGGGTCGACGCGACCTGCCCGAGGATCCCACCCTGCAGCGTCGTCGCGTCCGCCCCGCCGACGGCCGCGCGGGTGGCGGTGACCAGCTGCCCCGCGTCGAGTCCCTCCGTCGCGGACACGGCCTGCGCGATGGTGTCCGCGGAGACCCCCGGCCCGCGGTACGCGCCGTGTGAGGCGCCCGCGAGCATCCGGGTCACGCTGCTGAATCCCTCCGCTATCAGCGGGCCCGACATCAGTGGACACCCCGCAGGTGCGCGCCCAGGTGCTTGTCGACGTCCCCGAACACCCGCACCTGCGCCGCGGCGGACTCGGCGGTGGTACGCAGGGCGTCGATACGCTCCCTGCCGGTGTCGTGGACACGGTGCAGCATCGCCGCGATCTGCGCGCCGTGTGCGGCGAAGTCACGGCCGAGAGCGGCGACCGGCAGGGCGGGTCGGGTGCTGAGGTGGCGGCGGTGCTGCTCCTCGCCGTCGAGAAGCAGACGGGACAGCGCCTGCAGCGCGGCCCCGTGGTCGAGATGGATCCCGGACATGAGAAATCCCCCTTGTGGCGTCCGTGGTGGATGGGTTCACCATCATTGGACTGCTCAAGGGGGCGAAAGGTTCCCGGGGGTGGCTAGACGGCGGCCACCACCGCCGCGAGGCGACCCGCGACGCGACGCGCCTGCTCGGTCTCCGCGGCCTCGACCATGACGCGGAACAGCTCCTCCGTACCCGAGGGACGCAGCAGGACACGGCCGGAGTGACCCAGCTCGGCCTCGGCGGCCTCGATGGCGGCCTGCACCTCGGGGGAGCCCATGATCCCGGCCTTGTTCTCCACCGGCACGTTGATGAGCACCTGCGGCAGGACCTTCATCACGCCGGCCAGCTCCGCCAGGGACTTCCCGGTCTCCGCCATCCGCGCCATCAGCTTCAGACCGGTGAGGGTGCCGTCACCGGTGGTGCAGTGCACCGGCAGGACGATGTGCCCCGACTGCTCCCCACCCAGGCGGTAGTCACCGGCGTTGAGCTCCTCGAGGACATACCGGTCGCCGACCTTCGTCTCCAGCATGGTGATGCCCTGCTCCTCCATCGCCAGACGCAGACCCAGGTTCGACATCACCGTGGCGACGAGCGTGTTCTTCCGCAGCTCGGACTTCTCCTTCATCGCCACCGCCAGGATCGCCATGATCTGGTCACCGTCGATGAGGTTGCCCTCCGCGTCGACCGCCAGGCAACGGTCCGCGTCACCGTCGTGCGCCAGACCCAGGTCCGCACCGTGCTCGATGACCGCCTTCTGCAGCTGCCCGATGTGGGTGGAACCGCAGTTGTCGTTGATGTTGTAGGCGTTCGGCTTGTTGTGGATCGCGATGACCTCCGCACCCGCCGCCTCATAGGCCTTCGGGGCGACGACCGAGGCCGCACCGTTCGCGGCGTCGACGACCACCTTGATGCCCGCGACGCTGACCGGGGAGGACTCCGCCAGGTGCTTGAGGTAACGGTCCTGCGCGTCCGGGGACTCCTCGATGACACGGCCCACACCCGTGCCCGTCGGGCCGTTCTCCGGCAGGGACGCCATCGCCGCCTCGATCTCGTCCTCGACGGCGTCCGGCAGCTTCCGGCCACCCGCCGAGAAGAACTTGATGCCGTTGTCCGGCATCGGGTTGTGCGACGCGGAGATCATCACGCCCATGTCCGCACCGTAGTCGTCGGTGAGGAAGGCCACGCCCGGGGTCGGGATCACACCGACACGCAGCACGTCCACGCCACGGGAGGCCATACCTGCCGACAGGGCGGCGGCGAGCATCTCACCCGAGACACGCGGATCACGACCGACGATCGCGGTGGGACGACGCTCACTCGACTTACGGTGCTTCGTGAGCACATCCGCCGCCGCCGCACCCAGCTGCAACGCCAGGGAGACAGTCAGATCCTTGTTCGCCAGTCCACGAACACCGTCAGTACCGAAAAGTCGAGTCATGACGGACATTATGCCCCGCCCCGCCCGGGAACGGCGAACGCCGCCCCACCGTGTGGTGGAGCGGCGTCGACAGGCGAAGACGGAGCTTAACGCTTGGAGTACTGCGGGGCACGACGTGCCTTGTGCAGACCAGCCTTCTTACGCTCGACTGCACGAGCGTCACGGGTGAGCAGGCCGGCCTTCTTCAGGGCGGCGCGGTCAGCCGGGTTGTACAGGTTCAGCGCACGGGCGATAGCCAGACGCAGGGCACCGGACTGGCCGGTCGGGCCACCGCCGGCGATGTTCGCCTGGATGTCGAACTGGCCCTCGCGCTCCAGGAGAGCGAGCGGCTGCATGATGTCCTGCTGGTGCAGCTTGTTCGGGAAGTACTCCTCGAGGGAGCGGCCGTTGCAGGTGATCTCACCGGAGCCGGCGACCAGGTGGACGCGGGCGATGGCGCGCTTACGACGACCGACGGTCTGGATCGGGCCGTCCAGCTCGATCGGAGCGGCGATCTCGGCAGCCTCGTCCTCGGAGACCTCCGGAGCGACGGCGTCGCCGATGGTGTAGTTGAACTCCTCGGTGGCGGCGGTGGCGGCCTCGATGTCGCCAGCCTCAGCCACGTTCAGATCTTCGTTCTGGTTCTGCTCGGTCACTGTGCCACCTGCTTGATCTCGTAGGTCTCGGGCTGCTGGCCGGCGTACGGGTGCTCAGAGCCGGCGAAAACGTGGAGCTTCTTGACGGAAGCGCGGGAGAGCTTGTTGTGCGGCATCATGCCGGTGATAGCCTCCTCGACCACGCGCTCCGGGCGGGTGTCCAGAGCCTTGCCCAGGGTCATGGAGCGCAGACCACCCGGGTAACCGGTGTGGCGGTAGCGCATCTCGCGGTCACGCTTGTTGGAGGACACGTGAACCTTGTCGGCGTTGATGACGATGACGTGGTCACCGCAGTCAACGTTGGGTGCGTACTGGGGCTTGCCCTTGCCGCGCAGCAGGCCTGCTGCGTGGGTGGCGAGTCGGCCCAGCACCACGTCGGTGGCGTCGATGACGTACCACTTACGGGTGATGTCACCGCTCTTCGGGTGGTAAGTAGACACTAATGACTCCTTGAAAGTCTGTCTGGGGGCTGCCGGCCATGGATCGTGCTGGTGGGTGCATAGCTGGACACGGCGGCCGGTGGAGACCCGTGCACAGCGCACACAACTTGTCCAGTGTAAGGGGTGGGGGCCACGGAAACCAAACCGCCTCCTGGTGGCCCCTGGCGCAGGTTCGAGAGGAGATGGTCGGAGGGAGAGTGGTCTCGACCTTGCCGACGCCGTGGGGCGCCCTCCCGACGATGTGAGTTCGACGATGTCGTCTCGACCTTGCCGACGCCCCGCGGCACCACGCAGAAAACCGCCCGCCCTCCCCGGCGACGGAGAGGACGGGCGGTAGCAAGCCGCAGTGACGGCGCGGTCACCTGCCCGGGTGACCGCACCCGGTGCCGGACCAGGGTCGCGTCCGTGCCCTGTCAGTGTCAGGGACGGTCCGGCACCGCCGCAGCAGGATCATGCGGGATCAGCCCCAGCTGGCGGCCGCCATGCGGTTGACGTCCGACATGCGGTCATTGCCCTCCGAGACGGTGCGGGAGATGGTGGCCAGGATGGTGTTGAGCTCCGCGGCGGAACGGTCCCACTTTGCCTGCGCCTCGGCGTAGGCAGTGGCGGACTCGCCCTCCCAGGTCGCGACCATGGGCTGGAGCTGGGACTTGAGGTCGTCGAGAAGCGCGTTGATGCGGCCAGAGGTGGCGTTGATGTCGCCGGCGGCGGCTGCGATGGCGCCGAACTGGTACTTGATTGCGTCCATTGTCTGTGTCCTTTCCTGTGGCTAGAGCGCGAGGCCCTGGCCGCCGACGTTGGTGAATGCCTGCGCGTTCTGGGCCTCCATGGACTCGAAGGAGCGCGCGTTGTGACGAATGTTGTCCGAGATGCTGGTCAGCGCCTCGCGCAGCTCCCGCGCGGAGGTGTTCCACCGCTGCATGAGCTGGTCGAAGGACACCTGGGCGCTGCCGGCCCAGCTGCCGCGGACGCCGTCGACGACGCCCTGGAGGCGGGTCAGTTCGCCCTGTACCTCGTTGTTGGTGGTGTCGACGTGGCCGGCGGTCGCCAGCATCACGTCGGCTTCGGTCCTGAACATCTGTGTCATGTCTTGCCCCTCCCGAGTTGATGTGTGTGCGGGGTCCGGAGTCGGGGCCCCTCCCCGACCGTCCCCCGGAGGGCCGTCTCCGCGGCCTCTCCACCATTGTTGGACTCCGGAAACCCGCCAAAGGTTCCCGCGCCCGGCGAAATACTTTCCCCCACCTCGTACCCGCAGGTCAGTGGGCCCCGAGGAGCTCCACCGAGTCGAAGGCCATGCGGCAGGCCGCCTTCTGCGGGAGGGTCGGTTCGGTGCGGGTGTGGCAGCCCACGGAGAGCTGGTGGGCGTCCTCGATCCAGGTGTGCCAGGTGACCTCGGAGCCGTCGCCGGGGGTCTCCCGGTAGCGGATGACCTGCAGGCCCCGCGCCGCGCGTTCGGGGTCGAGGGGGTGCAGGGTGTCGTCGGTGTCGATCATCGCGTGGATCTGCGCCTCCACCTCCTCCGGCGGCACGGTGAACACGGGGTCGGCGGCCAGCCGGATCCGCAGGTCGGGGTCGTCGCCGGTGGCCAGGAGCAGGCCCTCGCGGTCCTCGAGGTGGAAGCCGCGCGGCACCTCCACCCGGAGGGACTCGTGCTCCAGGACGGCGCGGGGTTCCGGTGTGCTGCTTGTCGACGTCACCGGTTCCGCACTCGTCGTCACCGGGGGTGCAGCCGGCGCCGTCGACGCGGGTGCCGCAGCCGGCGCCGGGGACCGCGTCCCGCCGACGACCCACCAGCTCAGCCCGAGGATCGCGAGGACGACCACCCCGACGATCACGTGGAAGGGGTCGACGGGCAGTCCCTCCAGGCGGTGTCGTCCGGCGCGCCGGGTGGGACGGGTGAGGGGCACCTCCTCCGGTTCAGGCAGGGCCTTCTCCCGCAGCACCTCCGAGGGGTAGGCGGCCACGCCCTTGTTGAGCAGGGAGCGGGTGAGCACCTCGGTGGTGGGGTCGTCGGCGTCGACGATGACCTCCACGTCGGGCCAGTTGAGGCTGCACAGTTCCTTCGCCTGGTCGAGGACGGCGGGCAGGGCCCAGCCGTCGATGATGCCGGTGCCGGGCAGGTCGTAGCGGTAGACGGTGTCGGGGCCCTCGAAGATGGTGGCGGTGTCGAGGACGGTGATGGTCAGGGTACCGGGCAGGGTGGGTGCGCTCATGGTTTCTCCTGGGTGGGGACGGCGACCTGGCACACCCCGACCGTCTCTCCGCGGACCTGCCACGTGCCGCGTCCGGGTGGCTGCGGGACGGGGCGGATTCCGAGGACGGTGCCTTCGTCGCGGTCGGCGTCGAGAAGCAGGACGGCCGGGGACTGGTCACGGACGGCGGACAGGAACGGTGCGAACAGCGCGCGGCCGATGCCGCCGGACTTACGCGCGAGGATGAGGTGGAGGCCGATGTCGCGGGCGTGCGGCAGCAGCCCGGTGAGGCGGGTGAGGTCGTGGTCGGCGACGAGGTCGAGGTCGTCGATGACCAGGTGGATGTCCGGGCCGCTCCACCAGTCGCGGGCGGCGAGCTGCGCCGGGGTGATGTCGGGACCCGGCAGGCGGGCGTTCAGGGTCGTCACCACGTCGCGGAGCGTCTCCGCGGTCGCCGTGGTCGTGGCGGAGTAGGCGGCGAGGAGGGAGTCGTCGACACGCCCGAGGTGCGCCCGCCGGTGGTCGATGACGACCATCCTCGCCGCCTCCCGCCCCAGTCGGGCGATGCCCTCCATGACGGTGGCCAGCAGCGTCGACTTGCCCGCGCCCTGCCCGCCGATGCACAGCAGGTGGGGGCTGGTGGCGGGGTCCCAGCACAGGGTCGCCAGGCGCGGGCCACCGACTCCGAACGCGATCCCCGGCCCGCCCGGCGCGAGTTCCGCCGCGTGCACCAGCGGCGGGAGCACCTTGAGCGCGGGCACCGGTTCCTGCCCGGCCGACGCCGCCGCGATGTGCGCGAGGTCCTGGTTGGAGCTGCGGGCCACGAGCATCGGCCGCCCCTCCGGGTCCAGCCCCCGGCCGGGCAGGGCGGGCAGTTTCTGCTGCACCCGGCGGTCGATGAGCGAGTCCATCGCCTCCCCGAGCTTGAGTTCGAGGCGGTGCGCGATGAGGTCCCGGACCGCAGGCCGCAGCACCGTCCACCGTGGGGTGGACACGATGAGGTGCACACTTTTCGACGGCCCGTCCGCCGCCAGCCCCGTCAACGGCTCCAGGAGGTCCTCGAAGTCTGCGGCCAGGGCGTGCCAGCCGTCGACGACGAGGAAGGTGTGCCGACGTTCCTCCGCGGGGTCCTCGACGAGGCCGGTGACCTCGTCGACGATGCGGCGCACCCGCTCCGGGTCCGCGCGCCCGGCCACGCCGGCGACGTGCGGCAGGCGATCCAGGGTGGCGAGCTGGTCGCCGCCGAGGTCGATGACGTAGAAGCGCACCCGGTCGGTCCCGTGGGTGGCGGCCAGGGACGCGACGATGGTGCGCAGCGCCGTCGACTTGCCGGTCTGCGGGCCGCCGCACACCGCCACGTGCCCGCCGGCCGCCGCCAGGTCCAGCACCAGCGGGTCCTGGCGCTGGTGGTAGGGCAGGTCGATGATGCCCACCGCCGCCCGCAGGTCACCGACGTCCTCGGCGACGCCGGCCAGCTCCACCGCCGCGGGCAGGGGCGGCAGCCACACCCGGTGCGCCTCCTGCCGGCGGGCGGCGGCGGTGGCGCGGGCGCGGGTGACGACGGCGTCGAGAAGCGTCGTGGACTCGTCGATGACCGTGGGCGCCTCCGCCTCATCGAACTGCTCCCAGCCGGTGAACAGCTCCACCCGGCCCGGCGCGCCGGTCGGCACGGCGCGGCGTTCCAGCGGGCCGGAGACGTAGGCGGCCCGGAAGCGGAGGAGCTGGTCGGCGTCGTGACGCAGGAAGCCCGCGCCGGGTTCGGCCGGCAGGTGGTGGGCGTCGGTGACGCCGAGGACCTGGCGTGACTCGGCGGCGGAGAAGGTCTTCAGGCCGATCCGGTAGGACAGGTGGGAGTCGAGGCCGCGCAGACGTCCCTCCTCGAGGCGCTGGCTGGCCAGCAGCAGATGCACGTGCAGGGAACGTCCCAGGCGGCCGACGGCGACGAAGAGGTCCGCGAAGTCGGGGTGCGCGGCCAGCAGCTCGGAGAACTCGTCGACCACGATGACCAGCGCCGGGAGCGGCGGCAGGTCACGGCCTCCGAGGCGGGCGGTCGTGTACTCGGTGACGTTGGTGAAGTTGCCCGCTTCCCGCAGCACCTCCTGGCGGCGGTTGAGCTCCCCGGAGAGGGCGTCGTACATGCGCTCCACGAGCACGGCCTCGTCCGCCAGGTTGGTGATCACCGCCGAGGTGTGCGGCAGGCCCTCGAGCCCGAGGAACGTGGCACCGCCCTTGAAGTCGACGAGCACGAGGTTGAGTTCCTCGGGGCTGTGCGTCGCCGCCAGCGACACCACCAGGGTGCGCAGCAGCTCTGATTTGCCGGACCCGGTGGCGCCGATGCACAGCCCGTGCGGCCCCATGCCGCCGTGCGCGGACTCCTTGAGGTCGAGCCGCACGAGCACCCCCTGCGGCGTCGTCCCGATCGGCACCACGAGGCGGTGGGGGCTCAGCTCCCGCCCCGGCCACATGGTCTCCGGGGTGAGCTGCTCGATGTCGGCCAGGCCGAGGAGCGCGGTGAGGTCGCGGCCGCCGTCGGCTGTCGCGCCGTCCGCCCGGCGGAAACGTGTCAGGGCGCGGGCCAGGATCAACGCCTCCGCCGGCCGCAGGCGGTCGGCCCGCCCGAGCTTCTCGACGCCCGCCGCCGTGTGCGCCACCAGGTCCCCGTCCGCGGACAGCGACAGTCCCTCCTGCTCCGCCCGCATCCCGAGGGCGGTGGTGGCGCACGAGCCGACGTCGATGATCGTGGTCCACGTGGGGTCGTCGAGGTAGGGTTCGGCGCCGGTCGTGGTGGTGTGGTCGACGACGAGGATCCGGTGGCAGGCCTGCTCCGGGCGGCGGGTGTGCGGCAGCCACTTGAGCCAGTCCCAGCCGCCGCCGACCGCGGAGACCGCCACCGTCTCCGGGCCGTGCGCGACCACCAGCTGCGCGACCATCGCCCGCGCCAGGTCCCCGGCCCCGGGGCCGCCGATGGCGAGGAACCGGAAGGCCTGCAGCTGCACCGCCACCGGCATCGCCGGGCAGGTGCCCACCGCCTGCACCGTGCGACGCAGACTCACCGCGCACACCGGGTCAAGGTCCTCCGCCGCGCCGGAGTCCGGCACCTGCACGGGGGTGCACAGGGCGGTGTCCCCGGTGCCGATGCGCACCTCCAGCGTGTCCGGGTCCTCCGGCCCGCGTTCCCACAGGCGGGGCCCGTCGACCTGCGTCCACAGCTCCGTCGGCTCCGGGTGCCGGTGCAGTTCGTGCGCCCGCTGGCGTGCGGCGTTGCGCAGGGCCTGCTCCCGCAGCGCCCCGAGGTGCCGCAGGTAGGTGCGGCGCGTGTCGTCGGCGTCCTCGCCCTGCGGGGGCGCGAACATCATGAGCATCGACATCGCCATCATCAGCGGGAACAGCAGGAACATCGGGTTGGCTCCGGCCCCGCCGAGCAGCATGAGCCCCACCATCGCGACCATGCCGGCCACCATGATGACCGGCATGAGGATCCGGATGAGCGGCACCGGTCCCGGCCGGTGCGCCGCCGGCACCTGCTCGACGCTGAGCGTGCCCTGCGGCAACGGCGGCGCCGGTTCCCTCTCGGCAGGCGTGAGCGGTGTGACGATGACGCCGGTGCTGACGGCGTCCATGGGCAGAGACATCCCCATCCCCCTCCGGATGTGCCCGCCGGTCACCCCAACCGGCGCAGTCGCCCGTCATGATAGGACAGCTTCCCGACGCCCGCTCGCCGCCGTCCCTCCGGTGGACAGCCCGCCCTCCCCGGTGGACAATGCCCGGTGATGCGGGAGGCACAGGGGGTGCGCCCGCCGATCCGAGGGGGATCCCACTGTGTCCGTGGACCATGTCCTGCGTCTGACCACCCGTTTCCAGATCGGCACCTACCTGCGGGAGGCGGACGTCGCGGTCCCGGCGGGTTCCACGCTGGCGGAGGTGATCCCGGAGATCGTCACCCTGGTGGGCGCGCCCCGGATCTCCCGGCCCTGGCTGGCGACCACGGCCGCGGGCACCCCGCTGGACCCGGCGGTCCCGCTGCACCGGACGTCGCTCGACCACGGGGCGGTGGTGGTCCTCTCCCCGCGTCACGAGGGCACCCTGCCCGTCATCCGCGACGCCGCCGAGGCCCTCGTCGAGGCGGACGTCGACGCCGACACCCGGGGGCTGGCGGCGGCCGGGTCGGTGACCGGCACCCTGGCGTCGCTCATCCTCGCCGGTACGTATCTTCCCTGGTCACAGGCCCTGGCGTTGGCGGCGGGGGTCGCCCTCCTGCTGCTCCTCGCCCGCCGTGAGGTCCGTGTCCTCGCCCCGGTCATCTGTCTGCTGGCGGCCGGGGCCGCGGCCGCCGCCGTGGTGGAGGCCGCCCGCCCGGAGGAGCTCACCCACCCGCACACCCTCGGCTGGGCCACCCTCGGCGCGGCGGCGACGGCCACGGCCGTACTGCTCCTGCTCATCGTCCTCCGCGGGACCGGCCCCCGCACCGCCGCAGCCACCGCCACGCTGCTCGGACTGGGCGCGGTCGGCGCCGTCGGGGCCTTCCTCCCCGCGCATGCCGCCGACCCCGCCGTGGCGGCCGCGGCGCTGGTCATCGCCGCCGGGGTGGTGTTCACCGGGCAGCTGCCGGACCTGGTCATCCGCGTCGCCGGGCTGCGGGTGCCGCGGCTACCCACCGCGGGACAGGATCTCGGGGTGGCGGACAACTCCGACGGCGGTGACGGCGGCCCCGCAGACGTCGACGCCCGCGCCCGGCGCGCCCGCCGCCTCCACGACGGGGCCGCCCTCGGCGCCGCCCTGGCCCTTACCCCGGCGCTGCTCACCGTCGGTGCCCACGGCGGAGGTTTCGCGCAGGCCCTGTGCGTGGCGGCCCTGGGGGCCGTCGCCCTCCACGCCTCCCGGCACCGGCAGGTGGTGCCGGCGTGGTCGTGGATGTCGGTCGGGTTCGTCGCCTGCCTCGCCGGGGTGTGGGCCGCCACCGACCCCGGTCACCCGGCGCAGTGGGTGCCGGCCCTCGCGTGCGCCGCGACCGCACTCACCGCCCCGCTGTGGGTGCCCCGGGTCCCGGAGGTGGAGCCGACCACCGTCGTGTGGTGGGAGCGCGCCGAGTCCCTGGCCCTGGCGGCGTCCCTGCCGCTGGCCGCCCACCTGGCCGGGTTCTTCGTGCTCATCCGGGGGCTGGGGTGAGGCGCGCCGCGGGGCTGCTCGTCCCCGCGCTGCTGCTCGCTCCCCCGGCGGCGGCCCAGGACGTCGCCTGCGTCCGCCCGGTCGAGGCGCCGCCCCCGGTCGCCGCGGAACCCGACGTGCACCGCATCGCCCGCGGGGAGGGTGTCCGGGTGGCGGTCATTGACACCGGCGTCGCCCCGCACCCCTCCCTGGGGCACGTGGAGCCGGTCGCGGACCTGGTCTCCCCGTGGGCGCCGGACCCCTGGTTCGACTGCGACGGCCACGGGACGGTCGTCGCCGGTGTCATCCGGGAGGTCGCCCCGGGTGCGGAGATCCTCAGCATCCGGCAGTCGAGCGGCCACTACCGCGACTCCTCCGGCGGCACCCTCGACACCCTCACGCAGGCGGTCCACGCCGCCCTCGACGCGGGCGCCGGGGTGATCAACATCTCCGTCGTGTCCTGCCTCGATCCCGCGGTGCTTCTCGACGCCGCCCCGCTCCACCACGCCCTCCAGCGCGCGGAGGAGGACGGGGTGGTCGTGGTCGCGGCTGCCGGCAACGCGGGTGGCCAGTGCCAGCCGGGCATGGTGGTCCACCCGGCGCACGAGGAGACCGTCCTCGCCGTCGGGGCGGTCCACCCCGGGGACCCGCACGCCCTGGCCGGGTACGTGCTGCCCGGCGGGCAGGTCGCCGCCGCCGGACGGGTCCCGGTGGGGCTGTCGCCTGCCGGGCACGGCCATGCCACGGGCACCGTCAACGCCCAGGGGCAGGAGGCCTCCTTCGAGGGCACGAGCTTCGCCGCCCCCGTGGTGTCCGGCGTGGCGGCGCTGCTGCGGGAACGGCACCCCTTCGACTCGGCCGCTGACCTGCGGCACCGCATCGTGGAGGCCGCGGAACCGGGGCATGGTGTCGTCGACACGCACACGACGGTGACCCACCTGGCGGGTGACTACGCGCGGGAGGGGCGGGAGGTGGGCGTCGAGAAGCACCGGGCGGAGACCGGCGGCGTGCCCGCCCGGGCAGGAACCCTCCTCCTGGTGGCGCTGCTCGCCGTGCTGCTCACCGCACCAGTTCGAGCTCGTGGGCCCAGGGCGTGAGGAAGTCGAGGGTGCCGGCCCGCCACATGCCGTAGCCGACGCCGAGGAACACGATCCAGATGACGACGATGAGCAGGGTCACCAGGGTGATCCGCACCGACTGCCGCTGCCGGTGGAACCAGTCGAAGAAACGGTCGTAGACGTGCACGCCCCGGACCAGCAGGTTCTTCGCCCACGCCTGCTCCAGGGAGAGGATGCCCACGCCGATGAAGGTGGTCAGCCACCCCTGCCCGGGCAGCGGGATGGTGACGACGCCGATGATGAGGATCGTCCACCCGAGGGTGAGTGTCAGCGGCCGCACCAGGAAGCCGTAACGGCCCTCCTTGGCGCGGGAGTGGGTGTCCTTGATCCGGTCGATGCGGTCCGACACCATCTCTCTCATCGACGGCATGCATGTTCAACGCCCGGCCCCGCGCGGAAGTTCCCTCAGTAGCTGGCCTGCAGGGCCGCCACCCGCGACAGGGGTGGTCCCTCCGGCAGCAGGCGGACCACCGACCAGGGGGCGGTCACGGGTTCCGGCAGCCCCAGCGCCACCAGATCCTCCCGCTCGGGCACCGGGTGCCGCAGGCCGGTCGTGTCCACCACGTGGTGCCCGTGGCCCGTGTCCACCGCCAGGGCCG
>Ga0123327_1000891_pt1 | contig 27070 bp, 33 predicted proteins | sample BioC13SIPDNA_4_FD_89701 | JGI IMG/M metagenome (GOLD analysis project Ga0123327, IMG submission 89701) | Anaerobic biogas reactor microbial communites from Washington, USA - Biogas_R1_B C13 SIP DNA | ecosystem: Engineered > Bioreactor > Anaerobic > Unclassified | place: Washington, USA...
GGCGCGGAGGCGAGAGTGTTCACGGGTGCCTACCACGCTGGCTTCGTTGAGTTCGGGTTCGGCCCCGTCGGCGCGGCGAACCATGCAGGCATCAGCCCGCACGTCAGCCCAAGCTACACTACACGCGCAAGCTGGGTCTACCCGATCGTCATTCAGGGCGAAGAAACATTCAGAACGACCTCAGGCCAACCTGCCCGTCCTTACCTGTACCCGGCGGCGGTAAAAAACAAAGACACATTCAAGGCGATAACGCGGCTGTCCATCCTCGAAGCGATCAGAAAGGCGGGCGGGTAAATGGTTGACCTGAAAGCAACGGTATACAACATCCTTGAAACTGCACTGGGCGAAACGCCGGTGCATTACTTTTACCCGGCCACTTTCAACGAATTGCCCTGCGTGAGTTGGTACGAGATCGAAAACCAGCGCCACTCACAAGCGGACGGCGTCGAGTACCTGAGCTCTATCGCATTCCAAATCGACATCTGGAGCCGCAGCGCCATGACCAACGGCGAGACCGCGCTGACCATCGATGAGGCTATGACCTCGGCGGGTTTCCGGCGCGGCTTCGCGCACGACCTGTACGAGATCGAGACGGGAATCCACCACAAAACCATGCGCTATCAGGCGCTGAGCACACAGGATCAAACATTGTACCAGTAAAGGAGCATGACCATGCCTAAAGTAAAAGGTTTAGGAACGACCATCACATTTAACTCTAAGACCATCAACGGTCTGACCTCGATTGGCGAAGTGACGCCTGACTCTGAGGAGATCGACGTCACGTCCCTCGACAGCGCGGACGGCTACCGCGAGTTCCTTCAAGGCTTCAAGGACAGCGGTGAGATCGCGCTGAGCGGCTACCACATCAGCGGAGACCTCGGTCAGGCTGAGCTGCGCACGGGCTACGGCACCGGCGAGGCCAAAGCCACCGTGATCACCTTCCCGTCAGGCGCGGGCACCGTCACCTTTACCGCCTACGTCAAAAGCTACACTATGGGCTCGGCTGAGGTTGACGGCGCTGTCGGCTTTGGGGCGACCCTGAGGATCACTGGCGCTGTCACAGTGGCCTAAAGGAGGTCACCATGAGCAAAGTAAAGGGCCTCGGCGCGACGCTGAGCTACCTGCCAACCTACAACTCGGCTAACCCGGTCATCACGGTGGGGGCCTTGACCAGCATCGGCGAAATTTCGCCTGACAGTGACGAGATCGACGTGACCACGCTGGACTCTGCCGGCGGCTACCGCGAATTCTTACAGGGTTTTAAGGACAGCGGCGAGCTTGCTTTGGCGGGCTACCACGTCTCTGACGATGCCGGACAGGCCAAGATGCGCGAACTCTATACATCAGGCGCTGAGGGCTATTTCTGGGTGACCTTCACCGACGCCACGACCGTGGCCTTCAAAGCCTACGTCAAGAGCTACACGGCGGGCTCGGCAGAGGTGGACAGCGCCATCGGCTTCGGCACCACCCTGCGGGTGACCGGCCTGATCCAGGTGATACAGACCAAGCCGCCTGTTGTGCAGACCATCGACGACAACGACACCGCGACGCTGGACGCGACCGCAACAGCCTTGACCGGCACGCCGACCTACCAATGGTACACGAGCGTCACGGCGACCAACACCGGCGGCAGCGTCATCTCAGGCGCTACAAGCGCGACCTACACCACGCCTGCCTTGAGCGGGCCTGACACCAAGTACTACTACTGCGAGATCACAGTGGCGAACTACCGCAAGGTGACGAGCAACCCGTTCACGGTCATTGTGACGGCATAAAAACATCACCCCCCGGTCGATGGGGCCGGGGGGGTTTGTGGAGGGGAAATGAAATTTGAAGCCAATGGCAACGCTTATGAACTAAAATACACAGTCAACGGCATGGCTGACCTTGAGGATGTTGTTGGAAAGCCGTTCTCATCCATCATAGGCGGATCGGAGTACTCCTCTTTGCGTTCCGCGTTCTACTGCGGCCTGGTTGAAAGTATGCCCAAGCTGACGCTGAAGGGCGCTGGCGACATCCTGAACGCCTACCTGAGCGAAGGCCACGACCTGGACGATGCTGTCGGGCTGATCGACAAGGCCATTGACGAGGCGGGTTTTCTGGGGGCGCAGGGCAAAAAGAAGAAGTAACAGGCACCCTGCGCCAACGATTTGAAAAGACCATCAACGAGGCCAGCGACGCCGGGATAACAGACGCGTGGGCCTTTTGGCACATGACGCCCAAGGAGATCAACTGCCGCGTGAGAGCGCATCAGGCCGCCATCAAGCAACGGGATGAGGCCATTGACCTGGCCGCGTGGATGATCGGGCAATATGCCGGCTTGGCCTACCACAACCCGAAGAAATACCCAAGAAAACCAAACACAGCAAAGCAAACAATCGCGCCTGTGGACGACATGGACGAAGATGACATCAAGGAAATCATGAGCGCGTATGCCGAAATGCACAACGCCGCTGAGGGAATGAGAGGTGGACTGAATGGCGACGACGCTTGAAGAACTTGAAATAAAATTTAAGGCCAGTTTCGGCGACGTGAACGCCAAGCTGAGCGGACTTGAAAACAAGCTCAAGGGCCTTGACAGTGTAGCGAGCAAGACACAGAAAGCCTTCTCCGGCATGGGCAGGATAATCAAGACCTTTGCCACCGTTTACGTAGGGCGGGCTTTGGTCAATGTGGGCAAGGATTCGCTTGCTATGGCGAATGAGGTTGTCGAGAGTGAAAACCTGTTCAGCGAATCCATGCGGAGCATGTCCGGCGCGGCCCGTGACTGGTCCGACAGGCTGAGGGATACGCTCGGGCTGAACGCTTTTGAACTGCGCAAAAACGCGGGAACCATGAACGTCATGTTGAAAAGCATGGGCATCGGTGAGACGCAGGCTTATGACATGGCCGTTGCGCTGACCGAACTGTCAGAAGACATGGCGAGCTTCTACAACATGTCCAGCGCGGACATGTACGCCAAGCTGCAAAGTGGTATGACCGGCATGGCTATGCCCCTGAAGCAGATCGGCATCCTGATCGATGATCACACGCTCAAACAGTACGCGCAGGCGGCGGGCATCCAGAACACGACCGGGGAGCTGACACAACAAGAAAAGGTGCTGGCCCGGTACGCGGCTATCATGGCGCAAACAACGTCAGCGCAGGGCGACCTTGCCCGAACCATCGATAGCCCGGCGAACCAGCTGAGGGTACTGTCAAACACCGTCGATCAGGCCAAAGTAGCGCTTGGAAGAGCCGCGCAGACCATCCAGGCGGCGATCATGCCCACGCTGTCACGGTTAGCAAGCGCGGCATTAACGGCGGCGCAGGCCATAGCCTACCTGATGGGCGGGCTGGGCGGGCTGGGCAAGCGAAACATCGCGGCAGAACTCACGACGAAAAAAGGCGCGACGGCGACCGAAAACCTTGCGAGCAAGCTGACCGACACGGCAGACGCGTATAAAAAAGCAGGCGGGGCCGCGAAGAAAGCCGCGAAGGACGCGAGCGTCGGCCTGAAAGCCTTTGACGAGATCAACAAGATCACCGAGGAAGCGGCAAAAGGTGGTGGTGGTGGTGGCGGTGGTGGCGGTATTGATGACGTCACCTTGCCCGAGCTGGACGATGGCAGTTTTCTTGACGACCTCGAAGCCGTGAACAAGAAGGTCAGGGAATTGGCCGACAAGATACGCGAAGCGGCTGACCTGGTCGTTCCCGCGCTGGCGGGCCTGAGCGCTGGATTCATCGCGTTCAAACTGACCGGCAACCCGGCCGTCGGGCTGGTTGTCGGAGTATTGGGCGCGGGCATCACGGCGCTTGTACGCTACGCCGACCAAATCCGGGAAGCCAGGCTTGCAGAGGCGTTCGGCACAATCGAAATCAGCCTGGAAGAGGCCGCGACCATAATATCAAATAACCTTCGCACCAAGACCACGGATATGCTGGACGCTGTTGAAGGGCTGAGCGAAGAAACCGACAGAGCCTTGCAGCGCTACGCGGCGGCGGTAGAGTACACCAAAAAGGTGACCATGACGCTGCAACTGCTGACCATGCGCACAGGCTATGAAAACTTCACGCGCGAACTGGCCGACCTGAAGAAGCGGCTGAAAGCGTCTGGCGGGGAAGTCAGAGTAGATGTTTTAGCCTATCTGGACGCATTGCTTGTGGACGGTAATATTGACCTGACTGAGTATAACAGGCGCAGAACGCTGCTTGAGGAGCGCCTGGCCAGCCTGGATAATCTGGCTGAAAACCTGGTCACCACGGTTACGGCGCAGGTAGACGCGGCGCTTGAAGACGGCAAGGTCGATGATAAAGAAAAAACGGCTATCATAGCCACGCTTGATGCAGATGCCAAAAAAGTTGTCCAGGGCTGGAACGCGCTCAAAGCGGAGATGTATGCGGAAGTAGACGCGGACTTAAAGGCAGGATATATCACAAAGGACGGCGCGAAGGCTCAAAAGACCGATATAGATGCGATGATCACAGAGAAGGTCGCTGAGTTTGGTATAGCGACGGCTGGTATTACCGCACAAATCGGAACCATTAACTGGACTGAAAAGGCGCTGACGCCTGAGCAATTAGAGAGCTATCAGGAAGCCGTACAGGCGCAGGCTGATGCGGCGGGAACCTTGATTGCTGAGGTTGAAATAGAGCTTACCGCGAGAGGGAAAGCCGCTTTAGGAGATGATTACAGCGGCAGCGCCACGGAAGCGGCTTTTAGTAACCTCTTTGATGCAGCAAAAGAAAACCTGGAAACCGCTGACGCTGAGATTGAGCGCCTGTTCGCGGAGGCCCTGAGCGTGGGCATGACGCCTGAGATTATGTCCGCGATCCAAGAGAACCTTAACACACAAAGAGATGCGGCTGAAATGCTGGCAAATGGCGGGCTGACCGACCGCGCCTTGTGGGCGAAAACGTTAGCCACAGCTGACGGATTAAGCAAAGAGAGCATTGATAACCTGATTACGGCGCAGGCCGATTATGTCGCAAGTGAAGAAACCAGGATCAGAGAGAACGGGGAAATACTCGCTAACACGCTTTGGAATGGGCTTGCCGATGGGGACGACCCAGCGCTCGTACATGCGGCCGTCAAGGAGCTGGGAGACGCAATAGAGGCAGACGTTGTCGAGCTGAAAAGCGGCGCGGCGATCAACGCAGCGAAGACGTTTATGCCTGAACTATCAAAAGCCATAGCAAGTGGCAAGCTGAGCATTTCTGAGTTAATCGGATACAGGGACCAAATTGATAAAGTTTTCGAAGGTATAGATTACAGTTCGCTGACCGAAGAAGCACAGCGGGCGGCCCTTGAAATGATTGTGCCGTTTATGACCAATGTCGGACCTGGCGGAGAAATGATGCGTATTCTTTCGGAGGGTGGGATTGAGTTCTCCGAGATCATGGAAACCGTTGGGCAAGACGCCATGATGAAGCTGGGTTTGGCCATGATGGCCGGAAAACTCGACATGAACGACATGAACATGTTGTTTCTTAACCCAACGAAAGAAGGCCTCGAACAACTCGCTCAGAAGCTCGAAGCGGGCGGCGAGAAGGCCATGGCCGACCTGGTGCGCGGATTGAAAGAAAAAGCGCCTGACGCAAAAGAAGCAGGGAAAGACATTGCTGAAGCCGTCAAGACGGGCGCGGGGAGCGTTGACACAACATCCGTTGGCGAACATGCCGCTGACGGCGTTATCAAAGGTGTCAACAATAAAATATCATCCATCAAGGCGGCAGGTGCCACAATGGCCTCTGCATTGAAGATCGGTGCAGGCAACACGTTGCAAATTTCCAGCCCATCCAAGGTTTTCGCGTGGATCGGCGAAATGAGCGTTGCGGGCCTTGTTAACTCGCTGGCATCCGGCATCCCCGACGTGTCCAGCATCAGCGAAAGGCTTGCAAACGCAGCCATAGACGGCATGGCGATCGACGCCAGCGCGCTGGACGCGTCACCGCTGAGCATTGCAAGCGGTAGCGTGAGCCTTGAGGCGGGCGCGGGCATCTCGGGCGCGATCGAAACGGGCATCGCAAGAGGCGTGCAGAGCGTGATGGACGCGCTCAACATCAACCTGAACGTGGACGGCCAGGTGCTGGGCCGCGTCGCCATTAAGGGCATCAACCAGGCGACGCGCGCGGCGGGCACCATGCTGCTGGAGTTTTAACATGTTGAAAGTAAACGGTACAGACATCAGAACACCAAAAAAGATGTCCGTGGGCATCTACGACGTCAGCAAGACCGCCGACCGGAACGCTGAGGGCACGATCCTGATCGACCGGGCGGCCGTCAAGCGCAAGATCGAATGCGAGTGGGGTCTATTGACCAACGCGCAGATGTCCACGCTGCTGTCGGCGGTGACGAGCGTGTTTTTCACGGTGACTTACCCGGACCCGCAGACGGGCGCGACCAAGAGCATCACCTGCTACGTGGGCGACCGGACGGCGCCTGTCCACAGGGTCGTGGGCGGTGTGCCGGTCTGGGACGGGCTGAAAATGAACTTTATAGAACAATAAGGAGGGCGCATGTACAACACGACACCGGAATTTCGCACCCTCATGGCAGAGCCCTCGCGCACACTCTCAGCGCGGGGGCTCATTACTTACCCTGATCTCGCGCAGCAGAGCCTGACGGCGGCAATGATCTCGAGTATCCAGATCGATGAGGACGCGGGCGAGCACCTGCCGCTGGGCACGGCGGGCGCGAGTACCTTGACGCTGAAGCTGGACAACCGTAACGGCGAATGGGAGCAGGGCGGGAGCATCCGGGGCAACCACAGTATCGAGGGCGCGAAGGTAGAGCTGGAGATCGGCGCATGGGACGGCGCGGCCTGGCTGTGGGAAAACCTGGGCACTTACATCCTTGAGGACGCGATCGGGCAGGAGCAGGAAACCCTGATCACGTTCAAGGGCATGGACTACCTCGGAAACAAGGCTTTAGGCGTGTTTATAGACGACCTGGCCTACCCGATGACATTGGCTGCTATGGCCGACCTGGCCTGTTTTCAGAGCGGTTTTACGCGCAAAACGGGTGCATTTTTGAACTCAGCCGTTACCATCACGGAAAGGCCTGATTGGCCGGGCGACATCAGCTGCCGGGACGCGCTGGCGTACATCGCCGAGGCGGCGGGCGGGTTCGCGCGGATTGACCGAAACGGGCAATTAGAGTTTGTCACGCTTGACGATACGCCTAATTATGAGATCGGGCCGGACAGGTATATGCGCCTCACCAGACAGGCCGAGACCTTTGCGCTTAACGCCATCATCTTTGAGGGCCGGGAGGCGACCGAAGACAGCGCGGCTATCGAGCCGGTGCGTGTAGCGATCAACGCGGGCCTTGATGACACGGCGCTCAACAGCCACAGCACAGATAACCCTTTGCTGGTACCGGGCAAGTACGAGGGATTAAAAACGCCTATGACATCGGCCTTACTGGGCCTATCTTTCATCGGCGCGTCCATTGACTGGCAGGGCGACCCGACGCTCACGGCAGGCGACTGTGTCGAGGTGACTGACCTTGACGGCAAGGACCAGTCGGTCATTATCGCGAAAAACAATCTGACCTTCGGGCCGGGCTTTGACATGACCAGCGGGAACGCGCTCAAAAACGACGCGCAGGCAGGTACACACAGCAGCAAGCCGCGTATCTTTACACCGGACGGCAAGATCAACGCGGCGGCCATTGACGGCACCATCAAGCGCGCGCAGATCGGCATTGCGGCCATCGGGACCGCGCATATTGATGACGCAAGTATTTCGACTGCGAAAATTAAGGACGCGGCGATCACAACGGCGAAGATCAAGGACGCTGAGATCACAAACGCGAAGATCGCAAACGCGGGCATCGACTACGCGAAGATCAAGGACCTCAACGCTGGGACGGCCATTATCACTGACGGCATCGGAGACCGCCTGATTATCGGCCGCCTGATCGTGACGGATGCCAACCTCGAATCCGCCATTGTCGGCAAACTGGTTATCCGTGACACGGACGGGAAATACTACCGCGTCAGCATCAACCCGGCAACGGGCGCAGTAACCGCTACCGAAGTCAAGATAGACGGCGATTCCCTGACCGACAACGCCGTCATGAGCGTGTCCCAGCGGTTGCTGTGGCGGCAGGCTACGGCTCCGTCTGCGCCGTGGGTCGGCATGCTGTGGCAGGACACCACGGCCGACCAGTTGAAACGGTGTACAGGCGTCAGCCCTGTGGTGTGGGAGATTGTGCCCGCGGGGGCCGTGCATACGTCGGTTATTGACGTGGATGACACGGGGATGATCGTGGCCTCCACCGGGACATTAACGCTGTTGTCCGGCGGGAAGCTGGCCATCAAGAATCTGGGCGATACCGAGAACATCATCGAGATGGATTCCTCCGGGATGGATGTGAAAACAGGCGGCAAACTGAACATCGAGGCAGGCGGCGACCTCAACCTGTTGGCTGGCGGCAACCTCAACATCAAAAACCTCAGCGGAACAGATAACGTCATCAACATGGACAGCACCGGCCTGAGTGTTTCGTCCACCGGCAAAGTAAAATTAACCTCAGGCAGCCTGCTTGAGGTGCAAACAGGTGCGGACATAGATGTAAAGTCCGGCGGCGAAATCAATGTTGAATCCGGCGGTAAAATCAACCTGACAACAGCCAACGACCTGATGCTCGGCGCACAAAATATCACAGCGTTCGCTGACGGAAGAATTGACGCCAAAGCGAGTACGATAGACCTCTCCGCAAACGAAAGCATCAAACTGACGGTTAGCAACATCAAAGTTGGCGGCACGAACCTTGTCCGAAACGGTGGCTTTGATGACGACCGCATGTTGTGGTCGCCAAGCCCAGCGGGGACAGAAATATCATTTAGCTCTGGTGTCAATTATACGGGGCGTGGGCTATTGATACAGAAACCAAGCACCCAAGTAAGCGGGAGCGGATATTTTTCTTTCAGTAACCTGACAAAACCACTTGTGGTAGGGCAGGAATACGTTTTATCGTTCTGGAAATACAGTGTACACGCATGGTCACTTTCGTCGACAGCCTTCTCGCCTGGTGTGGTCATGCCGGCAGGCGGTTGGATGAGAATAGAGCATAAATTCACGGCCACTGCTAACACCGGTGGGATTACTATCGGTATCAACTTGGCGGATGTCGCAGCAGGCATCAGAATCGACGAGGTACAAATCGAAGAAGGAAATAAGGGAACGTCGTTTAGCCCCGCTCCAGAAGACCCCGCAAGCGGCGTAAAGACCAGTTACATCGACATCGCCAACGACAGCATTGAAATGTCCACAGGCGGGAGCGTGTCAATCAACGCAGGGGCGGATTTTAACGTCCGAGCGGGGAGTAGCGCAAAAGCAATTGGTATTAGTAATAACGAAGCGAACGGCTATATGTTATGGGCGGGAGCCACATCGCCAACCGTTGCTCCGTTCTCCGTATCTATGGATGGCGCGCTAAAAGCAACTAACCTTGATGGTTCATTCGTTCTGGGAGTTGATAACGGGGGCACTGGCGTTACGCGCCAGCAGACCTGGAGGGGGAGTTCGATACCTGTCAGCAGCTTGGGCGTTGATGGAGATATGTACATCCTGTTTAACGGCGCTGTAGGCACAACCTGGAGCGATACAAACTTATCGTTTGGATCTACCGGGCAAAGCACTTCTTTTGGTGTGAACCGAAACTGGAATGTCCAACCTGTCACCAACTACCGAAGGATAGGAAACGGAATCGGTTCTGCATCGACAAAATATGGCGTGCATGCATCGTTTTCATGCCCGGCAGCAACAAAGACATTGACCTTCAAACTCCACACAACTAAACAACTGCCCGGTACCGGGTCTTTATCAAGCGGCACGACCTCATACAGGGTGGAGTTAAGAAATTCGCTTACAGGGACTTTAAGGGCATCTGGCACGGTTGAAGCGAGTGTTTCTGGTGCAGACCGGGAAATTACGTTGACGGCAAATAGTGCCCTCACCCAAGGAACGACCTACTATCTTGGCATATTTCTTCAAACCGATACAGAAATGACAGGTGCAGCTATCTATGGAAACATCGTACTTAAGGGGTCCACAAGTTCATCAATCGGCTCAGCCATCTATATCAAGACAAACGGTGCTTGGGTCAGGGTTGCCTACGCATAAGGAGGAGATATGGAAATTAAAACAATCTTTCACGAACCCAGAACGGTGGAGGGGGAGCGGGTGGACACCGCGAAAATCATGATCGAGGGCGGTGTCACGGCGGAGGAAATTGAAGCCCTGAAAGAGAGGGAGGGGCTTGAAGGCTTTACTGAGGTATTAGAACACTATGTAACGCTGTACAAGCCGCCGAAAGCGCAGGCGCTGGCGGACACGCTGGCGGACTTGGCGGTGAAGCTGCCGGATGAATTGGCGCTGGAGCACCCGGACCTGTACCCCGACTGGGAGGCCCTGGAGGGCGAGATCAGGGATGGCGTGAGGCTGCGCTATGAAGGGGGCCTGTACCGGGTCAAGCAAACGCACACTAAGCAAGACCACTACCCGCCCGGGACTGATACGGCTGCGCTGTACACCCGAATCAGCGCAGAGGAGGAAATCCCGGCATGGGTGACGGGACAGAGTTATGCCAAAGATACACAGGTGACGCACGGTGGCAAGACCTGGCTGAGTATGGTCGACAATAACACGTGGGAGCCTGGGGCGGCTGGCGTGTTTGACAGCATTTGGAGGGAGGTTATCGTGTGAGCAAAATAATCAGATTCGCCCGGCTGCAGGTGGGCAAGCCCTACGTTTTCCGCAAAAGCGGCCCGGATAGTTTTGATTGCAGCGGACTGACCAAGCGCGCGGCGGCGCAAATCGGCCTCGACCTGTACCATGGAGCGACGACCCAGTGGAATAGGGGCACAGAGACCGGCACGCCTGAACGATATGGATACTTTGACCAGACCGGCACCATCGACACGCTGCCGATGGACAAGGTGGCCTTCCTGTTCAACCAGGACAAGACCGCCACAAAACTCACGATGGCGCACACTGGCCTGTATGACGGCGCAGGGCGTGTTGTGCAGGCGGGCGGGCAGTACAAGGGTGTATCGGACAAGCCGTTAAACAGGAGCAGGTGGAGCCATTGGGCGACGCTTAGCCCGTTCTGGGCGCAGAAAGATGAGGATGACTACATGGACACGACACTGAGACAGGGGAGCATTGGCGAGGCTGTTAAGCAGCTGCAGCTTGGCCTGATGGCGCTGGGCTATGACGTGGGCAAGAACACAAAGGCTGACGGTAAATTTGGCCCGGCCACAGCGGCGGGGGTGCGAAAGTTCCAGGCCGACGAGGGCCTGCCCGTGACCGGCATCTGGTCGCTTGAGGACCAAAACGCGCTTGACAACGCGCTCGCGGACGAGAACGGCCCGCCGGTCAACGATGACGTGGAGATGGTGCTTGTGCCAAAGGCGTGGCTTAACGGCCTGATTGACGGCGCATCCGGATTCTTGAGGGGGTGAGGGTGTGGACTGGGCGAACCCCAAGGATTTGTGGTGGCTAATCGGCGTCCTCGTTGTTATCTTTACCGCTCTGTGGCGGCTGGCGATCAGGACAAATCAGAGCAAGGAGCGATTAGAGCAGGTGAGCGAAAACCGAGCAAGCATCAAAGCACTCAAGGACGAGATGAGCGGAATCAAAGAGGACATCGCCGAAATCAAAGACAGCCAGGATAAGCAGTCAAGCGATACTGCCGCCATCTTGTCCGGAATCCAATCCATCATGAACGCGCTGGCAGATGGCGAATGCAACATCCTGCCCGCCCGAGACAAATTCAATGATTATTTAGCGAAACGATGATTCCTTTGAAACGGAAGCCCACAAGGGCAGAGAGGATTGAAGAATGGAAAAAATCAACTGGAAGCAGAAACTCACAAGCCGTAAACTCTGGGCAGCCATCGCAGGCTTTATCGTGGCTGTGCTGGCGTTTTTCAGCGTGGACGAGGAAACGGTAGTCCGTGTGACCGCGCTCATCACCGCTGGGTCTACCATGATCGCCTACATCATCGGCGAAGGCCTGGTGGACGCGAACCGCCCCCCCGAGCCCGAGCAACCGCCTGACGGGCAACCACCAACGCTGGAAAGATAGAATAACGGACATAAATAAGAGGACCACCTATTACGGGTGGTCCTCTTATTTTATATCAAGCCGTGTTCCGCGAGTATTCGCTTCACATCCTCCACCGATGTGACCACCCCGGTGACCGCTCCGGCAGCGGCCCATTGCGACAGCCGCCATCGCTGTATTTGTCGTGGCCTTTCCTTGGTATCTCTCTTGGCCTCAAACGCCACCATGCGGCCTGATATACTCCCTAACACGTCGGGTGTCCCGCGCTCAAAGAAGACACTCCCGTGAGTATTGATGGCCTTGGACCGGGGGAGGGCGTTGAGGTACCGGAGGACAGGCACCACAACACCCTCATATTCCAGTTTACTCATTAAGCCGCTGCTGGGCCTCTTTCCGGGCCGGGATATCCTGCAGGTCCGGGTGCTTTTCCTCCGTCCACATGGCCATCAGCAGGTTGGTGGCAGCAGCCGCAAGGTGGTCCTCATCCGTGCGGCCATCCATGTATTTGAACAGGTGGCGGATGGCGCTGTCCAGCATATAGTGCATGGGCATGCCCTCCTCCCAATTCCGCTCCGGGTAGCCGGACTGGGTGAGCGCGTCTTCCATGTGGTGCGACACGCGCAGCAAAGCAGCCATAGGCAGCAGGTCACACCTGCCTTTATCACCGTTCACATTGCGGACCGCGCCAGTTTCAAAGATGGTCTTGCCGCTACAATTCTTAAGGTCACTCATTCTTAACTCCTCCATTTTACACTCCAGTTGAGCCGAAGCCGCTATCATTCCGCTCATTATGGCTTTCCGGGATGTCCTCCACCTGTGACCAGCGGATGTCCTCAATCAAGTGGAAGATGACCTGTGCCAATCGCATACCGGGCGTGACATGGAAAGGCTGGTTGGTCATGTTATGGACGCTGATAAACAGTTCACCTGTATACCCGTTGTCTATGATACCCTCATTGACCATCAGGCCGTGCTTGCGCAGCGTGGATGACCTGCCGATGATACGGGCAAAAATGAACGGGGGCATTTTAATGCGGATGTTGGTGTGCACATCCATGGTGGTGTGCGGCGGTATCACGGCCTCATTGCTGACATAAAGGTCATGCCCGGCATCGCCAGCGTACTTGCGAAACGGCATTTTGCCATTCTCACCGAGCATAACCTCCACATATTTGACCCTTGCCATCAGAACACCTCCTGCGTGTTGACTACCGTATCCGGCCCGGTACCAACAAAGGCAAGGCTGCATTCGTTATTCCGGATGTAGTCCATGATACCGGATTGCTGGAGGAACAGGCCAAGGGGCGCGGATTGGACCACGCGCTGAATGCTGTCCACGGCGTATAGGTCCGGGTCCACATAATCCGCAAATGTCAGGGCCAGTTTGGTGGGCTTGTTGAGCATGCAAGCGGTGTTGAACAGGGTGCGGTCCCACTCCGCGATGCGGCGGACCTTTTTAGTCACCGTGGTCCGCTCCGATACCTTTTTACCGATGCGCTCTGACAGTTCCTCCCACGAGATTTCGTTGCGCATAGGCCCGGAGTTTCCGGCCACACGGATGGGGTAGGTCCGGGCCACCAAGATAACCTCATCCAGCAGGGCCGGGGCGATGCCCACATCCGCCAGCATTTGAGCAGCGTTGGTGTCCGTGCTGGTGCAGTACGGCCAGTAGGAGTGCAGCAGCGACAAGGCCGAGCCTTGGGTACCTTCAATTAGGATTTTAGCACCAGCGCCATGGAGGGTGTGCAGCAGGTGCGGCGTGTCATCCACCATACAGTCCTTGAGGCCATATTCCTCAACCACATCGCGGAAGAGTTGGAAAGTGTCCGGGTTGCGCTCCAGCCGGGCCATCCGGGCCGGGCCTACGCCCTCACCAGTGCTGCCAATACGCTTGTGCATTTCGCCATCCACGCCACCCTCCTGCTGGTGGAAACGCTTGGACAGGACACCAGCGGTGCTGTCAATCCGGAGCCGCTGCCGGAAGTCCGGGTAGTAACCTTCAATGGTGGTCAACTCCGCCATCAACTGGTCCATATCAATCAAGGCACCGCGACCGATGATGATGAGGGCCTCCGGGTTGGTCCAGCCACAGGGGATGGAACGCTGCACATGCTTTTCACCGTTCCAGTAAAATGTGTGGCCAGCGTTAGGGGAGCCTACGCGGACATGCACATTGTACTTGTCAGCGATGTGGTGCGCGATAGCACCTTTACCCTCCGAGCCGTATTGAGCGCCGACCACCACGGCCACCGAGCCTTTAATCTTGAATGTTGTTCCCATGTTTGTTCCTCCTGCTTATTGCATAGTTTATCTTGCTGATATCATAGGCGTTGCGGAACCCGTCCACCGACTTGTCATCTATGTATAGGTCTGCAAACACTTTCCGGGGGTTGGTGCCGTACTGGGCCACATTTTCCGGGATGTTGTCATTCACGGTGTCAAAGTACAGGCCGAGGTCCGCACACCAGCGGACAGCCTCCCGGAGCCGTTCATCTACGCGGCAGGTCCACAGAATGAGTTTATGACCCTCCCGGCGTATCATCTTTAGCCAGCCGATTATCAATTCATTAGGTGCACCGATTTCCGGGAAACGGTCAGCGCAAAGCGTACCGTCAAAGTCCACCGCGATTATCAAGGGGTTGGTGAGGTCCGTATTTACCGTGTACATATCGTCATGTTCGCAGCACCAGCATACCAACGAGCCTTCCTTGTCAATAACCGCTCCGCACACAACGCATGTGTCTGTCATGTTGTCACCTCCTGATGATTTTTCCTTGGGCTTCCTTGGTACCTCCCTTGCGCTTGGGGTATGGGGTGGCTATGTTAGCCCCACCTCCATGGCCGAGGCCAAGGACGATACCTCCCGTGGCCTCACGCAGGTATCCAGTCCTCCAACTTTCCCCATGACTTGCCTGTGCTGACATCCACGGTCATGGGTGGGTCAAAGGTGAAGTCTTCCATAATAGCCTTGATGGTCCGGCATGCGAGGTCCACCACGCTGTCCGGCACCTCAACTATCACTTGGTCATGGACCTGTAGCAGCATGAAGCCACCGAGGTCACGGATTGCCGGGAACAGCCGGGAAATGGCCACGCGCATCATTTCGGCCACGCCACCTTGGATTAGGTTGGACATGGCCTTGTGGCTGTAGGCATGCTGCACATTGAAGTGCCGTTTCCTCCCGGTCCACATGTTGATTACGCCATCGGCCTCCGCTCTCTGCTCACAGGCTTTGATGAGTTTCCGGAATTGGGGGTACATGCCGTGGTATTTGTTGAGATACCCTTGGGCCACCTTTTTCTCTACCCGGAGTTGCTTGTGCAGCGCCTCCGCGCCGATACCATAGATGACACCAAAATTGATACGCTTGGCAGCATCACGGGGAATATGCAGCGCCTCTGCTGTAGAGGAGTGCAGGTCCGCGCCTTGGCGGATGAGGTCACCCATGGTCTGCTCATTGGCGTAAAAACAGGCCAGCCGCATTTCCGCTTGGGAATAGTCAGCCGAAATCAGGGTATAACCGGGCCGGGCGATGAACACATCCTTGACTTTGAACACAGCAGTTTGCCGGGCCACGGCTTGTAGGTTGGGGTTGCTGCAGGACAGCCTCCCGGAAATGGTGCCGATTAAGTTGAGGTCACAATGCAGCGTGTTGTTGAGGTCCATCAGGTTGAGATATGGCGTGTAGTACCTGCTGTCCACGGAGGACCAGCCACGGGCCTCCACTACAAGTCGGGCAAAGTCCGCGTTTTCATGGCCGGAGGCCATCAGGTTCTCAAGTTCCTCCGCTGCCGAGGATTGAATACCAAGGAACGCGCACACTTGCTTGGAGGAGTTGGGGTTGAGTGCGTATCCGGCAGCAGCGTGGAGCCGGGCAAACGCGTCATTCTTGTGGGCCACGGCCTCCTCCCGGTACTGGTTTATCAACGCTTCGTCCACCATCAGACCGCGATGCTCCATCAGCGTGGTGATGTAGGAGTAATAGTTGACCTGCTGCCAAATGTCAAATAGTTCATAGTGCTGGAGGGCCGGGCGTATGAGGTCCAGCAGCCCACGGGTTAAGCGCACATCGTCACAGGCGTATGGCTCCACATCAGCCGGGTCCAGTTCACCCATGCGGTCCTTGCGGCCTTTCACCTTTTCCAGCAGGGTTTCCTCCTGCCGGGAGCCATCGCCTATGCCGTATCTGTTGCAGATGTCCTTGAGCCGGAAGTTTGGTTCATTTTCGTTGAGCAGGTGGACACCGAGCATGGCATCCTCATAGTTGGGGGCATACCCAACGCCATCACCCTTGAGCATATGCTGGTCAAACTTGTAGTTGAAACCACCATAGGTCCGGTGAGGGTCCGACAGATATCTGCGGAAGAAATCCATCGCTGCCTCCGGCAGGTTGGTGCCTTGTTGATGACGGAAGGGAAAGTAGTACGCCTCCCTCCCGTCATCAACCGATATGCCGATTATCCGGTGGGGGTCCGCCTTGCTGGTGCCGTAGGAGTTCAAGCCATTGGTTTCCGTATCTACCACAGGGGAGGTACAGGCCAGCAAAGAGGGTATCACCCTATCCAGTTTGTCAGCAGTATCTATCAGCATTGAGTTATTTCCGGGCTGCAGCGAGGTCCGACAGCGAAATCACCTTGCTGATGCTGGACCGCTCATTCCCGTTGTATTCCTGCATTTCAATCACCGCTCCGCATTCGCGATTGAGTACATCAGACCGCTTAAACTTGACCACCTGCCCGGTCTGTCCGATACCAAGGGCTTGTACCACTTCGCCAACTTTCCACATGGCCGCTGGGGTCAGGGCGGTCCACAGTTTGAAGTCTTTCCCGGCTTGGTCACCCTCCACGATGGTGAAGGTCCAAATGAACATCGGATTACCGGATTGGGAAACGCTCTGCTCCACCTCCACGCAGCGGACCTTGTAGGTACCATCCGGCACATTGTAGCCGCCGCTGGTGTTGGTCAGGTCCACCTCAAAAGAGTCCGCGCTGCTTGCTGCAGCGTTGCCGGGCATAGCAGCAGCCGGGGCTGTAGCCTTGGGGGATGCGGTCTGCTCCTGACCGGGAAGAAACGGGTTTGCCTTAGCCATGATTAGATATCCTCCTGTGAATAGATTTTCATGATTTCCGCCATGTTGGGGTCCCGGATGGTCATGCCAACGCGCTTGGCGAAGTCTGCTCCACGGGTTTTAGCAGCATAGTTGTTGTAGGGCTGGGTCAGCAGGTAGCGGTGGGTTTCTGTGGTAAACTCACCATCCTCCGCCTCCACCTGTTCATCCACGGGGTATAGGTACCACACGAAATCCATGTAGCCCATGACAGCCGTACACAGTTTATCTGTCAGGCTGGGGCGCGAGGACTCCAAGGTGTTGGTACCCTTGCGGATTTTGTCGCGTTTGTGTGCTATGTAGATGACATGCATGGGCAGGTCACGGAAACCACGCAGCACACGGGCCAGTTGGGTGTTGCTCTTGCCATAGTCATCAAGGTAGATGTCATCTATGGTGCCGCCTTTTTTCATACGGTCCTTGAGTTGGGAGGCCACGATGCCTTCAAGGGACAGGCTCTGCAACTCCGTGATGTTGTCAATCACAATTGTCTTAGCATCCTTATACATCGGGTCACCGTTAATGAGTTTGCGCAACTCACGCTCAAGGTCATCCACGGAATGGATATCTACCGCATGGATGTCACCGCGATTGGCAAGGGTCATCATACCACCGTCAATGTTCATAACCCACACATCCGCCATATAGGGGCTGTCCTGGGCCGTGCCAGCGAGGTGGGTTTTGCCGCTGCCGGGGTCACCATACACGAGGATGTTCATCTTGGTATTGAAAACATCCGGCTTAATCAGGTATTCGCTCATGTTCTCACCTCCTTTCCTACCCATTATACATCACCATCCCCATTGGTGTCAATTAGATTTTTGACATCCTGCCTGTACTCCGGCTTGGGCATGTACGCTGCCTCCTTTATGAAGTCCACATCATAGCCGCGCATTTCCGCGAGGCATATTGGGTTGTAGTGGCATATCTTGCAGTTCCACGGGAACATAGCATAGGTGATTTTCTTGCGCTTGGAGGCTATCTGCCGGACCACAGGCACGATTATCTGCTTCCAAGTTTGCTGGAGGGTCAGGTCATTCCGGTATTCCTTGGTCTGCTTATCCCACACGATATCGGCCAGTTTGTCCTGCATTTCCTCCCGGTACTCCTCCGGGTCCAGCCCGGCGGCTTCCAAGTGCGATTTGTAGTCCTCCCATGTGGTCCGGATTTTAGCCCGTGACATGGTGCCATTTTTGTTCATGCTGGGGATTGCCGGGGGTTGGTTCAGGTGCTGCCAAGTGAGGCTACCCGTAACGCGCACACCCATCTTGTGCAGCGCATAGTTATACACCGCGTTCTGCAGGTTGAACGGCTCCTCCGCATCCGATGACATTTGTGACCGAAACTTCCAATCCACAGCCCATATGTGGCCCGTGTCCACCTCCTGCAGCACCGCGTCTATATACCCGTGCATGCCTTTGGAACCGGGGCAGGGAACAATGAAGTGAAACTCCACCATAGGGGTGAGCAGGTCCAAACCGACCACATAAAAGCGGCTGGGGTCCACACGCTGCAGCGCGTTGTAGAAGATGTGCAGCGCTGCTGATTTGTTGGCCTCCTGCTCCGGGATTTCCTCCGGCAGGAAGTCATTGGCCTCCATATAGGTCCGGAAGTCCGCGAGTATTGCCTCCGCTCCAGCCTTATAAATGCTGGGGATATCATCCACTCCCACGGTCTGCTGCCGGAAACGCTCATTCCAAGCCGCTGCCATTCCAGCATGGCACAATTTGCCAACGGTCAAATACGGGCGCTCCACGCGAGGAGTGATTTTCTCAAGGTAATTGAATGCCCATGACTTGGGACATTTCATCATCTGCTGGACCTGCGAAATGGACACGAGGCCGGGTTGGTTATGATGGGGTTGAAACTGGTGCTTGAGCGCTTTCTTGCTGTTTACCAAGTATTCCATGATGTGCCTCCTTTAGAAATCGTTTGGGTTGATTTGATAGGCTCCGTTGGGCATTTTACTGATGCTGCCAGCCACCTCCAGTTGCTTTATTTGCCGGGATATGGTGCTCTTGTTCTTTCCGGTCATGGACACCAACTCCGCTTGGGTTAGGTTCCCGGTCTTTAGGATATCATAGATATCCGATTGGGCCGGGGTTGCAGCGCTGGGGGTTTCGGCACCGGGAACCGGGCCAACCGCCACCGCATATTGCATAGGGTACCGGGTAGAAATGTCAAAGGTCAGCGTAACCGAGGGCAGGTTCCCCATCACCTTGGAGTGCCTCCGGGCGATGATTTGGTTCTGCTGCAACTTGGGTGAGCGGCGTATCTGCCATCCGGCCTCCAAGAACGCGTTGAGGAATTGGCTTCCCCATGCATCCTCACGGGCGGTGCTGTCCGGGTCCGTGTTCTTTTTGGAATGGTGGGCGATGATGAACGAGCAACCGTACTTGTCGCGCCAAGATTTTAACACCATCATCTGTTCCGCTGATTGGGCCATGTAGTTGTCCACGCTGGTGGCGGAGTACAAGGGGTCTATCATGACCACACGGGGCCGGATTTGGGCGATACACTTTTCCAGTTCCTCCAGCACCTTGGGGTTGTCAAACCGCAGCAGCCGTGACGGGTGTATGTAAATTGGCAGGTCCGGGTTGAGCGGCACCGTGTATTCACCGCTGTCCAGTTTCAGTTGGTTTCCCATCCGGGCGTTGGCAATCAAGGCCAATCGCTCCGTAAGGCCAAGGTGGCTATCCTCCTGCTGAATGATTACGCATGGTCCGCACTGGTTCACACGGGCACTGCCAAGGAACGGTAGGCCGGAGGAAATGGACACCGCGAGGTCCAGCAGTATCCATGTTTTATAGGACTCCGGTGGTGATACCAAGAAGGTGATTGACTTTTCCGGGAGCCAATCCTCCACGGCCCACATCACGCCATCGCCACCATAACCTTTGATGTAGTCTGACATCCGTATCAGGTCAAATGTGTTCTCTTTTGGCTTTTCAGCAGCGGCCCGGTCATCCTCAAACTCCACCCTGACGGGGCCAAGCATATCCTGCGCGTGGTTGCGCTGGATAGATTTAATCGTGGTTCGGATTTCGCTGGTTGGTAGCGGTGGGTCATTGCGCTCATTCCACTCCATGAGCAGCGCCTCCACGATATCCGAGGACACGCCTTTTTTGAAGAAATACCCGGCCAGCCGGGCGGCGGCATCGTTGCGGCCCCCCTCACTAACACCGCGCAGCAACTCCGATATCCATGTTTCCGTGCTGGGGTTGCTGGGCTGGGCTTCGGCTTCAAGGATGGAGGCCGGGAATACGCTTGGCATACCCTTGCTCACCCATTCGTACCTACCACCGCTGGGGTGCTTGGTGGGCGGCAGCACGATGAAGCCGCCATCGGCCCGGAGGTCAATTCCGTCAAAGATCCGGACCCTGTTGGACACCCGGCCTCTGTTGGGTGGATAGCGAAAAAATAGGTGATATCCTCCGGACCCGGTGCGGCTGACCATGTTGGTAGGGTATTTGCGCAAGATGTCCTCAATCGGCTCCGGGCATGTGCTTTCCACATCGAGGACCAGTATGCCGGATATCTTGCCTGTGACTACGCCTACACCTGCTCCGGACAGGTGGGTAAACCATTCCGATACCACCTGTGTGCTGGCCCGTTCCTTGGTGTATTGCAGCCAATTCTGCATATACGGGCGCTTTTCATCGGGTTTGACGGGCAGGATGCTCCAACCATAACTACCATACTCCTTAATCAGGTCTAGCATGGTTAGATTTCCTCCTCTTCAACCTCCGTATCCAGTACGAATAACTCATAGGTTTCAACCTTGAATAGAGCAGCATACTTTTTAATCGCATCCGGGGACATGGAACGCGTTCTGTTCTCATGACGGCTGATTGCCGGAACGCTTAAGCCCGTGATGGTGGAAACCTCATCTTGGGTCAGCCGGGAGCGATTGCGCAACTCCTCCAGCCTGTTTGCCGGGGCCAGCGCTTTAGATTTAACCTCTTTGGTGCTCATGGTAACACCTCCTTTCCCATCCATTGTACCACTCCCGTGCCGGGGTGTCAATCCAATTTTTTCCATACCATCACCGGAGGAAGCCATAGTTCCTCTCACCTTTCATAAAGTCTTCAAATAGTGACCGTTTCCTGTTCATGCTGTGCAGCATATCCACATCCACGGTGCCTGTAGCCACCAAGTGAATGAATAGCACGGACCGGGTTTGGCCGGGCCTGTACAGCCGGGCCATGCTCTGTTCATACAAGGCCACGGAAGTGGGGAGGCTGTAGTAAATGCAGGTGTTAGCCGAGGTCAGGTCAATACCTTCCGCTCCGGCCTGGATTTGGACCACTAACACGCCTCCGGACCTGTTCCATTGCTCCAGTTGATTGGCCTCACCTGACAACTGAAACACCCTCTTTTCCGCTTTGGTGGCGGACCTGATTACGGCCCGGATATCGTGCTTGAACACAACGAATACCACAAGACGGGCCGAGGAGGACATATCCAACATCAATTCGTATATAGCCTCCTCCTTGGCAGCGTTGAGTTCCACCGGGGCTGGGGCCTCCAGCAGCCCGTCTTGGGCCATGGCAAATCCGGATGTAATTTGCTGCAGCCGGAGCAGTTTGTGCAGCACATTTTTAAGCACAATAGTGCCGGAGGCTTGGCCGTTGTCTACCTCCGCTATAAACTCCTTGGCCAGTTGCTTGGATAGTTTCATGTCCGCTGCCGGGAGGTCCACCTCCACCACGCGGTGGGGTAGTTTGTCCGGTAGTTTGAGTCTATCCTTGATATCGTCCATCTTGCATGAATAGGCCAAGGTCCGAAACTTGCGCATTAGTTTGTCTTGGTTCTTAAACCCTACCACAAAGTTGCGCTCCGGGCCTCCAAGGATGGCGTACTCCTCCCGGAACATGTCATACCGGGTGCCGAATATGGTGTTGTCAAGGAAACGGTACTGACCGTACACATCCAGCGGTGAGTTGGCCATAGGGGTACCGGACAGGCACAGTTTGTACCGGGTCCTGCGGCCCATCATCGCCAAGTATTTGCTTATTTTGCTGTTTGGGGCCTTGGCCCGGTGGCTTTCATCAAGGATTATCAGGTCCGGGTTTATCCGGTCCACGGCATGCCGCATTTCGTTTCGCCAGACTATATCATAGTTCATCACGAATACCCATATTTCGTGTGCGTGGACAGGCTGGTCCTCCAGCATTTGCCGGATTTCGTCCGCCTTTTTAGCCACGGTCCTGCTGCCTTGGGCGGTCCATACCCGGAAGTCCACCGGATAGGGTCCGTGCTTGTCAATCTCACGAGGCCATACGGGCATTACGGATTTGGGGCAAAGGACCAGCACATGCCGAGGTGCCACCTCCAGCATATACTCCAAGGCCACACGGGTTTTACCTGTTCCCATGTCCATATCCAGCATAGTGGCCGGGCGCTGCAGCGCAAAGGTCAGGGCCTCCTGCTGGTTGGGCCATAACTGGTCAAACCTGCTCATGTTTAGATGCCTCCCATGGTCAGCCAACTTTCAATGGGCGTATGGGTGACCAAGGCCAGCGCATAAACATGCTCCAGCCGTGGGAGGCTGATACAGTCTACCCATTTCCGGATGGCAAGGGCGCTCACATCTATCATCATGCTCAACTCCTCAAATGAAACATAGTTGGTGTTCATGAAATAAATCAGGTTGTCGCTTAGGTTGCGTTTCAGTTGCTCCGGGTCCACCAGTTTGTTATATGTGTGCTGCATTCTGTCCTCCTATTCAATCTTTCCGATCTTGACTTTCTTGTTGCCTATCCGCTTATTGGCCACACCATAGTTGGCCGGGCTTGCGGACATGACTATCTTGCGTAGCCGGGCCTGTTCGTCCATATAAATGCGGTACTCCTTGTACTCCGGGCATTGGCCGTGACATCCGACCTTGCGGTCAGGGCATCCATAGCATGGGGCTTTGGGGGTAAAGTTCATCAATATCCTCCGCTCTTAGGTCCATTGGCAGCGGCGCTGGGTCCATCATCTGCTGCTGCAGGTCCTTGTAGTGATACATTAATTGTACCACACCCTCCGGGGTCAGACCAGTTAATCTATACCTTTCCAACTCCTCCCGGTCAGCGCGTATTTGCCGCATTTGGGCTGTGGACAGGATTTGCGACATGTCACTTCACCTCCAGCCGCTTGTGGGCGCGTTTGGCCCGGTAGTGCAGGTTGTTCACATACATTTGCCATTGCTCCGGGGTGATGCTGGGCGGCATGTTCATCCGCTCCTTGCGCTGGGCGTGGTTCCTGCGCAGCCGGGCAATAAATGTTCGAAAGGGTCCTAAACCTTGAAATCTCATTTGGTTTCCTCCTTCACCCTATTTTTTATCTTGCGGTATTCATATTCGGATATCCATCCAACCAAGTGTGATGTTGCGCCGCTTTTGTCCTGATATAATTCAATGACCGGGGCGATTCCATACACCTCCAAGTCGCCAAACTCGTCAACCTTAGATTTGGCGTTTTTCATAAGGATTTTGCCATTCGCCGCAGACCTTAGGCTAAGCCTTGTAAAAGGCGACAGAAGCGGGTCCGTCCCGGCGTACAAATCTTTAAGTTTCATTTTCATATGGTTTCCTCCTAAATATCGTTTTCATAGTCTTCCAACGCATTAATCAGTCCATCAAAGTCTTCATTGGGTCCAAGCATATGGGCTAGCGCATGAACCACCCGAAGCGGAATAGCCATTTCTTCGGCAATGCTCTTGAGATAGTGCGCTCTGTTCCTGTACCCGTGATTCCGATAAACTTGGTTGCGGTCCTGCGTGTTATCCATGGTGTGCCTCCTTTATTTTTGAACCGGGCCGGGTAGTTAGTTCGGCCCGTGTCCATTCTTAGCATTCGAGGTATCTGCTGCATACCCTTCGTACATTTCGCTCACCTTTCTGCCCGGTCCGGGCTGTCCGTGGGGAAGGTGCCGGGGTTTAACGCCTCCCGGCAGGGCGCTGGGCTGTTAGTCCGCGAGGCCCTCACGCCTCATGACCTCCTTGCCAAGTTCGGTCAGTTCAAAGCATTTCATCTTGCGGGTCCGGGTGCTGCCCATTTCGCTCCACTCCTCCAGCCCGGTGACCAGCATACCCTTTTCACGGAGGGTGGACACCATGGCTCCGGTGGTCATCTTGCCAATGCCGAGCGGCTCAAGCGTGTCCGCGAGGATGGGGATGAAGAGGGTGCTGTCCACACCGCGCTCATAGAAGCTGTCCTGCCTCATGAGGTCCAAAAACTTGCGCTGCAGGTCCGTAATGAAGAACGGGTCCTTTTCCGGCTTGGATTTCGGCCCCTTGGGGGCCTTAACCTTGACGGGCTTGGGCTGGGCTTTGGCGTTGGCCGCTTTGGCGTTGGCCCATTCCTCATCGGTCAACTTGCCGCCCACGGCGGCTTCGGCCTTGGCGCGTTCGGCCTCATCTTGAATGCGCTTTTCCTGCTCCGGGTAGTACCGCTCCATCAGGTCACGGGTCAGGCTCTTGCCTTGGTCCACGGCCAATTTGGTGATTTCCTCAACGCTCATGGCCTGGGCCTCAATATCCAGCATGCCCACCAGCCCGGCGCTCTTGGGGTCCTTGTTGATGAGGGTGGCAATGCGCTTGGCAGCGCCGAGGGTGGCGTACCCGGCATCGTCCGGGAGGTCTTTCATGGTCAGGCTCCACAGGTTGCCTTTGTGCAGGATGTTGCCATTGTCCTTGGTGTTGGTGTTGCGGATGATGATTTGGTACTGTTTCATAGTGTGTGCCTCCTTTATTGGCCACCTATTGTATGCCCGGTGGCCGGGGCTTAATTGCAGGAGCACTGCTCCTTTATATAACCATTATAACACAGCCTTGGTTTCCTGTCAATATATCACTTGACATTTGCTCTGTATTTCTTCTGTTTGTACTCCGTGGTAACCATTTGATACATCACTCCGGCCATTCCGGATGGTCACCATCCAGCGCTTATCAGGTGGGGTCAGGGCAGCAGGTACAAGGTGGAAATGCCTTGCTCCTTGGCCCATTTGATTGCGTTGCGCTTGGCCTCCGCGTACGGCCCATAGAAGTTAACCTTAAGGTCTTCGGCCCGATTGCCGAACCACCAATTACCAATGCCGCTGGCCCGTGATTTCCCGGTGGACCAGACCCATTTATCCATGCTGAAATTAACCATTTTGTGCCTCCTGTGTTGTATTGGTGGTTTCCCACTACCCGGCCTCCTGTCCGGGTTTCGGCTGGTAACCATCCAGCGCTCATCAGGTGAGATTAATCCAAGCTTCCTCTATCTTTGATTTTGATGTGTCCTGCTGGTGTCTGCTCTTCTACTGTCCATGTGATGTAGTTGTTGGGGTTATGTTCCCAATAAACCCGGATGTTGTTGCCTTCCCGGAAATGGTCCAAAGCCTCACGATGTGTCCCAAATACTTCGCCAGTTGTTTCAGATTTCCAAATAACCTCACGGGTCAGGATTGTGGCCTTAGTTGCTTCTGTCATTTCTGATTTCCTCCAAGATTTTATTTTCCACTCTGCATTAACCGGGCTTGTGACCGGACCTTGCTGCATTAACTGTGCCGCCTCTACCACCTTCGTTTCCTCTGCCCACCGGACCTGCGGTGACCATGTTTCCTGTGTTCGCTGTACTGGGCGAAACCCTGCGGCTGTTCTGTTGTCAAGGTGCGCGTTGGGCTGCTGCCCAACCCCTAACCTCCTTTATGATACCATTATAACACACCGGGAGCCTCCTGTCAATATATCACTTGACAGGCTTCTGTATTTCTTCTGTATTTCGTATACAGCATAGGTTGATGATATGCTGATGATATATTCACAGGCATATTCACGCGTACGCGTATATAGTGGAAATGGTCCTGTTGACACGCTCCGGGGGTCTTGCCGGGTGATGTATAAGACGGGTACCAGCCTGTACATGTTGCATTGGTTGCACTTTCCAGTTGTATGGTTGGTTGCATGTCAGTTGTATTGACAGTTACATAGGCAACCTGCCGTACGGACCGGGCGTTGCGGCATGTGGTTGTATTGACAGTACAACCCATGCAACGGGGTCAGTTGCATTGACAGTACAACCAGAATGCAACCGAATGCAACTGTCAATACAACCGGGGTGCAACTGTCAATACAACTAGAATGCAACGAGTTGTAATTGGTAATAAGAGGACAGGCCACGAGGCCCAGTGGGACCGAACAATTGATATATCAACTGGAAATACAACTCCGATGCAACTGGTTGTGGTTGTCAATAGGCTCCGGCGTTAGGTGGAAATACAACTCCGAGGGTTTTCTTCCCCCCTAAAAGGGGGAAGAAACCCGGAGCGTATAGCCACGCCATGCAACGCAACAATGCAACGGGTAGTAAATCGGATTGACACCGGGTGCCCGGCGTGGTATACTGTTGTCAGGATGGTGGTGGGCCGTGATGTGTGCCTCTGCTCACCGGGTATGAGTTGGATTGGTGGGGGTCCAACCGCTAGATGTTCCGGGCTGCTGCCCGTTTGATATATAGGCTATACCGGAGGTACAACCGATGTCCGAAATCATGGAGGCCCGAAACCTGCTTAACAGCGTGAAGAACAACAACCTGCGCATCAAGGCTTTGATGGAGCGCAGGTATGACTATTACACCATGGCGCTGCATGGCCGGGATTTCGCGGACAACAGGACACCAGGCAACCGACCGGGCAACCAACCGGGAAGCGGAGTTGAGGCTGCTGTGGTTGCGCTGCAGGGTCTGGAGTGCGAGATATGCGAACGGATTGAGGACCTGACCCAACTGACTCGGCGTACCGAGGCTTTGATAGACCGGATACCGGACATCAAGCACCGGGACCTGCTCAAGTTCCGGTACTACAACAACTGGAGTTGGAACAAGGTGGCACGGGCCATGAATTACGAGCGGACACAAATATGGCGGATACACAAC
>Ga0123327_1000934_pt1 | contig 26365 bp, 19 predicted proteins | sample BioC13SIPDNA_4_FD_89701 | JGI IMG/M metagenome (GOLD analysis project Ga0123327, IMG submission 89701) | Anaerobic biogas reactor microbial communites from Washington, USA - Biogas_R1_B C13 SIP DNA | ecosystem: Engineered > Bioreactor > Anaerobic > Unclassified | place: Washington, USA...
ACACCCTTTTTCGTATTCATTCAGCCATCTGAAGTACCAGGACTGCCGGTCGGAAGGCGAGCAACGCGGGTTGAATTGGGAAAGCGGTTCCAGGCACCTGAGCGTGTTCGTAATCGACCGAGGCTCCGCCGCCTACCGACCTTTCCAGCTACTTCGCTTGGTTGAAATGTTACCCTTTTTCGTGAAGGAGATTCGGCAATGGGACGATCCGGGCGGCGGCTGTTGGCAACTCTGCTGTTGGTCCTGTTCGTGGGCGGCACGGTCGCGCACGCTGATAGTATACTCCTTCGGGTCCGCGACGTGCCCGAGCACGGGCTGGTCGTCGCCCCGGTCGACCTGACGGGCGCCGCCCGGTGGTGCCAGATCGCTGCGGTGACCCCCGAAGATGTCCGAGTGATCGATCCGAACGATCGCCAGGTGCCCTGCCAGTTTGTGCCCGATCCCGATTTCGATGGGTCGGAGCGGATCGCGGGAACCGTCGTGCTGCAACTGCCGCCCGGCTCGGACGGGCAGCTTCGCTTGTCGTTCGACGGAAACGGCAAACCGACCGCACCGCCTTTCGACGGAACCGTCCGCACGAAGAACTACGAGGTCGTCCACCAGGCCGACCGGCTGGGCGGGTTTCCGTCGAAGATCACCTTCGCCGGATCGGGCAAGGTTTTCGATTCGCTCCGCTGGCACGATCGCACGCACCATGCCGAACTGGGCGGTTATCGGTTGATCGACGACGGCGAGGCGAAGGTCGAGCGAGTCGCCGAAGGACCGTTGTGCACAGTCGTTCGCGTGGCAGGACGCTATCTGCGAGGCAAGGACCAGCCCGCAAGCCAGCCGTCGGCCGTCTATCAATGGTTCTACTTCCACGACCTGCCGCTGGTCTATGTCACCACGGTTCAGAAACAGCGGGAACCGTTTGCCTGGAAAGAGTGGCACTTCCTGGAACTGATCTATCCCGACGAGTCCTTCACCAAGTGGACCGGTGCAAGCCCCGAGGCTCAGGGCGATGTGGCGGGCAGCGGCAAATCGACCAGCTTCTCCGAATGGGCAGCGCTGCTCGATGGCCGCAGCGCCATCGGCATGTTGCGGTCGGGACGTTTGATGATCCACGACGGCCGCGGGGCTTATGGAACGTATCTTCACGCCTTCAGCAGTGTTGCGTGGAGCGAATTTGCGGGCACGGAGCGGGAACTGGCGGCCTGGCTGTGGGTCGGCGGCAGCGACGACCCGGGCGCGGCGATCCGCGAGGCGGCCAGGTCGCTGCCGACGGACGGGCATGTGGCGGTCACAACGGAAAGCGTTTGGCGCCGGTTGACGGAGGCCCGGCGGAACCTCGACCAGCTTAGGCCCGATGAGGCACGGAGGGCCTGGCAGTATCTGTCGTCGGCCGAGCAGTTGGAGGCACAAGGGCGATTTCGGGAGGCGGTTGAGGCGTGCGACGGGCGGTTGCCCGAGAACCGGGTCCGAATCGCTGCCGGCGATCAGGCGATCACCTTCGAGCAAACCGACGCGGGACTGCGGATGCTGGAGCTTGCCGATCTGGCTCGGCGGAGGCAGCTTCTGGCGTCGAAACCGCTGCCGCTGTTTCGCGTCTCGGTGCGCAATGAGGAGACCAAGGCGGAAACGGTGTTTGCGGCTGATTCCGGCTGGAAAGCAGCCAGCGCCCGGTCCGACGCCAAGGGCGTGCTGACACTCCAGTGGAAGGCCCCGGCGGACGAGCGGCTGGCGGGACTGACGATCACGGCGGTCGCGACCCCCGACGCCCAGGCGAATCGGATTGCCTGGGATCTGAACATCGAAAACGTGCCCAAGCCCTGGGGCGTGTGGCGAGTCGTCTTCCCGCAAGTTGCCCTGGCCGAGCCGGGGCCTGCGGCCGAGGTGTTCTACCCGCGAGGGGCAGGGGAGGTGAAGTCGGGCGTCTGGAGCGAGGCGTTTCGGTTCTCGGGCACGTATCCAAGTGGCTGGATGTCGATGCCGTTCATGGCGGCCTACGATCGCAGGGTGGGGACAGGCCTGTATGCGGCCGTTCACGACCCGTGGGGCGGCACGAAGGACCTGCTTGCCGAGAGCCGGCCGGTGGATCGGGCGGTCGACCTGTCGTTTGATCATCCGGCACCGAATATGGGGCAGGCCGGCACGGGGTTCGAGTTGGAGGGGACGGCCGTGTGGCAGTTGCTGCGCGGCGACTGGTTCGACGCCTCGGTCATCTATCGTGACTGGGCTCGAGAGAACGCGAAATGGCGCGCCGCGCCCGGCCGAGCCGACAGCACGCCGAAATGGATGCGGGAACTCTCCTGCTGGGCCTTGGCCAGCGGAACGGCCGAGCAGGTCGTGCCTGCGACCAGGGAATTCCAGCAGGCGATGGGCTTGCCGGTGGGTGTTCACTGGTACAACTGGCACGAGATCCCCTTCGATAACGACTATCCGCACTACTTTCCCACGAAGCCCGGCTTCGCCGAGGGAGTGGCCGAGTTGCAGGCAAACAACGTATTCGTCATGCCCTACATCAACGGGCGGCTCTGGGACACGCGGGATCGCGGGCTGGACGTGTTTCAGTTCGACGACGTGGCTCGCGCTGCCGCCACGAAGAGCGAGGCGGGCGAACCCTACACGGAGATGTACGGCAGCAAGGAGACCGACGGCAGTCGCGTGAGCCTGGCGGCCATGTGCCCTTCCACCGAGCTCTGGCAGGACAAGGTCCGCGAGATCGTGCTGCGGCTGATGAACGAGTGCGGCGTGAAGGGTGTCTACATCGACCAGGTTGCGGCCGCCAAGCCCCAGTTGTGTTTTGACCCTTCTCACGGGCATCCGCTGGGGGGCGGACATTGGTGGACGGAGAGCTATTGGCGTCTGCTGGAGCGGATCTACGCCGGCATGCCCGAGGATTGCATGCTCACCACGGAATGCAACGCGGAACCCTACACCCACGTTTTCGACGGTTACCTGACCTGGCACTGGCAATACGACGGCCAGGTGCCGGCCTTCCCGGCCGTTTACGGCGGCACGATCCAGATGTTCGGTCGGGCCTACCGGGGCGGGCCGACGAAGGACCTTGCCCTGCGGATGAAGGCCGGCCAGCAACTCGTCTACGGCGAGCAGATCGGCTGGATCAACCCGAGCGTGACCAAGGAGCCCGACAACATGGCCTTCCTCCGCCAGATCGTTCATCTCCGGGCGAAGTTGATCGACTACTTCGTCCGCGGTGAGATGGCCCGCCCGCCGCAACTCGGGGGCTGTCCCGATTTTCGCCCCGCCGGGGACAGTCCCGATTCTCGCCCCGCGAAAATGGGACTGTCCCCCTCCGCCCCACCACAAACGTCGCAAGCAACCGTCCCCCGAGTCACCGCCGACTGGCAGTGGAGCGGGGAGTGGCCGGTGACGACCGACGCCGTGTTGACGGGAGCCTGGCGATTGCCGGAGGAGAATCGTGTGGTGCTGATGTTCGTAAATGTGAGCGACGAGCCGGTGACGGCGAAGTTCGTCTTCGACGCAAGCGAGTACGGTTTGCGGGGCGGCCAATTGGCGGTGCGCAAGGTGATGGCCGAGAGCTCGGAAGAGTCTGCGATTGCCGAGGAACTCAGCTTCCCGGCGAAGTCGGCGTGGGCCTGGGAGGTTGGGGCAAAATAGGCGTTTAGTCATTGGAGATGTCTTGGCATCGCACAGTTATCAACTTTGCTCGGATTTTCACAAATCTGACACTTTCCACCCAGATTAGGGCCTTCTCGTGAAGGGGTCGGTGAGGTGTGACGGGGTAGCGGCGGGCTTGGGGAAAAGCATGGGGTTTGCTCCTGCGGTTATATGTACTTATGTACATAGATGTGATTATATGGAAATCACGGCGGAGTTCAAGTAGTTTTTTGAACAGTCTGGATGGGGGGGGTGGGCTGTTGACGGTTGCCTGCGAGAGACGAGGAAGGCTATCTGACACAAGCCCCCCAGAGTGGGCCGGGACTGAAGAAATCCCCCAATTGATTGCGGTCTTGACGCCGAAGAAACTAGATGACTTCCGTGTCCGATCAAGACAAGGACGTATTGATACAGATTCGTACCGATACGGATCTGTATCGAATCTCTGCCGCAAGAGATGCGGCTGAGGCTGCAAAACCCGTTGGAGCATGTTCTTGGATGGCTGCGTCCCAGGGCGGCGCAGGCCCACCTCGTCTCCGCCGACGGGAAGCTGCTTGCCGTGCCGGCGCCTTCCGGATTGCCGTAACAGGCCCATTGATCGGAGGAATTGCCGGGCCGCGATCAGCCGGAAATGTGAGCTATACTGATAATGAGCGGAGGCATTCCTCACTCGGTGGGTGAGCGTACTGGGCAGTGCAGGGTCATGTGGTGATCCGGCTCTGGACTTCCGCAAATCCGTCGCATTCGGTGGCGGATAAGACCATCAGGTTCACCCCGGGAACGAAGTCCTCGTTTCGATCATGGAAAACCTGGCCGTCAAGACGTCGTCGCTTTCCCGGAGAATCGGTGCAGTCCTTCTGACCCTCAAGGCTCGATGCCGCCGGCAGGGGTTCGTCTGCGATTCGCTTCAGGGCTGCACGCAGTTCAGCGTCTGCATCAATTCGGACCTGACGCTCTCCTGCAGTTATCGCGACCTGGACGGCTCGGGACACATCGGCGACCTCGGCGAACAATCGTTCGAGGAGGCGTTTCTCGGACCGGTCGCCCAGTCCTTCAGGGAGCAACTCGCCGCCGGCCGGCTCCCGACGTCCGACTGCGTGCGTTGCATGTACCTCCACGCCGTGCCGAAGCCGGAAGCTCGGCAGATGACGGCCCAGATTGCGATGCCGAAGGCGGTGATGTTGGAGAACACGAGCCTCTGCAATCTTCGCTGCCTGAGTTGCCGCCGCGATGCCGTCAAGCGTATGCGGAAGCGTCGCCGGATGTCGCTGGACGATGTGCGCAGGGTGGCCGATGAGCTGGCGCAGATCGGGGTGAATGAGATCACGTTTCATCACCTCGGCGAGCCGTTCATGTCGGACCGCGTGCTCGATGAATTGACGATCCTGCGAGATCGCAACCCGAACCTTCGGCTCGTGGTTTCTACGAACGGCATGTTCGTCGACACCGATCCGAAACGCGAGGCGGCCCTCCTGTTCGATTCGATCTACTTCTCTCTGGACGGCATCGACCAGAAGATGGCGGCACGCTACCAGCGAGGGATCCAGTTCGATCGGGTCCTTCAGAACCTGACAGACCTGGTTGCCTATCGGGGTGACAAGAGATCCCCTCGCATCGTCTGGAAGTACCTCCTCTTCCGTTGGAACGAACGCCGCAAGTACCAGTTGAGGGCGATTGAAATGGCGCGCGAGGCCGGGGCGGACGAGATTCGGTTCGAAAAGACGGTCTCCCCCTTCTACGGTTTGCCGTGGCGATCTCACCTGGGTTCCAATCGCGACCTGGGCGTCGATTTCGGCTTCGCCAGGCACGTGACCCTGCGGGAAGTGCCAGCATCCGTCGTCGAACCGTCAGAACAGACGCGTTGCGAGTCGGGACTCGACACCGAATCTCTGGCTACGAAATCCTGCGAGACTTGCTGCGATCAATGGAGCCAGGCAGGTTTGCCGGTAGCTCGCTGACGGTCTCGCAGCAGGTCCCAGGTCGTTCATCGAGGTCGCCTTTCCCAAGATTCCTGCCGATCGGATGCAAGCCGCAGAACCTCGTCGGGCACTTGCGAGATGTTTTGCAGCACCTTGCTCGCTTGGGAAAAGTTGCCGTCTCTGGTCCAGTCGCTCAGAACGATCAAGCATTCCAATCCGGCCGCCTTGGCGGAGGCCAATCCTCGTTCGGAGTCTTCGATCACGACACATTCGTCCGGCTCGTTGCCGGCGCGCGCCAGTGCTTTCAGATAAGGTTCGGGGTGCGGCTTGGTGTGTTCGCAGTCCTCACGAGTGAGGACGAAATCGAAGTACGGCAACAGACCGCTTCTGTCGTGAATAATCTCGAAGTGTTCACGACGAGTGCTGGTCACGACCGCCATGCGCACCCTGCCGTGCAAGGACCGCAACACCTGCGCCACACCGTCCATCACTCGCGATTCCGCCCCCAGAGACTCGGCGTAGATGCGATCCCGCTCAGCTCGAAGGCGGGCGATCCGGTTCGGGTCGATTCCCCGCTCTTCAGCCAGCACGAACGTGCTCTCGCCCCGGCGGAGCGATATCTCCTTGAACTGTTCCGGTGTCAGTCCGACGTCGACGGTTTGGAGAACCGTTTTGGTTGCCTGGAAATAGAGGCCTTCCGTGTCGACGAGCACGCCGTCGTTATCCCAAAGGACCGTGAACATGCTTCTGGATTCCGCCTGCGGGGGAACGATGTTTCAGTCACCGGCGGACAAGACCGGCCATGTTCTGGATTCCCGCCTTCGCGGGAATGACGTATAGGTCGACGGGTAGGACACACGGGACGCGAGTGAAGTTCAGGGACAACCCGGGCGGACTGTTGCTCCCACTCGGCTGGCTAGGGAAGGATTTCGATTTCGTACCAGATTGTCTTGTGTTGCGGACCGATTTCGAGGAGGCAATTGCCGGCCTGGGACTGGGCGGGGATTGACGCCTTGCGGTTGCCCGACGGGTCGAGGGCGTGGAACCGGACCTTGCCGGAATCAACCGGCAGGGTCAGGGCGGCGGGGATGCCCTCACAGAGGATGGGAGCCTCGCCCCAGCGGTTGCTCAGGGTAACGCGGTCGCCGCCGAGGTCCTGGAGTTCTGCGCCCGAGTTCTGCACGTCGCCCGTGGCTGCCAGGAGAATTCGGCCGGGGGAGCGGAGGTCGGCGCCGTCGAGGGCAGTCATGGTGATCGTCGTCCAGTCGCGTTTGGTCTTGCCGACTTTCAACTGAACGTCGCCCAAGGCAAACGTCCGCCCGCGGACAAAACCGGTGAAGACCTTCGTTTTGGGCGTGTCCGCGATGAAGAAGCCGGCATCCGGCTGGCTGAAGTCCCAGTGAAGCTGACCCGTGTCGGATGCGATCTGTTTGGTGCTCTCCAAACCAAGAGGTAGTTCATTTTCGGTCTGGGGATCGAGATTCAACGCCACGGCATGCAACATGGCCATGTCCAGGTCGAGGCCCAGATTCTCGGCCGTCAGGCTGCGAGGATTGATGGTTCGGTGGAGTATGTCGCGTTCCCGTTCGGAATCCAAATCGACCTGAATCGTCGACCTGGCTTCGGCAGCGTCACCTCGGAGGAAGAGGGCGGCGCAGGCGATATGGTGGGCGATCTTGGCCGGGTCGCCTTTGATGTCGAAGAAGCCGGTGATGCGGTCGGGTTCAAACTCTTGGCTGTGGGAGTAGGTAAAAGTGAAGATCCCGTCCCACTTTTGGAAGCGGCCGAAGGCGGCGATCATGGGAAAGCCTTCGGCGGCGTAGGAGTTGGGGGCCGGGTGATTGTATTCGCTGACCGTGTAGGGCATGCCGGCGATGCGGCGAGTGGCGAGCCGGGTGAGGGTGCCGCCGTCGTCGGAATTGACCAGGGCCAGGTTGCGGACGTACCAATCGCGGGAATCCCAAGGCCGGCCGGGGAAGCTGGGGTGGTGGAAGTAGGAGTGGGCGTCGAGGTAGTCGAGCCGGGCCTGAATCGTGGCGGGGCCGTAGTTTAACTGGGTCCCGGAAACAATCGATTTCAGTTTCAGATCGTCTTTGAGGAAGCGATACATGCCGACCCAGTAGTCGTACTCGGTGTCCCACATGAAGTCGACGAAGTCGTGGCGTGCCGTCTCAGTGAGGTTGAGGCTTCCGCGGGTGACGACGGGGACGGATGCGTCTTCGAGTTTCTGGCCGGGTTCGAGCCCGACGATTCCTCCGGGGCGGAACGAGACGCCCGACAGTTCGTAGACGCCCGGCTGGAACTCGCTGAAGCTGACGCGGACGTTGTCGTCGTCGGCCTGGGCGACGAAGGTCAGCCGGAACGGGGTCCACTCGGCGCCGGCGTCGATTCTGCTCGACAGGCCGAGCCGCTGCCACGGTTCATGGGCCATCATGCAGTTGACGCCCAGCTTTCGCGGCTCACTGGCGCGAGCGTAGCCGCTGAGCGTGTAAGGCTGATCCTTCTTGACGGCAAGGCGTGCGTGCCAGAGTTGGGGAATCCACGACTCGCGGCCCATCTGCTCGATCGCCACTCGCAGGGCTCGGCGGCCGTCGGGGCCGTCGCCGGTGACGGACGCGTCGACTTTCGACTGGGCGTCGGTCTGGATTGACCAGGCCTTGCCCATCGGCTGCTGGAAGTCGGGGTCGGCCAGCAGTTCGTCGCCCAGGGGCGTAGCACCGACGTTCCAGGCTTTCTTGAGAGCGGCGGTGGAGGCGTACTTCTTGGCGAGCCAGGCGTTCCAGAGCCCGCGATAGATCGTGGCGTAAGGATCGGGCAAGTCGTCGAGGTCGCCCGAGTTCCAGGTGGTGAACAGGGCGTCTTCGTTGCTGATTTCGACCATGGCAACGGCCGGTTCATTGCAGTAGGCCGTCTTGGTGTAGGGATTGACGTGGGTCAGCAGGTCGCGGGCGTACTTCTTCTGGAGTTCGATCATTTGCGGCTCGAAGTTGCCGATGCCCTTGTCGTACTTGGGCCGCTGGTCGGCGAGGGGGAAACCTTCCTTATCGCCGAGGGTTCGCGAGACGTGCAGATTGATGTTGGTATAGATGCCGTTCTGCTTGAGCTGGTAGATCAAGTAGTCGAGGGCGTCAAGCCGCTGGGGGTCGATGATGGTTTTGTTTTCGCTGTCGCCCCAGATGGAGCGGGAGTCCATGTGGTGCATGCGGACGCAGTTGATTCCGATTCTCGCCATGCGTGCGGCGAGTTTCTCGGCGTCGCCGCGGGTGGGGAAGCAGGCGTCGAAGCAGAGGTTGGTCGCCCAGAAGCGGATCGGGCCGGCGTCGGTCGCCAGGCGTCCCGCGGCGTTGCGGACGAAGCCGCTTCCACCCGCCGGTTTGGGCAGCCAGGCGGAGATGTTGGTCGCGTTGTCGGGTGCGTCGTAGGAGATGACGAAGGGGAACGGTTCGGAGGCGTCGGCAGCAAGGGCGAGTGGCGGGGGCGACAGCAGGACGGACATGATGGCCAGGACGATTGCGGAGCGCATGGAGAAACTCCTTGGCAAGGGGCGGCGGGGCGGGTCTGGAGGTGGGGAATCCAAGGCAACCTAATCGAAGCGGTGCTGCAACGCAAGGAGAGCGGTGGGAAGCACGCCATCAAGGGGAAGGTCGTTGAAGACCACCGATTTGCTGCGGGCAAATGGTTGTGGGCTGTGTTGGCGATTGATGCACTTGTCGATCGATTGGCCCATCGAACGGTGACAGTTATCGTGTTGCGGCTAATGGGTTACGATGTTGTCGGATGGGATACAGAATGCGGGGATCGGCGATTGACGGTCCTTCTGCTAAGTCCTTCTGGTTATGTGAGTTGGGCCGACGGCTTGGGCGGTCGGCGGTGCGGTGGCGAGAAATGGCGATGAAAACCTTGCCGGTGGAGGGGTGGTCGAGGCGGGTGAGAATCCGCATCACCGGGCCTGCGACTGCCGGCGATATTCTCTGGGGGAGAGGCCCGTCTGCTTGGCGAAGACAACGTCCAGACGGCGGGCGCTGGGGAAACCTGCTCGGCTGGCGATCGTCGTGATGGGCAGATGAGTGTCGGTAAGGAGTTCCTTCGCCCGCTCGACCCGCACCCGGCAGATTTCGTCCAGTACTGAGCGACCGAGGACCGAACGAACCGGCGTTCGAGAAGCCGGCGACCGACCGCGATGCCGTTGGCCAGGTCGTTGACGCTCATCACCTCCCAGGCATGCTCGCGAATGTACTGAAGGGCAGCCTGGATCGTCTCGTCCTCGATGGCCAGGATATCCGTAGAGTAGCGGGTAACCACGTGCAAAGGCGGCAACAGCAGTGGTTTCTGCGGTGCAGGCCTGCCGGACATGAGCCGGTCGAGCAAGGCAGCCGCCTCGAAACCGATTCGCTCGGAGGGCACGGCGACGCTGGACAGTGCAGGTTGGGTCAACCGGCAATCCAGATCGTCGTTGCCGACTCCGAGCAACGCGACGTCTTCGGGCACCCGGAGGCCCATTTGACTGCACACGTCGGCCAGGTAGCGGGCGGGGGCATCCTCGCAGCAGAGAACCGCGACCGGTTTGGGCAGTTGGCGTAGCCACCGCTGCGCCTTCTGCGTCGACTTCTTCCATAGGGCGGCGGTGGTGAGATCGGCGAGATACTCCGTGTAGCATGAGGAGACCATGTGGCCCTCCGAAGCCACACGCTGGCAGAAGGCGGCCTCCTGGGCTCGCGAATAGGCCGCCGCTTCGCTGCCGAAAAAGCCGAATCGGTCGAACTTCCGCTCGAGGAAGTGTTCCGCGGCCAGACGCCCGACGGCCGTGTGATCGACGTCGACCGTGGGCACCTCGAGGCCCGGCAACGTGTGGGCGGTGTCGATCAAGGGTATCCGCAGGCGGATCAGTTCCTGGGCCACCCGGAGGAGGACGAGTCCGGCAATGATCCCGTGGGGCTTCCAGTCACGAACCTGGGAAACGAGGCGGATATTGGGGGGCGCATCGCGCAGGATCCAGTTGGGTTTGCTGGCGGCGTACACCCGCACCCCCCGGATGACCTCGCGAACGAAGCTCAAACCACGGTCGAGAAGCAGGGCGATTCGACGGGGCTGTTCCACGCCTTTTTCCTATCCTGGAGCGTCCGGCTGGCAGACTTCTATCGTCCGCCTGCCTGAGCCTTTCGGCCCGATACACCCTCTCCACCCGGAGTAGGGGAGGCTTGCGTCCCATTGTGCGCAATCTTATCGTTCTTTCGCAAGGCGTCCGGATCGGGTCGCTGTCGCAAAACGGTAAGAGAATTGCGCATTCCGTACTGGAAGGTCCAGAATTCTCGTATATTCTACGGGAAGCTGGGAATGGCTTGTCGTTGCACATTGAAAGGAAGGGTTGGGAAATGAGTGAGAAGAATTCCATGTCACGGCGTCATTTCGTTGCCGGGGCTTCGGGTCTGGTGTTGGCGAGTGCGGCTACAAGAGGCAGGGCCGCTGAGGAGACGTCGAAGCTTGCAGTCGATGGCGGCGAGAAGGCGGTCAAGGCGGTGCCTCCTTCCCAGCCGCGCTGGGGCGAAGTGGAGCAGAAGCAACTCCAGGAGATGCTGAAGCATAGCTCGCTGTTCTACTGGAAGGGACCGCAGACTGAAATCCTGAAGCAGCGGTTCCAGGAATTCTGTCCGGTCAAGTACGCGCACAACTGCTCTTCGGGTACGGCGGCGATTCACATTGCGGTGGCGGCGGCCGGAATCGGCTTGGGGGATGAGGTGATCACGTCGCCGATCACCGACATCGGAACCGTGATCGGCATCATCTACCAGCAGGCGGTGCCGGTCTTCGCCGACCTCGGCGAGGGCACCTACAATCTCGACGTGGCGGACGTCGAGCGACGGATCACTCCCAAGACGAAGGCCATCATCGCGGTCCATCTGACGGGCAACCCTTGCGATCTCGACGCCCTCAAGGCCCTGGCCGATCGCCACAACCTGATTCTCATCGAGGATTGTGCCCAGGCGTGGGGCGCCAAGTATCGGGGCCGGCCCATCGGTACGGTCGGGCACATTGCCTGCTTCTCGCTGCAGAACTCCAAGCACATCACCTGCGGCGACGGCGGCATGGTCGGATCGAGCGACGAACGGTTTGGCCCCTTGCTGCAGAAGTACGGAGACAAGGGTGGCAATCGTTCCAAGTGGGGCGGCTTCGACGGCTTTGCCACCAACTACCGCATGAGCGAGCCCCAGGCCGCCGTGGCCGCCGCCCAGCTCACCCGGCTGGAGGAGATCGTCCAGAAGCGTGCCAAGCTGGGCAACCTGCTCACCGAGAAGATCGCCGATCTGCCGGGGATCATTCCCCACGACGTCCGTCCGGAAGACCGTGCCGTTTACTGGTTCTACATGTTCCGCATCCGCCCCGAGGCGTTCAAGTGCGGGCGATCCGAGTTCGTCAAGGCCCTCCAGGCCGAAGGCGCCACGGTCCAGGGCGGTTACATCAAGTACCCGCTCTACCAGGAGCCGGTCTTCCAGAACCACGGATTCTTCGCCGGGCGCTGGCCCGTCAAGGAGATGGGGCTTACCGACATGGACTTCACCAAACACAAGTGCCCTGAAGCCGAGGAGATTCTGGTGACGAATATCCGCGTGCCCATCTACGAGCATATGACGGAAGAATACGTCCTGGGCGTGGCGGAGGCCATTCGCAAAGTGGCACGCCACTATGCCGTGTGAGAAAGCTACCGACCTAAGACAGAAAAAGTCCAGAAGGAGTTGATACCGTGAAAGATAGTGTGACTCGACGAGGATTTGTGCGTGCCGCGGCGGCGGGTTCCGCCTTGCTCGCAGGGCTCCGACTCCGCCGTGCGCCGTCGGCGCTGGCGGCGGATGCCGACAAGCCGGCCGCGCTGGGCGGCACGCCGGTTCACCAAGGGAGCTGGCCCAAATGGCCCGAGTGGCGCGAGGCCTGGGAACCCAAGATTCTCGAAATCCTGCGCAGCGGGAACTGGTATCGCGGCAGCGGCGGCGGCAGCATCGCCGAATTCGAAACCGGCTATGCCAAACTCCTTGGAGCCAAACGCTGCCTGGGCACCGCCAGCGGCACGACCGCGCTGATCACCGCCCTGCAGGCCATCGGCCTTGATGCGGGCGATGAAGTGATCGTGTCTCCTTACACCTTTATTGCCACGTACAACGTGATCCTGCTCCACAAGGCCTTGCCTGTTTTTGCCGACACGGACCCGGAAACCTTGACGATGGATCCGGCCACGATCGAGAGCCGGATTACGGATCGAACCCGCCTTATCCTGCCGGTCCACATCTTCGGCATGCCGTGCGATATGGATCCGATCAAGGCGATCGCCAAGAAGCACGGCTTCGGCGTCGTCGAAGACGCCTGCCAGGCCTGGCTGGCCGAATACAAGGGTCAGAAGTGCGGCACGCTCGGCGACCTGGGCTGCTTCAGTTTCCAGAACTCCAAGCACATCCCGTCGGGCGAGGGGGGGGCCGTCACCAGCAACAGCGACGAGCTGATCGATCGGTGCTCCGCCTTCCACAACTGCGGCCGGTCCGTGGGAACATTCAAGGGGAGCGGCTGCTTCACCCGCGGCAGCAACTTCCGCATGCAGCACTACCAGGCCGCCATGCTCGTGCAGCAGTTCGACAAGCTGGTCAAGGAGACCGAGATCCGCCGCCAGAACGCCGATCACCTGATCGCCGGACTGAAGGACATCCCGGGGATCGAACCGGCCAGGCTGCCGGAGAACAGCCGGGCGGTGTGGCACCTGTTCCCGATGCGATACGATGCGACCCAGTTCAACGGGCTGTCGCACGACAAGTTCATGCGTGCCCTTCGTGCGGAGGGAATTCCGTGCAGCTCCGTCTACGGTGAGCAGTACAACGACGGCCTGCTCGACGAGGCGATTGCCTCGCGCGGTTTCAAGCGGCTGTTCCCCGAGAAGCGGCTGAAAGAGTATCGCGAGGCTTTCAAAGACCTGAAGGGCAATCGCCAGGTGTGCGCCACAACCGTGGGGCTGTCTCAGAACCTGCTGCTGGCGAATCGCGGCGATATCGATCATATTATTGAAGCGATTCGGAGAATCCACGCCCACAGCGCCAAGTTGGTGTAGACAACAGCCTTCAATGAGGAAAGACAGTACCATGAATACGCGAAACACGAGTCGCCGGGATTTCCTGGCAGCCGTCGGCGCTACCAGCGCCGCCTCCATTCTTGCAGGCTCGGCGGCAGCGCCGACTGCCCGTGCCGCCGAGAGCACGGAGAAGCTTGCGGTCGACGGAGGGACGCCCGTTCGCAAACAAACGCTGCACCACCAGCCCTACGGGCCCCAGTTCTACGACGACGTCGAGAAGCAAGAACTGATCGAGGTGCTCGAGTCGAGGGCGCCCTTCCGCTGGAGCGCAAGAGAATCCAAGTCGCTCCAGTTTGAAAAGGCCTACGCGGCCCACATCGGGGTGAAACACGCCATCGGAGTTACTTCGGGGACGACCGCCCTGTTTACGGCCATGGCAGCGATGGAGATCGGGCCGGGGGACGAAGTGATCCTCCCGGCATGGACCTGGTATGCCGACTACGATGCCATTGTCCTGTCGGGCGCCCTGCCGGTATTCGCCGAAATCGACGATTCGTTCAATATCGACGCAAGCGACATCGAGCACAGGATCACGCCCCGCACCAAGGCGATCATCGCCGTTCACTTGCAGGGCACCACGTCCGACATGGATCCGATCCTGGAGATCGCGAAAAAGCACAAACTGATTGTGCTCGAGGACTGCGCCCAATGCCTGGGAGGCAAGTACAAGGGCAAGTACGTCGGCGCGATCGGCGACATCGGCATCAACAGTTTCCAGCTCAGCAAGAGCATCACCGCCGGCGAAGGCGGCGCCGTGGTCACCAGCGACCCGGAACTCTTCGAGCGGGCCGTTCGTTTCCACGACGTCGGGTCGATCCGGTCGCCGTACAAGGAGGATCTCAAGGGCGGGTTGCTCGCGGCCTTCGCCTCCTGCAACTTCCGCATGAACGAGTTCACCGGCGCCGTTCTCAAGGGCCAGTTGACCAAGCTCGAAACGATTTGCGCCGGCCTGCGAAAGAACTATCGCAAGGTCCGCGAAGGAATCGCCGATCTGCCCGGGCTCAAACTACGAAAGACCCCCGACGTCGACGGCGATCTGGGCGTCGGCGTCTTCCTCGACATGGGCACTCGCGAGCGCCGAGACCAGTTCCTGCGTGCTATGCGGGCGGAAGGAATCAGCGCCGGCGGACCTGCCGGTTCGGCAATTCTGCCCACCGACGCGCGGATCGAGAACAAGGTGACCATCGATCCGAACTGGCCCTCGTTCAATACGCCCGAGGGAAAGGCGATCCAATACGGCAGCGCGTGCTGCCCGCGGACGATCGACATCCTCGGACGCCACGGCGGCGTGATCATGGACCCCAACTACAGCGACGACGACGTGAAGGATATCATCGCGGCGATTCGCAAAGTCTACACGGCCATGAACAAGGCCTAGCCTCTCCAATACCAACCCGAAGCGCAAGTGAGAACAGAGGGTATTCCAACTCAGCCACCGCTAGTGCTGAAATCCAGCCTGTTTCCCACACGAACCCGAAGTGCAACCAAAGACAGTCGTCTGTCTTCGCCTGCGCTTCGGGTTAGTATGAGCCATACCAGTCCAAGTCCCACCAACTGCGGGGACCTGCCCGATAACCCAAGGAAACTCTCATGCCTGAGAAGAGAAAAACCACTCGACGAAAAATGCTCGCCGAAATGGCAGGGGCGACGTTGGCGTTGCCCGCGTTTATTTCCTGCGCGTATCCGCCCATGCCTTCGTCGGCCGACGGTGCAGCCCCTTCGCCGGAATCGCAGAAGCTGGCCCGCAGCCCCAACGAACGGATCGGCATCGGGGTCATCGGCTGCGGGCGGCGCAACGGGCAGTTGATGGCCGGAATCGGCGGGCAGGGCGCCCCGCCCGCCCACGCCCGGATCGTCGCCCTCGCCGATTTCAATCTGCGACGCACCTTCCGATGGGGCATGGTCCACGGCGTCAGCAGTCGATACCAGTACCAGGATTATCGCAAGCTGCTGGACCAGAAGGATGTCGACGTCGTCGTCTACGCCACCCCGGAGCACTGGCACTACCTCCCCTGCATCCACGCCTGCCAGGCGGGCAAGGATATCTACGGGGAGCAGCCTTTGGGTCATACGATCGCCGAAGGACAGATGATGATCCAAGCCGTTCGCAAGTACAAACGCATTTTCCAGACCGGCGAGCAGCAGCGATCCCACCCGACGACGCGAAAGGCCGTGGAGTTGATCCGCAACGGACGGATCGGCAAGATCCGGCAAGTCATCGGCTACAACTACCCCAGCGCGTGGGAGTGCGATTTTCCCGCCCAGCCGATTCCCGAAGAACTCAACTGGGACGCGTGGTGCGGGCCGAACCCGGTGGTGCCGTACCACACCGATCTGTATGTGTCGCGAGCCCCCTATAATCCGGAGGGGTACTACGCCCCGTTCCCCGCGGAAAAATGCGCAGTGGGACCGGGGTGGATGTCGTTCCGGCCCTACTCCGGCGGCGAGTTGCCCAACTGGGGCTGCCACGGGCTGAGCATGGTCCACTGGGGCCTCGACATGGACGAGAGCGGCCCGGTCGAAGTGTGGGTGGAACCCGCCGAGAAGATGGAAACGGTCACCTACCACGAGCCGGAATCGCCCGCCCGCGGCGACGCTCTCTGCTCGAAGACCTTTATCCACTACAAGTATGCCAACGGCGTGGTGCTGTCGCTGACCAGCCGAGACAAGAAGTTGGGCGGCGGGGGAACGTTCATCGGCGACAAAGGCAAAATCACGATCTTCCGCGAGGGCTACGAGTGCGACCCGGTCGACCTCGACAAGGATCCGCTGCCGTCGGACGCGGTCCGCGTCTACGAGAGCGACAACCACATGCACAACTTTTTCGACTGCGTCGTGAGTCGCAAGGACCCGATTATGAAGATCGAAAACGGCCACAGCGTGGCCAACTTGTGCCACCTGGGCAACATCGCCCGCCGGCTGGGACGCCGCCTGAAATGGGATCCGGAAAAGGAGGTTTTTCCCGGCGACGAGGAGGCTAACTCGTACCTCGACTTCGAGCGCCGTAAACCCTACGAACTCCCCAGCAAAGTTTAGAGCGCCTCCCGCAGGTTGGCTCTCCAGAGCCGACCCTGTAGTAGCTTGGCTCTCCAGAGCCGACCAATAACCTTCGCCGGACATTGGCAGTCTGTATGCCTGCGTTCCGGCAAACGGGCCACTGTCACAATGTAGATACCTGACCGAATACCAGGAACTTCAATCCATGAAATACGCACAACCGAGAAACAAGCCGGTGACGCGGCAAGTCATTCTGGCCCTTGCGGCGGCCTGCTGCGCGATCGCGACCGCCCATTGCCCGGCCGCGGAGGAAACGCAGAAGCCGTCGATCCAATACGTCCCCGTCACCGCTCCCGCCGAGGCCCCCAAGGGCATCTGGATGTCTGCCGTGATTGTCGACGAGATGCCGCTGGTCTACACGCGCCAACTCTACGCGATGGACGGTGAGGGGAAGCTTGTGGGCGAAGGGTCCGCTGAGAAACAGATCGAGCAGGTTCTGACGAATTTAGAGGCCGTGTTGAAGGACTCCGGGTCGGGCCTGGACAAGCTCATTCGGGTCAACGTCTACGCCCTTTCCCAGGCGATCGTGGCAGATTTCCATGAACAACTGGCCAAGCGTCTGGACGCCTCGGTTCGCCCCGCGACCACCTCGATCCTGACGCCGCTGCCTCAGCAGGGCGCGTTGGTGGCCGTCGATGCCGTCGCCGGGGCCGCCGACGCCGGCAAGACGGTGACTCTGAAACGCTGCAAGACCGTGGCCGGCAACGACAAGTGTGCCGATGCCGCGGTACTTCCGGCCGGAGGCATCGCCTACCTCTCCGGCAATCCGGAGGTCTTCTCGCTCACGACGTTGCCGACAACTAAGTCGATGACCAGGTTGATGAAGACGCTCGAACAACTGAAGCTCTCGCCCAAGGACGTGGTGCAGGTCCGAGTGTTCTTGAACCCGGTTACCCCCGCCCAGGACGTGCTCGCCGAGATTCAAGCGTTCTTCCCCGATCAACCGACACCGCCCGTGGTCTTCGTGGAATGGCTGGCCTCGATGCCGGTGGAGATCGAGATGGTCGCCCAACTGCCTCCTTCCGACAAGCCGGCGAAGGGCGTGGAGTACTTCGATCCGCCCGAATTTCGCCCCGATAGTACCTTCAGCCGGGTGGGCCTGATGCGGGCCAAGCAGCAGATTTTCATTTCCGGCCTGTACTCGAGCAAACCGACTCGAGGCCAGCCGCAGGCCGACGACCTGTTCGGCCAGTTGAAAGAGATCCTGGCGAAGCACGGCAGCGACATGCGTCACCTGGTCAGGGCCACCTACTTCACGAGCGACGACGACGCCGCCCGCTGGATCGACAAGACGCGGTTCATCGTATTCGACGAAACGCGTCCGCCGGCGGCCTCGAAGTTGATGGTCCACGGGGTCGGCCTGCCCGGGCGTTCGATGACCGTCGACATCATCGCAGTCGAAACAGAGAAATAGCGGGCGGGGCGACCACTCGCCCCGTGGCTCGCACCTGCCGGGTGCGAAGTGGAAAAGGCGGTGGATGTTTTTCACACAACATGGGTGCGATGCGCTGGCGCTGCGCGCTCGGCATGCCTTTTGAAGGGAAACACCTCGGTTCCTTTGCAGAAGTGACACCCGGCAGGTGTCACCCACCATTCTCTCCGCGAAATCTAAGGAGTACTTCCCATGGCTTCACGATTCGATGGAGCAACGCTCCTGATCCTGGGCTGTGTTGCCCTGGTCGTCGTCTGCGTCCTCATTGTCGGCTGGCCCTCTGCGGGCAATAGCGCGCGGAACTTGGGAGCGCCGAACAGCACCGCGCCAAACAGCACTGCGCCGTACCCAACGGCGCCGGGCAACACGGCTACGGGATGGGCGGTACCCGGCAGTACGGCAGGGGGATGGGCCGTGCCGGGGAGCACCGTGTCCGGCGAGATCGCGACTCACGACGCGCCCACATAAGGCTGGTGCAGCTTCGAGTTGGCTCTGAAGGATCGCCGGAGAATCTGGGCCGCCGTCTACTCTGTGGGCGTCGGACTGCAATAATGGTGACAGTCCCCCAACAGCCGCCACTCTGGAGAAATCCGTCTTGCGATACGTCGCCCGCTATCTCGGCTGCACCGGACTCCTGTGCCTCGCCCTTGCAGTGACGACCGCGTGCACACGAGCGAACCGTCAGGCCACCGCGGAGAATCAACCCGTGAGCAAAGCAGAAGATGTCGACCCGCCCGCCCAGACCGAGACCGCGCCTTCGCCCGATCCGGCCCCCGACGACGGCCTGGAGACGGTCACCTTGGGCGCCGGCTGCTTCTGGTGCGTCGAAGCCGTTTATCAGCGGCTTGAGGGAGTCGAGTCGGTGACGCCCGGATACTCCGGGGGGACGGTTGAAAACCCGACTTACAAGGACGTCTGCACCGGCACGACCGGCCATGCCGAAGTCTGCCAGGTCACTTTCCGGCCCGAAGTCATCTCCTTTGAGCAGCTTCTCGACGTCTTCTGGAAGACCCACGACCCCACGACCCTCAACCGCCAGGGCGCCGACGTGGGCACCCAGTACCGCTCGGCCGTCTTCTACCACAACGAGAAACAGCGAGCCCTGGCCGAAGAGTCCAAGAAGAAGCTCGACGAATCCGGCATCCTGTCCAGCCCGATTGTGACGGAGCTCACCCCGTACAAGAACTTCTACAAGGCCGAGGACTACCACCAGAACTACTTCCGCGACAACCCGAACCAGGGCTACTGCCGGGCGGTGATTGCGCCGAAGGTCGAGAAGTTCCAGAAGGTGTTTGGAGATCGGTTGAAGCGAGAGTAGTGTCTCGTCAGATCCCAGCCACTCACCTTAGAGTCCCTCCAACACATTCATTCGTCCTCGATCCCGTACTGTTCCAGCTTCTTGCGGAGCGTGGTTCGATGCAGTCCCAGATGCCGGGCCGCCGTGGCGCACTGGCCGTGGAAATGGGCCATCGCCGCTTTGAGCATGGGCGGCTCGACCATGCGGAGCAAACGCTCATAGAGGTCGTCCACATCCTGGGCGTCGAGTTGGCTCTCGGTCCATTGCCGGATCAGGGCGGGCAAGGCTTCGCCGTGAACGGCGGCGGCTGTCATTGAAGCCGTCGCCGGCGGCGGCAGGTGCTCGACGGCGATCACTCCGCCCCGGGCAAGCACCACGGCATGTTCGATCGCATTGCGGAGTTCGCGCACGTTGCCGTACCACGGCAAACGTTCAAGTTCGGCGATCGCTTCCTGCGAAAGGCAGGGCGGCGTCTGGCCCGATTTGGCGGCCAGAAGCCCCAGAAAATGCTCGGCCAGCAGGCGAATATCTCCCCGGCGATCGCGAAGGGGGGGCATCTCGATCTCGAAAGCTACCAGGCGGAAATAGAGATCGTGCCGAAAAATACCCTTGGCCACCAGTGCCGGAAGATTCTGATGGGTCGCCGAGATCACCCGAAAATCGGATCGCACCGGCTGGTTCGAGCCTACCGGAAGCACTTCCCCCTGCTCGAGTGCCCTGAGCAGCTTGACCTGAAGCGCCAGGGGAATATCGGCCACCTCGTCGAGAAAGATGACGCCGCCGTCGGCCTGTGCCAGCAGCCCCCGGCGCGTTTCTTCCGCGCCCGTGAACGCCCCGCGAACGTGGCCGAACAACTCGCTTTCGGCCAGGGCCGGGCTGATCGCGGCCAGGTTGACGGCCACGAACGGGCCGTCGGCCCGGCGGCTGTGGCGATGGATCGCCCGAGCAGCCAGCTCTTTGCCCGTGCCGCTCTCGCCGCGCACGTGGACGCACGTTTCCGAGGCGGCCACCAAGGCGATGCGTTTGAACACTTCCTGCATGGCGGGCGACGCACCGACAATCTGCCCCTGTTCGATCGCCTCGGCGGTCGCCGGACGTTCGACCGCAATCCTGGTGCTCGCCAGCGCCCGCCCGATCGTATGTTCGGCAGTCCGCAAGTCGAACGGCTTGGTGAGGTAGTCAAACGCCCCGTTTCGCACCGCCGTAACCGCCGTCGAGAGGCCCCCGTAGGCCGTGACCACAATGATCGGTACCGCGCCGAGGATCTCGCGAAAACGCTCCATGGCTTCCAGGCCGTCCATACCGGGAAGACGCACGTCCAGCACGACGGCGTCGGGAGGAGCCTGGCGTGCGACTTCCAGCCCTTCTTCGGCAGACGCGGCCGTCTGCGCCTCGTGCCCCATATCGCAAACCAGTTGCGATAATCCCCAGCAGATGCTCTGTTCGTCGTCGACGATCAATACGCGCGTCATGATCGGTCTTCCGTGGTGGCAAGCGGAATCCGCACGAGGAACTTCGTCAGGCCGTCCTCACGCTTCCAGTCAATCGACCCGCCGTGAGCCTCGGCAATCTGTTTGGCGAGGTGGAGCCCCAGCCCCGTGCCTTCCGGCTTCTCCGACACGAAGGGTTCGAACATGTGCCGGCTCGTGGCAGGGGCGGGCCCCGGGCCGGAGTCGGTGACGCAGATCTCGGCCGCGCCCGGTTCCGGCACACTCGTCTCCAGACGCACGAAGGCGTCGCTGCTGCGGGTTCCTCCGGTGGCTTCGAGTGCATTCAGTAGAAGGTTCAACGCCAGTTCCCGCAAGGATTCCGGATCGCCTTTCACGAAAACCGCATCCGAAGGGCTCCGGGATTCCAGACGCACGTGTGCATGGTCGAACGCCGGACGCACCAATTGAAGAGCCCCGTCCATCACTTCGACCAGATCGAGCCGTGCGGGAGTCTGCGGCGACCGGTGTCCCAGACGCAGGAACTTCTGAATGAACGACTCCATGAGTTCGAGCTGATGGAGAGCCGTGCCGAGCGATTCGGAGTTGGCCCTGTCCGGATTCTTCCGCTGGAAGATCTCGATCGCCAGGCGGGCTCCCGTGGCGGCATTCCGCAACGTGTGGGCCATGCCGGCTCCGAGCTGATCGAGCGTGCGAAGCTGCTCGCTCTGGCGGACCTCCTGCTCGTACTGTTTGAGCCGCTCCGTCATCCGATTGATCGAGCTTGCCAGGTCGGCCAGTTCGTCGTTCCGCGGCGTCAGGGCGACCGGTTCGAACTGACCCGCGGCGATTCGTTCGGACTGGGCCTTGAGGACCTGGATTGGGCGCACCAGCCGACCGGCAATCAGAGTTGTCAGCCCAACCGCCAGCAGAATGGCCACGAACCCCGCCGCGACGATCGGCAAAGCCACTCGCCGGGCAACCGCCCACCATTGATCCTTGCTGTAGAGCACGACCAGTTGCCGGCCCGCAGAAGGTGTCGCCTCGCGAGCCACCGGAATGACGTGCCCGAAATAGGCGCGCCCGGCAAGCCGAACCTCGGAAGCCTCTTCCAGCCTGTCGAGCGGCCGGCGAGGCGGTTTCGACTTCAAAACGTCTCGATCTTCGCCGCCCAGTTCGATCGTCGCCGAGACGACGTCGCGATCGGCATCCAGCAGCACGAACTCCGCACCCGACAGCCCCCGCATCTGCCGCAGCACATTGTCCGTCAACCGAAAACTGGCCTGCGACATCATCTTCTCGATTCGGCTGAGCTCTTCCGCTTTGCCTCGGGCAGCAGCCGAAACGCCCAGATAAACGCTCGCCGCGCAGGCCAGCACAATGGCCGTAGTCGCAACCAGGAGTGTGGCAAACATCAGTTGGAGTCGGATGGGATAACGCATCAGTCGGGCATCCAGGGCACGCCTCGAAACTCACTTGCCCGCAAGTCGCACTTCCACCTGCTCGGGCGCCTCGAAGGTGGTAGCCACCGACCCGTCGGATCGCTTCTCGTGCCGGACCTTGACGACCCCGTGCGGCGTGGGGAACGTCCCCTCGGCCCAACCCAGGTCGCCCAGGTGCGGCTCAATGCGAATTCGCTTGCCGCCCGGTTCGGCAATCGTGACTCCCAGCACGTGACGGCTCATCCAGGCCGTCGGCCCTGAAGCCCAGCCGTGGCAGAGGCTGTGCCGCAAACCCTTGTAGCAGTAGTTGCCGAAGTCGGCGTGGATGTCCTTCTTGCCCTCGGGAGTGAACTCGTCGATCCGTCCCGCGTTCTTCGTCCAGTCGAGGTCAAAATCCTCCCAGAATGTCGTCGCTCCCAGGTCAAGCATGCCGCCCCAATACTCGCGAATGCAGTCGATTGCCCCCTGATGGTTCCCGGCCGCGGCCATGGCTTCGAGGATGTAGTAGCCGTAGAAAGTCGACATCCGCTGCGAACCGTCGACCGCCAGATACTCCCGATTCATCTTCTCCGCCGGGGCCAGTCCCGACAGGGCCATCAAGGCGGCGGCCTGCTTCGAGCCGTTCGGATCCGGCACGTGGCGGCGGAGCCGAGCGGCCGACTGCCGGCACTCGTCGGCCAACTCGGGCTCGCCCAATACGCGGCACATCTCGGCCCCGGCCTCCATCGTCATGACCATCATCGACTGAAGCCCCGCGTGGATCGCCGGTTTGTTCTCCGACGACGGCCAGTCGAGGAACCGGTGGCCGTCGAGCTGCTCCTCGTTCTTGTCGTTGATCTTGGCCATGAATTGCCGCAGGAGCGGAACCATGTACTCCTTCTGCGCCCGGAGATACTCGAGATCGCCGTAGCGGCGGTACCACTCGTGGTGAATGATGGCCCACCACATCGAATAGGAGCTGATCCCGTTCATCCAGCCGGGCAGGGGAAACGTGTCGCGAGCGTAGTCGAGGCTGGCGGGCACGACCGGATCGGGACCGAAAACGGCGCAGATCGTCATGGTTTCCGGGTGCATGTCGCCGATCCAGACGAGCCGGTCCCGCTTGATCCCGTCCCAGAGATAGTGCTGCATGTTGAGGTGAACCGTGTACGCGCCCGTCGCCCAGATGCGGTTGAGCCGCTCGTCGCTGCACTTGAACGAGCCGAGGTAGGGAATATCGCGATAGGAAGCGATCGCGATCACTTCCTTGAGAAACACCGTCCGATCCGCGTCGAGCAGGTCGATGCGTGCGAAGCGGAATCCGGAGTTGCCCACCTCCACGCTGCCAAGCCACGGCGCGTCGATCTCGAAATCCCGCATGGCGTGGTCGTTGGTCGCGTTGCGGTCGCCGCCGATGTCCGACATGGCTTCCGTGACCGATTCGCCGAGGCGAACGCGAAACCGGACCGGCTCCTTGCCGGGCGACATCCCCATGACCAGTTGCAGCCCGCCCTGCAACTCGACGCCGAAGTCGAAGAGCAGGGCCGGTGCCGGACGGCCGGGAACGCTCTTGAGGGTGCAGAGGCCCGCTCGAACGGTTGCCGGCTGTCGCGTACCTTTTGCCAGCAGAACGTCCTCATCGACGATCGTCTCGTTCGAGTCGTCCGACTTCCACAGGATGGCCTTGGGAGTGACGAACGCCCGGACGGTATCGTCGCGAATCGTCCTTTCGCCGGCGGCGGCCTGGAGAGCCGGGGGCAACTCGGCCCGGCAGGGAGCGGTGATCAACGCGGCGAAAAGTACGGCAAGCAGGCAAGGGAAGCGGTAGGACATGGCGGTTTTCTCGTGAGAACTACGCGGTATGTTTGGAACGCCTATTGTGACAATGGGGGGATCGGTTTTCCAGCGTCGACTTCGCAGCATGAGCTGGACGCCGACCGGCAAGCCCGTGGTGAATACGGCAGCCGTTGCGTTGTTTGCATTGTTGTCATTGTTTGCATTGTTGACATTGTTTGCGCCGAGTTTTTGGCACTTTTGGCTAACTTGGGGGGCGATCTTGTGGGTGCCGGGTAGAGGTTTGGACGGGAGGCTTTTTTGCAGAGGAGGAACGGCTGAGGAGCGGTGACGGGCGTTGATTGAGGAAAGGGAGTTGCGGGCGGCGGCATGGGCGGTCGGAAGTGGGATCGGGGCAGGGGCGCATAGTTGGCTGGGTCGGGCATGGTGTGGCGGCGTCTGGCTTGGTTATATACATGTGTACATAGATACGATGGTATCAAACGGGCAGGAAATGTCAAGAGGTTTTTTGAACACCCCCGGATGAGTGAGAGGAGAACGTGGACGCGGGCGGTGGGCGCGATTGGGGCGTTGGGGTTTTGCGCCGTGTTTGGGGTGTTGCGAAAAGGGTCGGGCGGTGTGGGGTGACGGAAGTGTGTGTGCCTGATGTGGTTACACCTGATGGCGTGGGCGTAAGTGGGGCTCCGTCGGCAGGGGGGCGTTGCAGAAACCTCTCTGCTGAGGGGGGAGGGGCGGAATCGGGCCACGGATGAAACCCAGCGAGGGCTTCGCCCGCAGCCCAAGGAGAGGATTTACTTGGTGGCGGTGAGCCTATCTGGCAATGGAGAATCAGCCGAAGCTGGGGGCGTGCGTTTTGGGAACAAAGGGAGTGGGGTTTAACGGAAAGGGCCGCGATTTCCCTTTCCGATGCAGAAGCCAAACGGCAAGCAGCGAAGATCAAACGCCAATTGCGTCTGCTCCGCGCGTATCGATTGATCAAGAAGATTTTCAAAACGCACCGCTACCAAGTTACCAAACGCGGCCGGACCGCCATCACGGCAGTCCTGGCAGCACAAGACGCCAGCACACAACAACTTGCGCAAATCGCGGCGTGAAATCTTCGCGGCAAACGAAGAAACTGCGCGTTTGTATCACGGATTTGAGAGGGAGATCGGGGCAGGGGAATTTCTCGGGCAGGGGGATTGGCGATGGTGACAGGTTATTGAGGGGTCTCGTTGTGTGTCGCTGTTGCCTGCCAAGCGATGCTCTTGTGAATGGGCGAAGGGGAAGGAGGAAACCGACTCAGGACCGCGGTGGTCATGTGGGGCGTGATGGGGTGGACTGTCTATCGTTACTCGGCACTGCTTGGCAAGCAAGCAGTGGCACACAATGATTGGTTCACATGGTCACGCAGGGCCACCCGTCCCGGTCCAGGGGATGCTCTTGGGTGGGGCAGCCGTTCCAGGTCAAGCAGGGCTGAATATCTATTCCCTGATAGCGACGATCAATCCAAGGCAGAAGTGGACGGGAACGAGACTTTTCTGGACGGAATCGAAGGGCCGGCGGCTGGGGTGGCGAATGTACATGGTAATTGCGGCTGTTCCGCGACTCGCGACACGATGGCTGTATTGCCGAATTTGGTGCGGACAGGTCTCGCCACGGGGGCTATACAGCAGGTGGTGCTTACGGCGTCAAGCGACCTCTAGGGCCGCCGCAGTGTCTGCGCATGAGATCCAGACACGCCCCGCCATTTGTCAGGGAGCGTATCCAGGCTGGAACTGACCCCGATACCCATCGTCACGACCCTGTTGGCGTTGCCTGCCTGGATTTGAGTTGCCTGGAGGAGCGATCTGTTCAGTCCACCCGAGGGGTGCCTGACCACCGATTTCTACCACCATAAGCGTTTGGTATGATAGCGCTATTACCCTTTCCAGGGACGGTCGGTATCTCCCCTTGCCAAGGGCGGCGCTGGACAACTCCGTCACATGGTGATATAGTCTTGTCGTTGTGTGCCGGGCTTCCATCTGCGCATTTTTCGCCGTGTTTGTGCGTTTTCTTGCTTACTCGTCATGTCTTTTTCAGGAGCACTATTTATGAAAGCCTTTTTCCCGCGGCGACGGGCGTTTACGCTCGTCGAGTTGCTCGTGGTGATCGCGATCATCGGGATCTTGATCGCCCTCTTATTACCCGCGGTCCAGGCCGCGCGCGAAGCGGCCCGCCGTTCCCAGTGCACGAATAACTTGAAGCAATTGGCGCTTGCCGAGCACAACTATCACGACTCGTTCAAGACATTTCCCCAGTATGTGTTCAA
>Ga0123327_1000992_pt1 | contig 25509 bp, 18 predicted proteins | sample BioC13SIPDNA_4_FD_89701 | JGI IMG/M metagenome (GOLD analysis project Ga0123327, IMG submission 89701) | Anaerobic biogas reactor microbial communites from Washington, USA - Biogas_R1_B C13 SIP DNA | ecosystem: Engineered > Bioreactor > Anaerobic > Unclassified | place: Washington, USA...
CCGCGCGCGGAGGGTCCCGTCGTTTCGGGACGGAAGGTTTGAGCGTACATAGATGAGGAGGTCCCCATGTTTGAAGTGAGCCAGGAGGCATCTGACAGGATCAAGCAGTTCCTCAAGGAACAGGAGAACCCGAAGCCCATCAGGATACTGACGACTGAAGGGGGATGGAGAGGGTTGTATCTCGTGATGGCCATGGATGACCAGAAGGAGGACGATGAGGTCCTGACGGACAGGGGCGTCACGTTCCTCGTTGAAAAGAGACTCTTCGAGAGGGCGAAACCCATACGGATCGCCTATACCCACTCGACCCTGGGTGAGGGTTACGTTTTTGAGTCCCAGCTCCTGAAGGGGAAAGAAGGTCTTTTCACGGGGTGCAGGAACATCTGCGACACCTGCGAGGAAGGCTGACCGCCAGGCAAGGTCCCGGCGAGGCCCGAGGGTTCCCTCACGATAGTCCCGCCACGGTCCGCAGTTTCTCCACGTTGAAGATCTCGATCATGTTCCTCTTCTTTCTGAGGAGGTCCTGTTCCTCGAAGTGGTTGAGGGCGAGGGAGACCGAAACACGCGAGAGGCCCGTCAGGTTGCCTAAATCCTCCTGGGTCACCTTCTTCGCGATGAGGATGCCCCTCGGTGTTGTCTGGCCCACCTCCGAAGCGAGCTTGCAGAGCATGTGAGCGACCCGCCGGCGGGCGTCCATGAAGGAGTCGTTCTCTATCTGGAGTATCAGCATCCTCGTCACCCTGGCAAAGGCGGCGATGATGACGGCGGACAACCTCGGATGCCTGTCGTTGAGGGCAAGAAAGGTGGCGATGGGGACCACGCGCAGCTCCGTCGGCTCCAGCGCGGTCGCCGTGTGGAAATGGGGATGGCCGTCAAAAGCGGCGGCATAGCCGAAGAGGGTGTTCCGCTCCTGGATGATGACGGTCCTTTCGGACCCGTCTTTGCTGAGGAGCGCTATCTTGACCCTGCCCTCTTCAATGAGATAGAACTCGGGTCTACTCGCCTCACTCTGGATATAGATCATCTCCCCGGCGGCGCAGGACCGTTTCGTCGAGTTTTCGTAGAGCAGGTTGAGCTCCACCGGGTAATCCTTCAGGTTGTCGGTCAGGTAAGGTGAATCCGGAGCGCCTTCTCTCCCCTCCATGTGCCCCCCTTTTCTCGGACCCTCTTCCTCCAAGTCTATCCCCTGACGGGGTCCGGTAATGTTAACAGCTTAACACAGTCGACGGGCTTACTGTATAAACCGGTTAGTGGAAGGGATCCCCGCCTTTGTCTATGATCGAGAGAAGAAGGGAGGTGAGGCATATGCATTTCTTCGATATTGTCTCCATTGTCCTCGGTATCGGCGTGATGGGGATCCCCCTCGTGATCCTGATGGCGAACAACCGGCAGCGGCAATAACCCCTGACCATGGAGCTTGAGGTCCCCAACCCTCCTGCCGCACACGTGGATGGCCCGGCCCCGGAAACGATCCCGGAGCCGGGCCCGTGTTTTTTCTCAGGCCTCGATCGAGACATCGCCGGCGTTGTAGACGAAGACAGTATCACCGGGCAGGTCGAGTATGGCCTGGGTGCGGGCAAGACCTCTCTCTCCGGTGTTTACCATTGCGGGGTCGAAGCCGACGAAAAGGACCGCGGAGGACTGCATGTTCTTTCTTACCCCGTCCAGCGGGTCCTGGGTCGGTACGATCACGATCTCCGCGTCGATCCTGGCGCGTGAGAGCATCTCGCGCATTTCTCTTGTGATGTTGTCCAGGTCGGCTTTCGGCGATACGGGGCGGATGATGCGGATGGTATGATCCGACCACTCGCGGTTCCTCGTCATCATGAAGGCGAGAAGAAGCATCAGTTCGACGTTCCCGGAAGAGTCCCACCATATGTTGATGGCACCCTCGGGGACGTCGACGATCTCCTGCCCCAGGTGGCTTGCCACGATAATGAGGCTGCGGCCCATCTCCTTCACGGTGTTGATCGTCTCGTAAAAGACATCGGCCTTTTCGGGGTCCCGGCTCATCCCGAGCAAGACGGTGTTCGGCCGCATGCCACCGATCCCCTGGCATTGAAGAAGGGCCTTGATAGCGGCGTGGATGTTTTCCTCCACGATGACGACGGGGAAGGCGGGAATGCGTTCCTTGAGGATGAACCTGCGGAGGATGGTCTCAGCTTCGCGTCGATGGTCGACAAGATCGCTGAGGTTGCCGCGGATAAGTTGGGCGATGGAGACGATCCCGCTGTTGGCGGTGCACCAGCGGGCGTACTGGGCGAGGTGAAGGCGGTTATGGGCCCCGCCGCTCAAGGCGAGTATGGAGGGGCGCCAGTTCTTCGGATGGTAGCGTTCCCGCTCCAGGCGCAGAAGTGCCCTGCGGGCGGCCTGGTAGGCAAGGCCGCTGTACAGGTCGCCCCATTTGACCTTGACCTCCGCGCGGGCTATGAGAAAAAAGAAGATCCCGCCCAGGATCAGGGCGACGGAGGCCCAAATGGTATTGATCAGGAACATGACACCGAAGCACCCCAGGGCCCCGAGAAGTGCCACGGACCAGTGGTTGAAGCGGAAAGTGGGTCGGAAGCTGGGGTTGTTGGACCGGCCTTCGAAAAAACACGCCAGGTTCACGGTGGCATAGGTCATGAGGAAGAACATCGTGATGACGGGGGCAACGGTGTCGAGGTCGCCGGCGAGGATGCCGATCTGGGCAATAACGGCGGTGATGATGATGGCTCGCCGGGGTTCGGCGGAGGGTCCGCTTCCTCGTGCGAACCAGCGCAGGCCTCGGAAAATGTCGTCACGGGCCAGCGCCTGCAGGATGCGCGGTGCCCCCATCATGCTGCCGAGGGCCGAGGACAGCGTGGCAGAGATCACACCGGCGTAGATGAGGACGGGAGAAAAGGCATGGTCTTTTACCACGAATCCCGGACCGAGCAATTCGGCGCGCTGGACACCGCCGGCAAGGAGGACCGTCATGACGGCATAGATAAGCGTTGAGACGCCGATGGCGGCGAGGGTGCCTCTCGGTATCGACCGGCCAGGGTCGTTAAGGTCGCCGGACATGTTGACCCCGGCCATGATACCGGTGACGGCCGGGAAGAAGAGGGCGAAGACGGTGAACAGGGAATGGTCTCCTGCCCATTGCGGATCGAGGTTGGCGCGAAGGATCTGGGGCGAGAAAGTGGCCCCCGCCCCTATGAAGAAAGACAAAACTGAGAGGAAGAGAACCGCAAGGATGACGTACTGGACGCGAATGGTCCATCCGGCACCGATGTAGACGCAGAGGAAGACGGCGATGTTCGTGATCGTGCCGATCGTGCCGGGGGAGAGTGCCGTGCCCGGCAGAAAGGACAGGATGGCCTCGGTGAAACCAACGATGTAGAGGGTCACTGCTATGGCCTGGGCGATGAAGAAGAAGATTGCGATGACTCCGCCGAACTCCGCGCCCAGGCTGCGGCTGATGAGATAGTACGCGCCGCCTCCCCTGACGCGCATGTTCGTGGCAACGCTAGCGATGGATAAGCCTGTAATGAGCGAGATAGCCGTTCCGCCCCCGAGTATCATAAGGGCGTTCCACAATCCCGCGTAACCGACGACGGTGGAAAAGCGCAGGAACATGATCACGCCCAGGATGGTCAGAAGACTGGGCGTGAAGACGCCTCCGAAGGTGCCGAATTTCGTCGGTCGTAAATTTCGGGAACTCGTTTTGTCGTTCATGGCGGCCCTGGAAGTACGTGCTGTACCGTGTCTGCTCCCTCCACCATATCGTATCGTCATCACAATATCACGGGACGGTCCGCAAAAGAAGCGAAATATCCGCAGGGGCTTTCCTTTTGACGATGGTCCGAATAGGTGCTACCATAGAGACTGTCTTTCAGGAGGACGATGGACCGTTCCGACAGCACCTGTTTCCCCCTCGGCCCCACCGTGTATGGCAACGGGGTGAACTTCAGCGTCTTTTCGAGGAACGCCGACGCGGTGGAACTGCTCCTCTTCGATCACGTCGATGACGCGATACCGGCGCGCGTGATCAGGCTCGACCGCGGGGAGGACCGCACCTATCACTACTGGCATGTCTTCGTTCCCGGTCTCAGGCCGGGACAGATCTACGGGTGGCGGGTCCACGGTCCCTTCGCGCCCGAGAAAGGCCAGAGGTTCGATGCCGCCAAGGTCCTTCTCGACCCCTATGGAAAGGCGGTGGCCGTCCCTCACGGATACAGCCGCATGGCGGCGTCGCAGCCAGGCGACAACACGGCGACGGCCATGAAGAGCGTGGTGGCCGACCTCGATGACTACGACTGGGAGGGGGACGGGCTCCTGACGCGCCCCTTCGCGACGACGGTGATCTACGAGGCGCACGTCGCGGGTCTCACGAAGAACCCCAATTCCGGGGTTACGCCGGAGAAACGCGGCACCTACGCGGGGCTGATAGAGAAGATCCCCTATCTCGTGGACCTCGGCATCACGGCTATCGAGCTCATGCCCGTCTTCCAGTTTGATGAGCAGGACGCTCCCCCCGGCAGGACGAACTACTGGGGGTATGCCCCCGTGTCCTTCTTCGCTCCCCACAGCCGGTACAGCTCCCGGAAGGACCACCTCGGCCCCCTGGGCGAATTCCGCGACATGGTGAAGGCCCTCCACAGGGCCGGTATCGAGGTCATTCTCGATGTTGTCTACAATCACACGACCGAAGGGGACCACACGGGCCCGACCGTCTCTTTCCGGGGTTTCGGGAACGATATCTACTACGTCCTCGACAACGACAGGGCGCGCTTCGCGAACTACACGGGGACGGGCAACACACTGAACGCCAATCAGCCCATCGTCCGCAGGATGATCATCGACAGCCTCCATTTCTGGGTGGAGAAGATGCACGTGGACGGCTTCCGCTTCGATCTGGCATCCATCCTTTCCCGTGACGAATCGGGCAGGCCGATGGAGAACCCGCCCGTGCTGTGGGACATCGAGTCCGATCCCGTCCTCGCAGGGGTCAAGCTCATCGCCGAGGCGTGGGACGCGGCGGGTTTGTACCAGGTGGGCCGCTTTGTCGGGGACAACTGGAAGGAATGGAACGGCAAGTTCCGGGACGACGTGCGGGCCTTCATGAGGGGCGAGGACGGGACCGTCACGAGGCTCGCCCAGCGCCTGATGGGAAGCCCGGATATTTACGGCGCGCGGGAGCGCGAGCCTGAACAGAGCGTCAACTTCGTGACCTGTCACGACGGGTTCACCTTGAACGACCTCGTTTCCTATAACCGCAAGCACAACGAGGTGAACGGAGAGGACAACAAGGACGGTACGGACTACAACCTGAGCTGGAACTGCGGCGTCGAGGGCCCCACCGACGACCCTGCCATCGAGGCGCTTCGCAACCGCCAGGTAAGGAATTTTATGACCATCACCCTGACCTCGGTGGGCACACCGATGCTCTCCATGGGCGACGAGGTGCGGCTCACCCGGTACGGGAACAACAACGCCTACTGCCAGGACAACGAGACGAACTGGTTCGACTGGTCGATGCTTGCCCGCCACGGGGACATGCACCGCTTCACGAAGAGCCTCATAGGGCTCCGGCTCTCCCGGAGGTACCAAAAGGGCGAGCGGTCGATGACCCTCAACGAGATGCTTCACCACGCCCGCATGTCCTGGCACGGGGTGAGGCTCGGTGAGCCCGACTGGGCCGACCATTCGCACAGTCTTGCGGTGGCCCTCGAGGTCGAGGAGGGCCTCGTGTTCCACGTGATGCTCAGCAGTTACTGGGAGCCCCTCGAGTTCGAACTGCCGCCCGCGGGGGAGGCCCGGGGCCCCTGGCACCGGCTGATCGACACATCCCTCGAATCCCCTGACGACTTCTGCCCCTGGGACCGGGCGCCCCTGATAGCGGGGGAAACATACCGGCTTCAACCTTATTCCGTGGCGATCCTGTTCGCTTATGGGAAAGAAGAGGGGTGATGGATCACGGCTGTCGAGGATAATGACCAATTGACCAAATTCCAATGACCAGATAAACAGACAATGACCAATGACCAAAATGATGCAGACACTCCGTCCCGTCCGCCCGTTGCCGACGACATATGTCAGAACGCTGGGCCGGATAAGGTGGAAGAGATATAGTAGAAGCCTTCTTCGTCCATGAAGTCTGTTATGGTGAGGCCCGCGTTGGTGAGCAGGCCGCGCATCGACCCTTCGTCGGGGAGATGGTCGTGCATCACGGCGTGACAGGATTCGTGGTGTTTGTTGATCCCCTCCGCGGAGCTGAAATGGGACACGATGAGGTGGCCGCCGGGCTTCAAGATACGGCAGAGCGTCGCCAGGGCCTTTTCCTTGTCGTGGAAATGGGGGAAGCAGGAGAAACAGACGACGACGTCGCAGGAGTCATCGGCGAGCGGTGCGCTCTCCGCATCGGCCAGGATGAACCTGATGTTTGCCTCCCCGTGGAGGCCGCGGTCAACCTCGAGCATCTTCTCCGCGAAGTCGAGTTCGTAAAGAAGTCCTGTCGATGTGATGTCTTTGAGGATGAAAGGGACGAGGACACCGCTCCCGCATCCCACGTCCAGCACGTGGTCCCCGGTTTTGAGCGGCATGAGCGAGAAGAGGCGCTCAAAGTCCCGGGCGTGCTTGTCATAGATCCCCGTGACGTGGTCCTTATACCACATGTCGAGCCATTTTTCGGCATGCTCGTTGAAGAATTCCCTGCGTCTGCGATACCTTTCGTCGTCTGTCATTTTCATGGGGTACCATTCCTTTTTTTCAGCTTTGCCATGCGGCGTTTCGGTGAGAAGATGTATGCCATCGCGAAGATGACCGTGGCCATGAGGACGACCGAAGCGCCGGAGGGCAGGTCGAAGATGTAGGAGATGACAAGGCCGGACGCGCAGGCGCCGATGCCGGAGGCCGCGGAGATCAGGAAGAAATGCTTCATGTTGTACGTCAGCTGGAGCGCCGTTGCCCCGGGCTGCACGAGAAGGGCGAAGATGAGAAGGCCGCCCACCGTCGCGAGGTTCGCGGACACGACGGCCCCGGTGAGGAAGAGGAGCGCGTAGTAGATCATCCGTTCCGGCACCCCGCTTGCCCTGGCGAGCCGCCGGTTAAAGAGGACCGCGCGTATCTCCTTGAAGAAGAGGATCACGAAAAGGACGAGGACGCCCGTGACGACGGCCAGTATCGTGACGTCGAAACCGGAAAGCGTGAGGAGGCTTCCCCACATGAGGTTGAGGACGCCTGCCTTCGTCCGCGTGAGGATGCCCATTCCGAGGAAGGCGATTCCCATGAGAAAGGAAAAGAGAATACCCAGGACGTTCTCCGGCGCGAGGTCCGTGCGGTCCGAAAGGGGGCCCAGCGCGCCCGCCGCGGCAAGGCACATGACGAAGCCGCTGAGGAAGGGGTTGACGCCGACAAGCATGCCCAGCACCGCGCCCGCAAAGGCGGCGTGTGACATAGAGACGCCGATGAGGGGCATCTTCATGAGTACCACGAAGACGGACAAAAACGAGCAGCTTGCCCCGCAGAGCACGCAGGCGATGGCGGCGCGCTGGATGGGTGGATAGGTGAAGACGTCCATGAGATGCTCAATCATAGGAGATGAATCTCCTGCCCTTTCTCCGGAAGGTCTCGAGGGGATACCGGAAGAGCCTCGTCAGGGTCTCTCCCGAGAGCGCCCTATCGATGTCCCCGTCAAAGAGCATCTTCCCCTGGTGGAGCAGCACGGCCCGCCCCATCGCGGAGGGAAGCATGGTGAAATCGTGGGTGACGAAGAGGACCGTCAGACCCTCCTTCCGGTGGATCTCATCGATGAGGTCGAGGACCTCCTTCTGCACGGCGATGTCGAGGTTTGCCGTCGGTTCGTCCATGAGGAGGATGTCGGGCCGCTGGATGATCGCGCGGGCGAGCGACACCTTCTGCCTCTCGCCGCCGGAGAGCTGGCCGAGGGGTCTTGCGGCGAGGTGGGAAAGGCGCATGGTCTCCATGAGCGCCATCGCCTCTTCCCTCCTCAGCCTTCCGGGGGAGTGGAAGAGCCCTGTCCGGCCGATCGCGCCTGTCATCACCGCCTCCCAGGCGAGGATGGGGAAGGCAGGGTCGACGGGAAACGACTGCGGGACGTATCCGACGCGAAGCCGGGTCTCACGGGAACGCTTGTGGGTTTCCCACTGTCCGAAGAGGCTCAATACCCCTTCGAACCTTTCGAACCCGGCGATGACATTGAGCAGCGTGGTCTTTCCGGCGCCGTTGGGCCCGATGACCCCGACAAGCTCGCCCCGGGCCACGGCGAGACTGACGCTGTCGAGAAGCACCGTTCCCGTCTTGCGTACCGTGACCCCGTCAAGGGTTATCAATTGCTCGTCCATGGTGGATTCACTTTGGGCGATGGCGCCTCATTTTCGCACAGCGGACAGGAGGGCGTCAACATTCTCCTGCAGGGTGGCGAGATACCCTCTCTCCGAGGGAAAGTTCGTCAGGACGACGTGCGGGGCCCGGAGCGTTTCGGCGATCCCTTTGCCGGCGTCGGGTCCGGATTGGATGTTGTCCACGACCATGATCACCCCGCGGTCTTTTCCGATATCAGCCAGCCGCACGACCTCCCGCGTCGACATTGCCTCCTGCCTCCCGTATTCGGCAACGACCATGAAACCCATCCATTCCAGCGGTTCCTTCTGCATGGAAGAGGCGATGACGGGTTTTCCGGAGAGGCCCGCGCCCGTGACCTTCTGAACGAGCGCCTCCGACCCCTTCTTCACCAGGAGGATGGCCTGTTCTTTCCGGCGGGCTATCTCGGCCCCGTCTTCGGGAAAATGTTTGGAGAGTTGTTCGGCAAGCAGTGTCAGGCCCTTTACATATGAGTCCGGGACCATCCAGTTGCGGCCTTCCGGGTCGATAACAAGCTGCCTGCGGTCGTCCAGCTCGGCTTTCTCCATGAAGGACATGCCCCGGAAGGAGACGATGAGGACTGCCTTCTTCATCTTTTCGATGTCCGTCAGTTTCACATCGTAATGGCCCGGACACTGCCCCGGGGGAAGGATGGATTCGACACGATAACGGCCGGAAGGAAGGAGCGCCGCGATGATCTCCGACAGGATCGTGTCCGAGACCACTATGGTGCGTGCCTCCGATGATCCCGCTTCCCCTGGCTTGCCGGAGCACCCGGAGAGGATGCACAGAAGGACAATGGCCGCCATCGCAAGCACCACCGCGTCCTGTGCCATCCCGCGGAGTTTCCTGAAAACCGGTCGTTGAACCACACATGCTCCTTACGTCTTTTTCGCGCCCGCTCGGGGCGCGGATCTAGTTGAACTTCAAGGTGAACCCACCGAAGAAGGTCGTCCCCGGCATAGGGTACCCTTTGGCGTATTCATAATCGCTGTTGAAGATGTTGTTGACGGCGAAGAAGACGTCGGAATCCTTGAGCCTGAGCGGGGCGTGATCGAAGCGATAGCTTATCCGGGCGTTCACGAGGGTGATGTCGTTCAGTTTGTCTTTCGCCGTGAGTGCCGTGGTGTTGAGAGTGTTGCTTCGCACGAACGTTCCCTGGTAGAGGTCGCGAAGGTGCTGCATGTCGGCGAATACCTGGAAATCATGGAGGAATTTCCACTTTACGCCGGCCTGGAACTGAAAGCCCGGCGTGTAGGGTATGTGATCGCTTTGGGCGCCGTTGGCCCCTTTGGCCTCCGTTGTGAGCCAGGTGGCGGCGGAGAAGAACTCGAGGTCTTTCACGGGGGTCACCGTACCGCTGAGTTCCAGTCCCTCGATCTCGTAGCGACCGATGTGATCGTTGAATTGGGTCGGGATGGTCCCGCCCATGTACGCCAGGAAGCGGTCACTTCCCTTATCGCGGAAGACCGTCGCGCCCAGTTTGGCCACCTTGGGCCATGAGTGAGTGAGACTCGCCTCATAGTGGTCCACGACCTCCGGCTTTATGTTCCTCCAGTACTGCTCGGCATTGGCGACGGGTGCGTCGGTGCGCACGAAGTTCATGAGGACGACGGGAGAAGGATAGTTGACGCCCCGGGCATAACTGAGCTTCAGGTCGGTGTTGGCGTATCCCAGCGTGAGGCCGGCCTGGGGAGCGGTCTTGTTGTCGAACTCGTCATGGTTGAAATACCTGAGCCCCGCCGACGGGGTGACGTGAAAGCCTTCCGGTCGGCCGAATGTGTGGCTCGCGGCGATATAGGGGGACACAAGGCGGGTATCGGGGAAATCCCAGACCCTTCTCGCCTTGCCGCCGTTGACACCGGCAGCGCCCGCGCCGGTGGGGGCGAGCCCACTATATGTCTGCTGCGTGTTCTTGAGCCTCGTCATGTCGAGGTCGGCCCCGAGAAGGATCTCTCCGCCGGGCCACAAGAGAAGCTTCTCCTTCGCCCGGGCGCCGTAGAGGATGACATTCTGCCGGGACCAGAGGCCGCCGGTTCCGTTGGCGTACTGGTTGCCGTTGTTCAATTCCTGCAGGAGGTCGAAGGTCGTGTCGTTCCAGTAACCCTTCAGATAGCCGCTTGCGCGCTCGTACTCGTGGCTCACCGTCAGTGTGGCGAAGAGGGTGTCCGTCTTGTAGCGCTCCGCTCCGGGCCAGCTCACCCCGTTGACCGCGCTGGGTGTGCTGTCCGGCATGGGGGCCTCCGTCATGCCCTTCACCTGGTTTATGAGGAACCTGACCCTCCACTCTCTCGTGACCTGATAACCGGCATTGGCATAAAGGCTTTGCTGATGGGAGGCGGAATTCGCCCGGTCGCCGTCGGTGCTTGCATAGCTCTGGGAGGCATAGATGTCGAAGGGTCCCTTCTTGAGGCCGGCGGAGACATTTTCGTCGAAGGAGCCGTAGCTGCCCCCGTTGAAACTCAAGATCCCCTCCTGCCCCTCCTTCTTCATGTACTTCGGCAGGACGTTGACCGCCGCGTATCCGCTGCCGAACTGGGAGGGCTGCGGGCCCTTGTATATCTCTATGCTTCCGATCGTGGGAACGGCGATGCCGTCGCCCAGCACCTGTCCGAAGAGGCCTCCGTACCGGGGAGCGCCGTCGAACTGAACGACGATGTCCGAGCTGGGATGGCTCGACCCCCGGCCGTGTATGTAGAGGCTGTGACTGGTCTGGCTTCCCATGAGGTTCTTGCTCTGGTACATGACGCCCGGCACGTCGCGCAGGGTTGATTGGAAGTCGTAGGAGTTCTGCTCTCTGATCTGCTCCTCCGTCACGACGTTATACTGCGTGCCGTAGCGGGTATCGACAGGGGTAACGGGGTTGGTGTGCCGGGTCTCCGTGACGGTGATCGTGTCGAGGACAAGCTTCTCCCCGTCCTTACGGTCTGTCCCGCGTTTCCCTTTCTGGTCCTCGGCCCATGCCGACGCGGCGGCAAGGAAGATGAGCAGGAAGATACCAAGGGCAAGTGTTCTGGCATTTTTCATCACATGGGCTCCCGGATCGGTCGTATTCTTTTGCGCCTTGTGTCAAAGGGTGTCTTTCCGCCCTTTTCCCCGGCATGATCCGCCCATCGGGAAGGGCTGAAAGCGGCTGTCGTGCTACTAATGGAAAAAAGGTAGCATCCATGGCCCCTCGTGTCAACACAAATCTTTGTCCTCGGCGCTTTCGTCCACGAGGCGCGAACCTCGCGTGAAACGTCCGTCTGGAGGGGGACGATGAAGGAATTAGAATTGGAGAGGTGGGGAAGGCAACTGGCGGTGCTCAGGTGTCCTGGCTTGAGGCGGCGGTTTCTGAGTCGACGGGCCCGGGGTCGCCAAGCACCCTTTCTATCGTTTCGGCAAGCTGGCGCACGGTTATCGGTTTTGTCATCACTTCCGATACGCCGACGTCACGGATCTGGTCGGCCATGGTGTGGGCGAGGTAGCCCGAGGTGAGTATGACCGGGATAGAGATGCCCTTCTCTTTAAGGCTCCGTACTATTTCGAGGCCCGTGATCTTCGGCATCGAATGGTCGGTGATAATGAGGTCGAAACCGTGGGGGGTGGCTTCTATTGCTTTGAGGGCCTCAAGGCCGTTGGCAAAGGCGGTCACCGTGTGGCCGAGCCGCGTCAGGATGGCGCCCGTGGTCGCGAGTATTGCCTCTTCGTCGTCTATGAGGACGATCCGGTGTTTTCCCTTCTCGATAGGGGGGACTTCCCGGGGCGGGCTGGCGGTGTCCATTTCCGTGCAGGGGATGTAGATGCTGAAGGTGGTGCCCGTCCCGACCTGGCTTTTGACCTCGATCGTCCCCTCCAGTTTCTTCACGATGCCGTGCACGACGGAGAGCCCGAGGCCGGTGCCTTTCCCCTGTGATCTCATGGTGAAAAAGGGCTCAAATATATGGTCGACGACCTCCGGCTCCATGCCGCTTCCCGTGTCGGACACGCGAAGCGCAACGTGTTTTCCCGGGCGCATGTCGGGATGGGCCCTTGTGAAGTCCTCGTCGGCTACAAAGTCCTGAAGCTCTATGGTGATGGCCCCATGCGCCTGTCCGATGGCATGCACCGCGTTCGTAAAGAGGTTCATCACGATCTGGTGGATCTGGGTCGGTTCCGCCAGAATGGCCGATCGGCTGTCGATCTCCAACCGCATGTCGATAAAGGCCGGTGCGGACGCGCGCAGGAGCTTCGAGGCCTCTTCCAGGACGGGCCCGGGCAGGATCGGCCTCAATTCCACCTCCGTCTGCCTGCTGAAGGTCAGTATCTGCCCGACAAGATCGCCGGCCCTCTGGGCGGCCTTTATTATCTCCCGAAGGAACTTTTCCATCTCTTCATCATGCTCTCCCGTTATCAGGGCCAATTCCGCGTAACCGAGGATGCCGCTGAGGATATTGTTGAAGTCGTGGGCGATTCCTCCCGCCAGGGTGCCGATGGCCTGGAGCTTCTGCGATTGCTGCATCCTGCTCTCGTACAGCAGTTCCTTTGTCACATCCCGGCCTATTTCGAGGTAGCCTTCCACGGCTCGGCCCGGCTGCCTGAGGGGCATGACCATTACGTCGAGGGCGATCGGGGCCCCGTCGCTTGCCTTGAGGGACACCCTGCCCGACCAGGGGGTCCCGGCATTGAGGGAGTCCCAGATGACCTCCGGCGGGATATCGTGGGGATTGGCGAGGTCCGGTTCGGTGCCGATCACCTCTTCCGGTCTTGTCCCCGTCACCCTTTCGAACGCCGGGTTCGCGAAGGTGATCTTCCTGTCGGCCCCTATCTGGAGGATGATCTCCGTGGAGTGTTCCGTCATCGTCTTCATCGTTTCCAGGAGTCTTTGCACGGGGGAACTGAGTTTGCTCGAAACGACGACTATTGTCGCGATCGTTATGATGAGAAAGAGTATCCCGCTGACGAACATGATCCACAGGATCCTGTTGACGGGGGCCATCACCTCGTCCCTGTTCTGGGCAAAGACGACTGTCCAGCCCGTGAGCTGCATGGTCGTCAACCCGGCCACCTTCCACGCGCCGCCGGAATAATAGGACGCCGTGCCCGTTTTCCCGGCCTGCGCGAGCTCGTAGATCTCCTCGGTGCCGGGATAGTCCTGAAGACGTACCCGAAGGACGTGTTCCTTCTTCGGGTGGGCCAGCACAAGCCCTTCGGAGTTCACCAGGTAGGCATACCCCGTTTTGCCGGTCCTTACCTGCGATACGATGGCCCCGAGAAAGCTCGGATCAAAGGGTATGCAGACAACCCCGTGGAACTCGTTGTCCTCCCGGATCGGGGCGGACACGATAACGATGGGGTCTCCCGGTGTCGAAGGCCCCCTGGCAGGAAGGGGGCCGGTAATGGTCGTTTTGCCTTCCCTCGCGCGGAGGAAATACTCGCGGTCCGAGAGGTCCACCCCGAACTGCTTCGGGAAGTGCGCGTCAGCCCTGACGCGACCTTTTCTGTCGAGCACGAAGAGCGTGAAGAAGGGCTTGCCTATACGTTTGTGCACGGCCTCCAGTTTTGCCTGGATGTGACGATAATCCCCGCTTCGGGAGGCCCTGACCACCGTCGGGTCCGCGGCAATGGATGAGGCCAGTCTTATCTCCTGCATCAGGTTCGCATCGATCAGGGAGGCAACATTCGCTGCCATGCGGACCGACTGTTCCTGTGTCATTTCCAGGAGGGAATCGGAAAGCAGGGCGGAGACGATCATCCCCGCCACCAGGAAAGGGATGAGAACCGCGGCCACGCCGCCGAGTATCATTCTGTATTTCAGTGCTGTGTTCTTAAGCATCTTTCATATCCGACGGTGTTCCTCGTCTTCTCTATGATACACACAACATCGAAATATGTCCAAGACGGTTTTGGAGAGGGAAAACCCCCGGCGCGGCACGCCAGAAAAGAGGCAATGGTTGGCGCCGCGTCGGAAAGCGCTCCCCTAAGGCACCGTCTCTTCGCGACTCGCCGCTTCGAGGGCGGGTATGAGGTAGGTGTCGATGAAGGCGACCGGGTCACCGGGGTCCACGCCGTTTATCACGTTCGTCCCTACGACGACGTTGGGACCGGCGGAGCACTGGTCGGTGCAGAAACGGGCCTTTATCCTGAAGCGGTCGAGGAGTCCCCGTTTGCGCAATTCCGCCGAGAGTCCTTCGAGCAGGTGGAAGGAGCCCTTCAGGTAGCAGCTCGTGCCGAGGCAGACACCCACGTCGATGGGGGCATTGTCCCGGAGAAGCTCCTCGACGGACTCCTGGACGCGCATGGAACGGCGGCGATAGGTGGTGTGGAGATTGTGATGGGACAGGGTCCCGTCGGGCTCGCCAAGCCAGTTCGTGTAGATGGCCTGGATGGTGGGGTTGTCCTGGCTCTTCTTTATAGATGCCGCCTCGTCAAGGCGATAGAGCACCTCGAGTCTGTCCCCGGGATCGCTCGTGAGTTTCGGCGCCGGGTTTCCCGAGCCGTTGATGCAGCCGCCGGGGCAGGCCATGACCTCGATGAGGTCATAGGGGGCGTCCCCGGAACGAATGCGGTCGATGAGGTTCTGCGCGTTCGTGAGGCCGCTCACGACAGCGAGGCGCACCTTTGTCTCCCCGAGGCCGACCGTGGTTTCCTTGACGCCTTTCAGTCCCCTCACCTCCTCGTAGGTGAAGCTTTCCATGCGCTTTCCGATGACCCGTTCGGCCGCGAGGCGCAGGGCCGCCTCGGCGACACCGCCGGAGGCGCCGAAGATGATGCCCGCGCCGCTCGCCTTGCCGAAGAAGGCGTCGACGGGCACGGGGCTGAAGGTCCTCGGGTCCATTCCCCGCTCCTCGAAGAGCCTGATGACCTCCGTGGTGGTGAGCACCGCGTCCACGTCGGCGAGGCCTTCCCGGTTGAATTCAGGCCGCCGCGCCTCGTATTTCTTGGCGTTGCAGGGCATGATGGAAACGAAGAAGAGGCTCTGGGGCTTAACCTTCAGCTCCCGGGCGAAGTAGTGCTTCATAACGGAGCCGAACATCTGCTGGGGAGACCGGCAGGACGAAAGGTGGGGAAGGATGTCGGGGGCGATTTTCTCGCAGTAGTTCACCCAGGCGGGGCAGCAGGACGTTATCTGGGGAAGGATGCCGCCCTCGGCCGCGCGGGTCAGGAATTCCGTGCCCTCTTCCATGATGGTGAGGTCCGCGGCCCAGCACGTGTCGAAAACGAAATCGAACCCAACCTTCTTGAGTCCCGAGGACAGAACGGACATGACCGAGGCCGGGTCTATGCCGTAGTGTTGCCCGAAGGCGGCCCGCACCGCCGGCGCTATCTGCGCCACGACGGTGAGGTTCGGGTCATGAAGGGCACGATAGACCCGGGGGATGACGGGTTTGAAGGACAGGGCGCCCGTGGGACATGCCGTGGCGCAATGACCGCAGGCGACACAAACGGTCATGTCGAGGGGCTTGTGGTCGTTTGGCCCTATCGTGAGGACGTTGTCCGTTTCGTAGAAGGACAGGGCCGACGAGCCTTCCATCTCCCGGCATATCTTGAGGCACAGGCCGCAAAGGATGCATTTCCCCGGGTCGCGGACGATAAAGGGATGGTTCTCGTCGATGGGAAGGGGCCGCGCCGGCGTCGGTTGATCGAACTCGACGCCATATTCACTGGCAAGTCCTCTGAGGACGCAGGCGTAGCGCTCCGTGCAGCCGCAGGCAAGGCACCTCGAGGCCTCCCGCACCGCGCTCTCGTTGTCCCATGTGTGCGTCGATTCCTGAAAGTCTGTCTTTCTGACCTCTGCCGAAAGGGTGGGGATATCGAATCTTTCCGACGGGGTCACCCACCTGTACTCCTCCCGGGGTATCATCCGCCAGTGTCCCTTCGAGCAGTTGTAAGGCTCCGTCACAGGTGTGTATTTCCCCGTGCGGAGGTGTTCGTCTATCTGCAGGGCCGCACGCTTCCCGGCGCCTATGGCGTTGATGGCGATGTCGGGGCCGCTCACGCAGTCTCCCCCTGAGAAGACACCGGGGATGGAGGTTTCCGTCGTGTCCGGGTTCGTCAGGACGGTGCCGTGCTTCGTCGTGAGGTCATCACGGGCGATGCACTCGTTGTCCACGATCTGTCCGATGGCGCTGACGACGGTGGAACAGACAAGGTCGAACTCGGAGCCTTCCACGGGCACAGGCCGGCGCCTGCCGCTCCCGTCGGGCTCACCGAGTTCCATCTTCATGCATTGCAAGGACAGTGACCCGTTCTCGCGGCTTATGGAGATGGGTGCGGTGAGGAACATCATTTCCACGCCTTCCTCGAGGGCCTCCTCTATCTCCGCCTCCTCGGCGGGCATCTCGGCCCTCGTCCTCCGGTAGGCGACGATCACCCTCTTCGATCCCAGGCGGATGGCGCTGCGCGCGGCGTCCATGGCCGTATTCCCTCCTCCGAAGACGATGACGGTGTCACCGAGGTCAGGCGTTTCGTACCTTGCAAGGCGGGCGAGGAGATCGAGGCCCGTCATGACGCCGGGAAGGTCCTCGCCGGGGATCGCCATGCGGGAGGTCTTCTGCGCGCCGATCCCGAGGAACATCGCCTCGTACCCGTCCCGTTTCAGGGACAGGAGGGTGAAATCCTTTCCCAGTTCCTTGCCGTATCGTATGTCTATGCCGAGGTTGAGGACCGTCCGTATCTCCCGGTCGAGGATGCTCTCCGGGAGGCGATAGTAGGGTATGCCCCAGCGGAGCATGCCGCCGGCAGCCTCCTGCTTCTCGAAGACGGTGACTTTGTGTCCGAGGCAGCGCAGAAAGTAAGCGCAGGTGAGCCCAGCCGGGCCCGCGCCGATGACGGCTACGCTGTGCCCCGTGTCCGGTGCCACAAAGGGAACGAACTCCACGGTCTGGTAGCTGTCGAAGTCGCCAACGAAACGCTTCACCCCGTTGATATTGACAGGCGAATCCACGGCGTTCCTGCGGCACTCTCCCTCGCAGGGGTGCGGGCAGACCCTGCCGCATACCGAGGGAAAGGGGTTGTTCTCCCTGATCACGGCAAGGGCCTCGGCAAAGTTGCCGTTGGCCACGTGGTAAAGATATTTCTGGATATCGATGTGCGCGGGGCAACGCGCGACGCAGGGAGCCACACAATCCCCGTAATGGTTCCTCAGAAGGGCCTGAAGGTAGATCTTCCTGAAGCTTTCGAGGGCGGGCGAGCGGGTGGTGACGACCATCCCGTCCTCTATGACGGTGGATGTCGCCGAGACGGTGCGGGGCCTTCCATTCTCCACCACTTCCACCATGGATATCTCGATGTTGGTGGGGGGACTGACCCGGGGATCGTACCCGAGACCAGGTATGTCTATCCCGTTCTCCCGGGCCGCGTCGATGATGGTGCTGCCTTCCCTCGCGGAACATTCCTTATCGTCTATGTATGCTGTTATCACTATGTCCTCCGTTGTGGCGTATGCGCAAAAGCCCAATATTATACAGTAAGGCTGAAAAAAAGCAAAATAGGACATATAGGAGGGGATAGGACCTATGGGACTTATAGGACGTATAGGACGTTTAGGACGTTTAGGACATATGGGACATATGGGACGTATGGGGGGGTTAGTATTTTGGTTTGTATTGCTCGGAGTGGCTGAGGTGGTCATGCCAGTTCTCGCGGTAGGCCTTGGCGATCTCCCGGGACCTGATGATGAGGAGGTTCTCGGCGTTCTTCTCCTCAGCGGCCTTTGTGAAATTGAAGGAGCCCGTTATCGTTACGGCGCCGTCTATGACGATGACCTTGTTGTGAGCGATGGCGTGTTTGGCATCGATGTACGTGGGTATCCTCATGTTCGCCAGGAAAGTGGCGGAGGTATATTTCGCCGTGCGCTGGCTCTTGTCGAGGATCGCCGCCACCTTGACGCCGCGCTTGTGGGCCTCGATGAGGGCCTTCGCGATGGGGGCGGAGGTGAAGGAGTAGGCCTGGATGAGGATCTCGGAACGCGCCGAGGCGATCTCCCGTATGATCTTGTCGGTGCAGTTGCTGCCAGGGGTGAAACAGAGGCTGACCGTGACGTCCTTGCCGTACTCCGCGCACGAGGCGCCTGAAGGCAGCGACACGAGGGCCGCAAGAAGAAGGAGGAAAATAAGACACTGTCTGGTCATGAGCACCGGTCTTGCATGTAGCCTAGATGAAGGAACAGGAAAAGTCAATCGCACTTTTCTCTTGTAAATGGGGAGGAATTGAAAGAGAATTAACAGGATAAAGATCGAGACCGTGTGATCTCATGGCAACGAACGACAAAAAGAGTCTCATCGTCCTTCGCGAGAAACATCAGGTAGACCGATACATCCGGGATATAACCGAGCAGAGTATGCCTGTCAGGGTCGTCATCGATGACACCATCGTCCTCGATGATTGCCGGCTTGTCGTCCGGGAAGGGAAGAGGAAAGAGCTTTTTGTCGAGGCATCGCTGGCGCCGGGAGAATACCCGGAGACGGGACGGGCCACCATTACCTGCGCGGGCGACAGCTCCCTTTATATCTTCGGGACGAAGATCCTTTCCATAGAACTCGCCGAACACCGCCGTATGCACCTCGCCATCCAGTACCCCGACAGGATCACAAAGCGGGAAAGGCGCAGACACGTCAGGGTGCGTCCGTCGGCAACCCAACCGGTGTCGGCACGGATAGCCGCCGGTAACGGCGACAGCGTCGACGTCGAACCGGTGGACATCAGCACCGGCGGTATATCTTTCATGATGACGGAAGAGGCGGCCCGTTTCAAATCGGGCGACACCATCGAGCTTACCGTCGCGGTCCCCGCGTTCGGAGAGGTGCGAGCGCTGGCCACGGTCAGGAGCGTTGTCCATCTCATGGACCTTACCCGGATCGGCGTCGAGTTCTCCTCCCTGCCCGAAGACGCCCTGCGGGGCATCATGGAATACGTGGCCGGGCGGGAACGCCAGATCGACACGGAACTCTTCACCGAAGACTGAAAGGAACCCCCCCCACCCGCCTCCTCCAGGTCCTGGAACCTGAAACCTGAAACCTGAAACGGTTTTCTGCTATAATATCCCCACACATGGCGGATGGAGATCTCAGGGAAGAGCTTAACGAGAGGCAGTACGAGGCGGTGACCGCCATCGACGGGCCGGTGCTCGTCATCGCGGGGGCGGGCAGCGGGAAGACGCGGGTCATCGAATACCGGGTGAGGCATCTCGTCGAGACAGGCATCGACCCTGGCTCGATCCTCCTTCTCACCTTCACGAGGCGAAGCGCGAGGGAGATGATATCCCGCGCCGCGCGTCACGATCCCCGGTGCGAGGGCGTGGAGGGAGGGACCTTCCATTCCTTTGCCAACAAGATGCTGCGCAGCTACAGCGGGTTCTTCGGGTTGCCCGACACGTTCACCATCTATGATGAATCCGATGCCGAGGAGGCTATCCACCGGTGCGCGACGAGCCTTGGCTTCTACGAAAGGCAGAAAAGGCGTCCCCGGAAGGACATGCTCAGGAAGATCCTCAGCATGGCGGTCAACAAGGAGATGCCTCTCGAGGGGGTTCTGGAGAGGCACTACCCGGAGTTCCTGCAGTTCGCCGACGAGATAGGCGAACTGCGCCGCAAGTACACCGAGTACAAGGTGACCTCGCAGTGCCTCGACTACGATGACCTCCTGCTCTACTTCAAGCTCCTCCTCGAGAACGAAGACGCGCGTTCCCGCGTCGCCGCCCGGTACCGTTACGTCATGATCGACGAGTTCCAGGACACGAACGCCATGCAGGGGGACATCGCGTACCACCTGGCGGCAGCTCACCGCAATATCCTGGTGGTCGGCGACGACGCCCAGTCCATCTATTCCTTCCGGGGAAGCTCCCACGAGAACATCATGCGCTTTCCCGAGCGCTTTGACGGCTGCAGGGTCATCAAGCTGGAGGACAACTACCGGAGTACCCAGGCGATCCTCAATGTCGGCAATGCCGTGCTCGACAACATGGCGAACAAGTACCAGAAATGCCTTAAGGCCGTGGCAAAGGACTACGGGGAGAAGCCCCTCCTCATCTATTCCCGGGATGCCCAGGAGGAGGCCGCCTGGGTGGTCGAAAGGATAAAGGAGTCCTATGACCAGGGGATGGAGCTTTCGCACCAGTGTGTCCTTTTCCGGTCCTCCTACATAACGATACCGCTGCAGGCGGAGCTGGGAAGGCGCAACATCCCCTTTGCCGTCTACGGGGGCCTCAAGTTCTACGAAACGGCCCACGTGAAGGACCTCATTGCGCACCTCAGGCTCTTCGTCAACGCGAAGGATGAACTGGCATGGAGCCGCGTTCTCCTGCTTGTGCCGGGGATAGGCCCGAAGACCGCCGAAAGAATGCTCGGGGAGATGGCCTCTTGCGAGACCCTCCGGTCCGTTGTTGCGAACGTCATCGAGCCGACGGGAGCTGCCGCGGGGAGATCTTCCGCCGGGCTTGCCCGTCTTGCCCGTCTCCTTGATTCAGAGGAGACGGGTCCGGAAGACGTGGTGAGGAGAGTGATCGACTACTGCGATCCCATTCTGAGAGAAAAGTTCGATCTCGACTGGAATCTGAGGAAGAACGATCTCGACGCCCTGGCGCAGATATCGGGCCGCTACGGCTCTGTGCGGGACTTCCTCGTCGATCTCGCCATCGAGCCGCCGGAGCGGGGCGTCAGGGACTTTCACGACACCATATGGGAAAGGCCGCTCATCCTGTCGACGATCCATTCCGCGAAGGGGCTGGAGTGGCGCAACGTCTTTATCATCGGCGCCGTGGACGGAGTCCTCCCGTCCAGCTACACGACCCGCGACGACGAAGGCCTCGAAGAGGAGCGAAGGCTTCTCTACGTCGCGGTGACGCGGGCCAGGGAACGGCTCTACATCCTTGCCCACCACGAGGGACGCAACAATGGCATCCACACCTTCAACAGGCTCTCCCGCTTCATCGAGGCGCCAAACGTCAGGGCGTGCCTCGATGAGGGGCAGTTCCTCGGCGCGCCGGGAATGGATGAGGTCCCCGTTCCCGGTCCACGGGACGGCATGAGCAAGACGGACCTCCTGGAGAAGCTCCTCGATTCGATGAAGTGACCGGAGGGCCTCCTCTCCCCCGTTCTTTGTCCTTTACCCTTTATGCCATAAAGGTTACAATGGAAACCACCATGAAGAAGATCATCGAGACGGTGCCGAACTTCAGCGAGGGGCGCAATGCGGCGAAGATCAGGAAGATCCTCGACTGTTTCACCGGTGTCAAGGGGGTCAAGCTCCTCGACCATCACAAGGACAAGGACCACAACCGCCTGGTGGTGACTGCCGCGGGCGAGCCGGCGCGTGTGAGGAGGGCCGTGCTCGACGCCGTGAGGGTTGCCGTGAAGACCATCGATCTTCGCAGGCACAGGGGAGAGCATCCCCGGATGGGTGCCGTCGATGTGATACCCTTCGTTCCCATCGGCGAGACTTCCATGGAAGAGGCGATCGCGCTCTCCCTCGATGTCGCGAAGGAGATCTGGCGGAGTTTTCGCGTCCCCGTGTTCCTCTACGAGGAATCGGCCTCCCGTCCCGAGAGGAGGGCCCTCCCCGATATCCGCAGGGGAGAGTTCGAGGGCATGAAGGAGAAGATCAAGGACCCTCAGTGGAAGCCCGATTTCGGCGACGCGGCGGTGCACCCCACGGCTGGTGTGGTTGCCGTGGGGGCGAGAAGGCCCCTCGTTGCCTTCAACGTCAACCTCGATACGGACAGCATGACCACGGCCACCGCCATCGCGCGGGCCGTGCGCGGCCAGGGCGGTGGTTTGCGCTGCTGCCGCGCCATCGCCATCAACCTCAGGGAACGGGGCATAGTCCAGGTATCCATGAACATGACGGACTACACGCGCACCCCGCTTTACCGTGCCCTGGAAATGGTGAGGATGGAGGCGAAGCGGTACGGTGTCAACGTCATCGGCAGCGAGATAGTGGGCCTCGTCCCCTCCGACGCCCTGATCGAGAGTGCCGGCTACTACATGGGCCTCGAAAACTTCACCACCGACCAGATCCTGGAAAACAAACTGGCAGACTAAGACCTCAAAGACCTTGCCTCTCGCCCGCTTCGCTCAAGATCGCAGAGGACGCAGAGAAAGGATTCGGCCGGATCTCGGAGCCTCCCAAGATCCGGCCGGCTTTGCATCCCGCTAAAGCGGGAGGCAAAGAAGAGGGTTGGTTTCGGGTGGGAGTGATGGGAGTGGAGCTGGGAGTTTGGGGGAGGTGAGACACAGTATAGGGGGGTTGGAGGATGATTATAGGACCTATGGGACATATAGGACATATAGGACCTATGACTACAGGGGGGATGAGAAGGGATAACTCCTTCAGGATAAAAAACACTATTTTCTTTCTCTCCCGCCGGGACGGCGGGGCGAGAAGGCCGCCGGATCTTGGGAGGCTCCGAGATCCGGCGGCAGTCTTTTCTCTCTTTTCCGTTTCTCTTTGCGATCTCTGCGAACTTGAGCGAAGCGGGCGAGAGATAAAGTCTTTAAGCTTTCCCCCCCGCTCTCACCTCACGATCAGGGCGACGAATGGGCGTGAGATGGTTTTTCAGGTTGTCTTTATGTACCTGATGCCCATCCAGAGGCCGACGAGGGCGAAGATGATCTTCAGGTGGAACTCGGGTACGAGGTGGGCGAAGCTCGCGCCGATGTAGCCGCCGATGGCGGCACCAAGGACAAGTCCGAGGCCGAGATGCTTCGCGATGTTGCCGAGCCTGTAATGTGTGAAAGCTCCCATGGCGCTTCCCGGTGTCATCGCGAGAAGAGATGTGCCCTGGGCGAGGTGCTGGGGCATGCCGATGAAGATGACGAGAAAGGGGACCATGATGCCGCCTCCGCCGACACCCATCATCCCTGAGAGGAACCCCGTGAAGGCGCCCGTGCCGATGAGGGTCGCGTAGTGGAGAAAGGGACCGACGTGATAGGACGACTTGAGGATCGCGCCCTTGAAAACGAGGAGAAGGGAGACGACGACGAGGAACCAGCCGAAGGCCTTCTTCAGCTTCTTCTCGGGAAGCGAATGGGCATAGAGCGCTCCGAAACGGGCTGTAGTGATGGCACAAGCGGCAAGAATGAGCGCCGCCGGCCAATCGGCGAAGCCGTGAGAGGCATACGTGACAGAGCCGATGAGGCCGGTGAAGACGATGGCGAGAAGACTCGTGCCGTGTGCCTGATGCTGCGTAAGTCCGGCAAGCAAGGCCATGAGAGGGATCATGATAATGCCGCCGCCGAGACCGATAAGCCCACCGAAGGCTCCCCCCGCCAACCCTATCAAAAGACCTTTTGCCTGATCCCTGTAGAACGATTCCGGATTCATAAGAAACCAATATACCACGAGCGGACGGGTTTATCCATGGCAAGAAGGCGGTTCAAGGGTGGAGACGGTTCAAGAGTTCAAAAGTTCAAGAGCAACAGAACAAAGAGCACCGAATGTCTTCAGCTGGTGTGCGAATTGTGTTGACAGCCGACCCCCCCTTCGCTGCGCTCCTTCTTGCCTTTACCCTTGAACCCTTGAACCCTTGAACCGCCTTTACCTCGAAGAGAAAGGTTGAAGTGCTGTCGGTCTTAACATATGATATGTCTGTATAAGATATGATATTTTCACGGAGCCAGGATGACATGAAGCTGCGAGAGGTTAAAGAGGTGCTGGATGCGGAGGTTGTTGTCGGTGACGATCAGCTTGATATGGAAGTGGAAAAAGGTGCCTGCGCCGATCTCATGAGCGATCTTCTCGTGTACTGCAAAACGGGAAGCCTCTTGCTGACCGGCCTTACCAACCATCAGGTCATTCGCACGGCGGAGGTCCTCGATGCGGCCGCCGTCGTCATGGTCCGCGGCAAGCGTCCCCAGCCGGAGACCGTCAAACTGGCGGAAGAACTGCACATCCCGCTCCTGACAACACAATACATCCTCTTCGAGACCGTCGGCAGGCTCTACATGAAGGGCATGGCCGGCTGCATCAAGAAGGCCGGCGAAGAAAGGGATTTCTCATAGACCTTCCATCGCATCACCCGGCGAACGACCCGTGTCCACAGGCAAACAGGAATACCGGTCTTGACGCGGCTCGGCTCCTGAACCTTGCGGAGGACTTTCACGGCACATTGCCCCGCGCCGTCCCGGTCCCTGTTGTTCACGGTGCCGTCCGACGGTCCGAGGCCTGGGGACCCGTCAGTATCAGAGCGAACACCATTTCTTGAGAAACATTGCGATAAGTTCTTGACGGAACGTTAGAGCTAGTGATATATAACACTCATTATATCGCACAAGATATAACGAATGTCCATCATAGTGAATTCTATCGCTCTGGAGCAAGGCATCATTTCTTCTCCATGGTTCTTCTCCGGCCAATCCTTCAGATGCAGATAGCCGTGACGTAACGAAGTGTTTCTCCGCCGCCGGAAACCCCGAGCATCGGCGGGCTGCACCGCGTGATCGGGAAAGCTCTGCTGTGCGTTATATACGGCAAGGTCTAACGAATGGCAGGACGGCCCGGGATCGAGGTCGACCCAGGGCGGAACAGGAAGATGGAAAGGGATCCTATGACGATCAGAGCCACTGGAAGGGTGCCCGGCGCAACACGCCGTGTCTTCTGGGAACACAAGGCCGGGGAGTACACTTCTCCCTTCGAGGAAAGAATGCTCTCATGGACCGAGAAGGTCATAGGGATCGTGGAGAAAAGAGGCGTTATCGTGGACGGTATGCGTCTTCTGGACATAGGATGCGGGACCGGCGGGTTCGCCCTGCCTCTGGCACTGCTGGGCGCTTCGGTCACCGGGCTCGATTTCTCCGGGAACATGCTGAAGAGGCTCACCGCCGAGGCGGAACGTCTCGGGATCGAGGACGTGAAGACGGTCAGGGGTTCCTGGAAAAGGATCGACCTGCCCGGCGCGGGCCTCGAGGGTGCTTTCGATATCGTCATCAGCGCACTGTCAACGGCAGTGGAAACGGCGCGGGATGTACTGAAGATGGAGAGGTGTTCGACACGGTGGTGCGTCTATGTGGCCTCGGGAAAGGTCAGCCGCAGCAGGGCATGCAAGGAAGCGCTTCTTTCCGTTGGAGCTCCCCTCAACCCAAGGCCGGATATCCGGGATATGAAGAAGAGGCTGGAGGGCATGGGGAGAAGGTTCATCTACGAGTCCTTCACCAACAGCGTGAAGTACGAGAAGAGCGTGGAAGATGTGGTCAAGGAGCTCGCGGGTCG
>Ga0123327_1001021_pt1 | contig 25165 bp, 13 predicted proteins | sample BioC13SIPDNA_4_FD_89701 | JGI IMG/M metagenome (GOLD analysis project Ga0123327, IMG submission 89701) | Anaerobic biogas reactor microbial communites from Washington, USA - Biogas_R1_B C13 SIP DNA | ecosystem: Engineered > Bioreactor > Anaerobic > Unclassified | place: Washington, USA...
ACAAATCTGCATCCCTTGCCCAAAATTGCGGGGTTCAAATCCACCCCCGGCCGCCTTCGGCGGCCACCCCCGCCAGCGGGGGACAGAAGAGGCGGGAAGAATCCATCCCCGGCCACGAACAGGGGCATGTTCCAGGCGCCGTCCCCGGCGCGACGGCGTGTCCCCGTTCGGACCGGATGGGCAGCCACGGGGGGCTGCCCCTACAAGGGGAAGCGGAACCTTGCGCTACAAGAAACCGCATGCGAAGCTGACGCCCGGCAACACGACAGTCTTGGTGTCTTGGTGTGAAATACGATGAAAAGGGTAACCGCCTCACACAAAGACACCAAGCCACCAAGGAGGATCATTCTGGACGCGCTGCGGTTTGCTCCGTCGCGCGGGCCCGAGTGGTCCCGCACCGGACAAGATCGGAGACAAATGATTGCCGGGGGCGCCGGTCCCACACCGGATCGGGATGCAACCCTATGCCGAGCTGGAGCTCGGCGATTCCGGGGCGCCGTTCCCGGCGTTCACGACAGCGACGTCGCGCGGGCAGAGCCGTCCACTGTGTCCACTGTGTCCCCTAGAAGACAAGAATGCAGGCGAGACGCCTGCGCTGCAAGGAGCAAACATGCCGGCCCGGCGCCCGGCCATCGCGGGGCGGGCCCTCCCGGCAGAATCGGTGTCTGGGCCGGTCCCTGTTTTAGAAGCTCACCGGCAACCCCAACACCGCGTTGATGATGAGCTGCACATCGACGGCGTTGTCTTTGCCGTCGTTGTTGAGATCGGTGTGGGCGTAATTGAAGATCCCCAGCGCCGCATTGATGACCAGTTGCACGTCGACGGCGTTCAGCCGCGTGTCGCTGTTGGCGTCGCCCGTCACCCCCCGGTCCAGGTACGTTCCTACCCCCCGGAGCGTGATGGCTTTCCGCGGGGGATCCGTCACGCCGCAGTACACGGTCAGGGCGGTCTCGAACTCGCCCGTGCAGGTCGGGTCGAACTTCACGTACACGGTATGGCTGTGCCCGGGCTCAATCACCGGCGAAAGGCTCTTGGTGAGTTCGGCAAACGAGAAATTCGTGGTATCCGACAGCGTCATGGTGGCGATGTTCAGCGTCGTGTTGCCGGCGTTCCAGATCGTCACGGGGCAGAGCATGGCGCCCCGCGTGGCCCGGGTCTGCCCGAAATCGTGTTCCACCGGCGTCACGCCCATCAGATAGACGTCCTCCGCCGGCGTGGGAAAGATAGTCTCGTAAAACGGTTCGGCGAAGTCCGCAAGCGAATCGAGGCAGTCGAGCCGCAACCCGAACTCGATCGATCGTGCGACAATCTGCAGCCCGTCCAGTACATCCACGAAGTCCGATACGGCGTCCGCGGTGTCCTGCAGAGGAGGATAGAACCCGGCGAAGAACTCGAGCGGAACGCTTAAGGCGTCCAGGAGGCAGCCCAACGCCGTGAGGGCGTTCGCCCAGTCGTTGATATCCGGCTGGACACTGAGGGCTTCCCATGCGTCATCGTTAATCGACTCGCCCGAGTCGCCGTAATAAAACGGCCAACGGAAGGCATTGAAGTCCGAGTACATATCCGATTGATAGTCGGCACGGCGCGATCCTTCCGGTACATAGGCCTGGGCGCGGTACAAGGTTTCATACAACCCTGCTTTCACCTCCTCCGCGTAGTAGTCTTTCAACACCACGTTATAAAGCGCGTGCCGGACCAGTATCTTCACGACCGCGTCGCTGTCAATCTCGTATTTCAGGGCGCCGCCTTCCACCGCGGGAATCGCCTGCAATGCCAATTCCTTCGTCATCCCCAACAGGAAATCACGAAACGTGCCCGCCGGAAGTTGCGCTTCGATCTTCCCGAACAGGCTCTCGACCGCCGCGACCACATCCGGCCGCCGGTTCGTTCCCTCCTGAAGGACATAGTGCCCCACCTCGTTGGCGAACGCTTCCAGCGCGGCGTCGAAATTCTCGAATCCATCCTCGCTGACCAGCGCGTCCAGGAGATTGCGCACAAGTCCGCCGACTGCTTCTTCCATGGGGTTGTCCTGCGCGATACCCTCGAAAAGCGTCTCCACGATGTTCTCGGCGAGCAGGTCGATGACTTCCTTCTTGGCAAGATTGAGCGCGAGTTCCTGTGCCGCCTCCATGACCGGGGTCCAGTCGTCGAAATCCGCGTCCAGGCAGGTGTACATCATGGCGGTGATCAACGGTTTGTAGGGTCCCGCCGGAATCTGCGCGACCACCTGTTCCTTAAGAGCCGTGATTAGATCGGTCTCCGCATACTCGAGCAACTCGTTCAGCGCCGTCTCCAGCAGTTCACGGTTCGCCGTGAACTGGCCGTGGGTGATCAGCACGTCCACAATTGAGGACAGGATCTCGATCGCGGCCTGCTGCCACTCGCTGTCGACCGAGTCGTGGAGCTCTTTCGTCTCCTGGATGATCGCGATGAAGTCCATCAGAATCTGGTAGAAATCCTCGATGGCGCCTTCGGTCTGCAGATGGGCGTACTCGGTGATTGCCGCGTATCCCGAAAGCGCCACCTCAAATCGCTTGATCCGGATCAGTTCCAGCCAGGAAATGCCGTCGACCTCCAGCGCATCCAGCCACGCATTGGCGTCATCGGCGAAATCCTGGAACGGATCCCCCGGAGACCGCCAATCGGCCAGATCCTGGAGGAGCCCGCGGGTGCGGGCCAGATCGGCGTGCTTGTCGATGCTTGTCATGACGAGGTCGATGGTGGCGCCTTCAGGCGGGATGTCGATCTCCATTCTGTTCATTGCGCGGAGATTCTCATAGGCCTGTGGATACTGCGACGCATCCTGGACCGTCAGCAGGTAGCGGCCCACGGGCGCGTTCAGGATAGCGATCTGACCGTTCATGGGGCCGAGCTGACCCCAGTAATAGACCTTCCGGTCGCCCATCAGGGCTTCCACATAGGCCCAGGCATCATCCTGGGGATCGCCGTGCTCGTCCATGACGTTGATGGTCATCGGGGCGACCGCTTTCTGTGTCGGGTAGGTGCAGAACGTGCTCACCGCCGTTTTCGTCCCCGGAATCGTGAACGATATATCGGCGCGGTACAAGACCTCGTTGGGTTCGCCCGGCAGCGTCTCGATGTCGTCATGCCAGTAGAAATCGCTCATCCACGATACCAGGTAGACCGATTCGGTGATGGGCAATGGAGTCAGAAAGAGCGAAGGCCGTTCGAGACGTTCACGCATCGCCCCCTTGAGGCTGTTCAACTGGAATGGCCAGCCCAGGTTCACAGCCAGGGGTCTGCCGAGCGCGTCGTTCTTTTTTGCGAGGGCCTCAAATCCGCTCTCGTTGATGCCTGCCCGCGGATTGATGTCCGGGTCGCAGTAGAATTGGTAGTCGGGGTCGCCGCTCGTGTCGGCATCGTGGCTGAAGAAGAGATGGAAGTCGTGTTCCTTGAGAAAGAGCTCCATGCCCGAAAGCGTCGCCGCCGTGCAGCCGTTGGGATACCAGAACGTCCCGTAAACGGTCTGCGGCGCGATGTCCGTGACGACCACGACCACCTGGTGTGCATCTTCCCGGAAGCCGCTCCACACCGAGTTCATGACCGCGTCGTAGGCCACCGTCGGGGACCACCCGTCGCCGCCCATTTGCGGGAATGCATCGATCTCGGCCCGCAGCTTCTCGATTTCCGTCGGGCCGTAGAATGGCGAGGGATCGAGGCCTACTGGCACTTCGCCGAAGCTCGCGACGGCCATGCGGAAATCCACGTGATGGGCAAGCAGGGTGTCCGTAAACGCGTGCATGTCCGACCGGAGCGAAGCGACCGCCGTTCCATTGCTTGCGGTGCCGTCGGCCATAAACACAATGTCGAGTTTCAGGTCCCCAACCGTCTTTTCCCAGAGCCCCGCTTCCATCCACGCCGTCGCGGCCTGGGCCGCCACATCGACCTCCCGGGGCGCCGTGATCGCCGCTCCGGTGTCCACATCCACAAGGGATTCACGCACCGTCACCTGGGCCAGGTCCAGTCCCGTGACGGGTTTTCCCGAGGCATTCCGAAGGTCAAGCAGTGCCCACACATTCCCGGACGTGACCCGCGTGCTCACATAATCGTGTCCGGCCACGGACAAGCTCTGAGCGTGCGCCCCGCACGAAACGCAGGCCGCAGCGAACAACACCCAGAAGACCTTCATGGTTTGTGAATTGCGCATCAGGAGCCCTCCCGTGATCTTCTTGCCCGCGCCTCTCGCGCTGCCGCACCAGCACCTGAACGGAGTGTCCGAGCTCGTATCGAGGACTATTAGAGTTAGTATAGTCTGCATCTCTAAATTCAACAATAGCCATAAAATCCATAAAACCAAGAACTGGGCGCTTCGCGCCGCACGCCGCGGCCTTGCGCCTGAGCGCACGGTAACGCTAGAGTGGGGGGAAAACTGAGGAGGCTGCCGTGCGTAGGCTGTGCTTTGTGCTCTTTTCGGTTTCAACCCTGTGCGTTGTGGCGCCCGCCGCGGCATTAGCGGTAGGCGACAGCGCTCCGCCGTTGCAGGTCGGCGAGTGGGTCCGGCCGGGTCCGGTGAACCTGCTTAACTGGTCTGGAAAGAACCCCAAGCCGTTTTTTCTGATCGAGTTCTGGGCCACGTGGTGCGAGCCCTGCCGGGCGATGATGCCGCACATCACCGAACTTCAGAACCGGTACGCGGGCGCGGGCCTGGTGGTCATCGGGGTGAGCAACGAGCACCCGTCCGCCATCCACCGTTTTATCCAATCCTTGGGGGACCGCGTGGGCTATGCGCTTGTCACCGATACCATCCATCGCGACGCCTACAACGCGTACATGTGGCCCGTCGGTTCGCCGGGCATTCCGCACGCCTTTCTGATCGACCGCGACGGCATTCTTGTCTGGCACGGGATCCCCTCGGCCAAAGAGATCGATGCCCGCATCGAACGCCTCGCCGGGCAGGGATACACGCTCGAGTCCGAAGTGCTTGCCGAACGCGCCGAGCGTCTGGTCGCGCGCTACTTCGCCACCGTGACCCGAGATGCCCGTTCCGGCGAAGCCGCCAGGCTCGGCGAACGCATCGTGGATTGGGGGAGCGCGCGGCCCGACCTGCTCCGCGAGTTCGCGTGGCGCATCCTCACCGAACCCGGTTTCGAATCCCGCGACGTCCACACCGCCCTCCTCGCCGCAACCCGCGCCGCCGAAGCCCGTCCGAACGACTTCCGCACCCTCGAGACGCTCGCCCTCGCCCACTTCACGGCCGGCGATATCGCAGAGGCCGTCAGGTGCCAGAACGCCGCCATCGAGGCCTGCCCCGAACAGGCCCTCCGCAATCGTCTGAAGGAAACGCTTGACACGTTCAGCGCAAAGCTCCCCTCCAACACGGCTCCGCAGTGAGGCCCACAGAGCAGAACTGGTTATAGACGCACTACTTGCGTACGTTCTCCTCTCCTGAACGGCGCTTTTTGCTCTCTGGTCCATGTTTAATGGGAATTTACAGCGCCTTTAGAAGAGATCATTTGACAGAATTGAGTTTTTCGAGGCAGGGGCATACCTCGGGTGTCTTGTGATAACTCCCGAATCCGGTCTCAACTCGCGTATTTGCAAGCATTTCTGTTCCATAATGAGACATACCACGTGCGTTTTCTGCCATCCTCAGCTCGTTACGATGTCAAAATGTACAAAACGTGAATTTCTCTTGATAAATCTCGTCTTATATCGTAGAATAGTTGTAGATTATGCCTCAAAACCCCGTAATTTCGGGGGTTGAGAACTCGAAAAACACGAAACTGCGACCAGGGAAGGATTTTTTCATGGGAGAGGCAGCTGAAGATCTGCATAGAATGGTCGTCGACGAAGCTCAGGTCGACGCCAACTGGCATGCGCGGGGGTTTACGTGTGAACGCCGTTGCGATCCTCCCGGCCAGGCATGGGCGGATTATGTGCACGACGCCGATGAGCTCGTCATGGCCGTCGAAGGCGATATTGTCGTCGAAATGAAGGGTGAGACCTATCACCTCAAGCCCGGACAGGAAGTCCTGGTGCCCGCCTGCGTGACCCACACCATCCGCAACGCCGGCTCCTCCGCAGGCGTCTGGCTGAAGGGCATGTCCATGGACTATGCGTATACGGATTAGCTGGCCGGCCGGCGCACTTGACGCAACCCTGAACGACTCGTCCACCAGCCGGAAGCTGGCTGCCGCACTGCCGGTGACGTCCTCCGCCCACACGTGGGGCGAGGAAGTGTATTTCAGCGTGCCGATCGAGTCGGTGCTTGAGGAGCATCCCCGGCAGGTCGTCGCGCCGGGAACCGTCTGTTTCTGGGTACAGGGCGCGTCTGTCGCGATTCCTTTCGGTCCCACCCCCATCTCGGTGGGCAACGAGTGCCGCCTGGTGACCGCCGTCAACGTGCTCGGAACGCTCGACGGCGATCGCAACGCGCTGGCAACCGTGCATGACGGGGACCCCATCGCGCTGGAAGCCGCCGAGCCCTCCTAGTCGCCAGCATTACCAAAGAACGGGGACCTGTTCCAGGCGGCGTCCACGGGGCGACCGCGTGTCCCTGTTCGAGCGGGGAATGTGCATCCTCGCGGCAGCAGGACGTATGCTATGCCGGTTCTGGACGGCGTCCACGCTTAATTCAAACCGCGGGTGTTGTGGGGAGGTGCTCAATCGTGTCATCCGAAATCGTTGATTTGCGCAGCGATACGGTCACGCGGCCCACGCCGGGCATGCGCGAGGCCATGGCGCGGGCCGAGGTCGGCGACGACGTGCTCGGCGAAGACCCGACGGTGAATGCGCTTCAGGAGCGTGTCGCCGCCATGGTGGGAAAGGACGCCGCCCTGTTTGTCCCCTCGGGCACGATGGCCAACCTGCTCGCCGCCGTGTCCCAGACCCGGCCCGGCGATACCATTGTGCTCGATGAGACCGCCCACCCGTTCAACTTCGAATCCGGCGGCCTTGGGATGGTTGCGGGATTGATGACGAAGACCCTTCGCGGAACGCACGGCGTTCTTTCACCCGAGCTGGTCGAAGCAGGCCTGGTGCTTCAGACGGATCATCACTATTCGTCCACCACGCTGGTGTCGATTGAGAATACGACAAACCGTGGCGGCGGCGCAGTGTATCCCGTCGAAACCGTCGCCGCCATCGGCAGGGCGGTGCACGGACATGCGTTCCGGCTGCACTGCGACGGCGCGCGCATCTTCAACGCCTGCGCGGCGGCCGGCGCGGACGTCCGTGACTATGCGTGCCATTGCGACACCCTGTCCTTCTGCTTCTCGAAAGGCCTCGGGGCGCCCGTGGGCTCTGTCCTGACCGGCGATGCCGAAACCATCGACCGGGCCCACCGCTACCGCAAAATGCTCGGCGGCGGCATGCGGCAGGCCGGCATCCTGGCCGCCGCGGCCAATTACGCGCTTGATCATCACCTTGAACGGCTGCGCGAGGACCACGAGCGCGCGCGCCGTTTCCGCGAAGCCCTCGAAGACGTTCCAAGCATCACGTTTCCACTGCCGTCGCCGACCAACATCGTCTTCCTCGACGTGCCCGATGCACCGCGCTTTGTTGCGAGGCTCAACGGGCGCGGCGTCCTTGCTGGCGCTACCGGACCCAATCGAATCCGGGCCGTGTTCCATCTCGATGTCGACGATGACGGTTTGGAACGAGCCATTGCGGTATTCCGCGAGACCGTCGCGCGTTTCTAGCCCGCAACAATCCGAAGCACCTGCGTCCACCGGGCCCACGTCGGCGTCGGCCACCGGTGTCTCTTGCTCTCTTGCCCCTATCTTGATGTGCATGATACAGTTGCCGCCGGTGGAACCGCAGTGAGGTCCAGGGCCATTCCGTTTCGTTCGGGTAAGGATCACATGAAGAAAAAAGCCGTAGGTGTTCTGATCAAGCTTGCGTTTACCGTATTGTTGTTTCTCCTGTTGTTCCGGCCGCAGACCTTCGGCCTGGACGAGAATTTCTTCGGTGGCGTCACCCCCGCGAAGATGTGGGATGAACTGCGCGGCGCCCACTGGGGCAGCCTGGTTCCCTGGCTGCTGTTTGCGGTCGTGGTGAAACTCGCGGGCATGATGGCCGGGGTCCTTCGGTGGCGGCTGCTCCTGAAAGGCCAGGGCCTGCGCATTCCCTTCAGGTACCTCGTCGAGAGCTGGTTCGTGGGACGCGTCTTCGGCATCTTTCTTCCCAGTACCATCGGCCTCGATGGCTACCGCCTCTACGATTCTTCGGTGTACACGGGCGAGACCGTGAAATGCGCCACCGTGATCGCCGTTGAGAAACTGATCGGCTTCGTCGCCCTGACGTTTCTCCTCTTCCTGACCTTTCCGCTGGGGTTCCGGCTGCTCAACATCAACCTGGTCATTTTCTCGGGCATCATCCTGGCGCTCGCGGGGTTTGTCACGGTCGCGTTTCTGCTCTTGCTCAATCCCCGCGTGATTCAGATCCTGGTGGCGGTCGTTCCCACCCCCGCGAAGATCTCGAACACGCTCAACAAGCTCGGTCTGGCCGCGACCGCCTACAGCGGCAACCGGATGCTCCTCCTGCGGGCCACGTTCCTGGGCCTCGTGGTTCATCTGGGGACCTGTTTCATGTATTTCGGCACGATGATGGCCATTCGCGCCGAGAACACCAGTCTCTGGGACATCCTCTTCGCCAGCCCGGTCATGATCTACGGCACGGTGCTCGGACCTTCCATCGGGGGCGAGGGCATCCGCGAAATCGTCTTTGTCAGCCTCCTGAGCGGCACCGCCGGGGCGGCGGCGGCGGCCCTCTTCGCCCACCTCGGCTGGTGGGTGGGCGAATTCGTGCCCTTCCTGATTGGCATGCCCATCCTCATTCTGCGTTCGCGCCGGCCCAAGGACGACATGGCCGCCGAACTGGCGCGCATGCGCAGCAAGGCTTCCCAGACCCGGGTCCTCGTGCATCTCACCGCCGGCGAAATCGCAGCCTACCGCCGCGACATGATCAACTGCCTTCTCGCGGGCGCGGTGGCGGGGCTTGTCGGCGGCGCGCTCACCGGTCTTGCCGAAGCCGCGTGGGTGATCGGTCACCACGCCGGCTACACCGAATGGTCCGCCTATTGGTGGGGGCCGCTGGTCTACGGCGGGTTGTTCCTGTTCGCCGGTCTCGGCATCGCGGGGGGCCTCACGTTTATCTACCTGCTCGTGAAACGCTTTCTTCCGGTCAAACTTGATTTTGCGCTTGCCTTCGGCCTCGTGCTGGCCCTGGCGTTCCTGGGCATCGGGCGGTTCTGCTACCGGCGCGACATCCTCGGCGAGCGCGCACTGACCATGAACGAGAACCTCACGCTCCTGCTCATCGCGCTGGGCGTGCTGCTGGGCGCGACGCTCCTGGCGTTGCTGGTGACCTGGCCGTTCCGGTTCAGGCGCATCGTCGCGCTGGGCGCCGGCGCGGGCGTCTTTGCCCTGCTCGTGCTGGCGGGCGTGGGCCTCTCCTCCCGGGCGCCCGGGCGCGTCACCCCGGCATTCGCTCCCGCCGAACGCGCTGCCGGCCCCAACATCATCCTCGTGGTCGCCGACGCACTACGGGCCGATTACCTGCCCATGTACTCGGATTCGCCCCCGGTCGAGACTCCCGCGCTCGCCGCGTTTGCCGACGACTCCATCCTTTTCACCTCGTGCTTCTCGCAGGCGTCCTGGACGAAACCTTCTTTCGCGACCATTTTCTCGGGGCGTTACCCTGAATCGCATACCGCCACGGGCAAGATCTCCAGCCTGCCCGACGAGATCACCACGTTCGCCGAAGTTTTCTCGCAGCACGGCTATTACACCAAAGGCTTCTCGAACAATCCCAACATCACCACGGACATGAATTTCGGGCAGGGGTTCACCGATTACGTGGATCTCAAGCCCGCGCTCTACTTCTTTGCCAAGCCGTCGGCGTCCCGGCTCACGGGCTACGATGGCCTTCGCAAACTCTGGAACGTGGCGGCCAACCGGCTTGGCGGCAAACTGAACGTTACCCGTTTCTATCAGCCCGCCGAGGTCGTCACCCGGGAGGCGCTCGCGTGGCTCGACGGGCCCGAACGTCCCGAAGACGCGCCCTTCCTGCTGTTTCTGCACTACATGGACACCCATGACCCCTTCATGAACCACGACAACCCCGGCGAAGGCTATGCCCGCGTTCAACTGCCCAACCCCGATCCTGAAAAGCATCTCGAGCGCATGCGTCACGCCTATGGCACCGAAATCGAGTATATGGACGCCCACATCGGCGCGTTCCTGGACGGTGTGCGCGAGCGGGGACTCTACGACGATGCGGTGATCCTGTTTACCTCCGACCACGGCGAGGAGTTTTACGAGCATCAAGGCTGGTGGCATGGCCAGACCCTCTACGACGAGGTGATCCAGGTGCCGCTGATGCTGCGTCTGCCGGGCGGCGTGATGGCCGGCCAGACCAATGCCGACTTCGCGCGCCATATTGATCTCGCCCCCACCATGATGGGCCTGGCCGGCCTGCCGGCGCCCGGCGAGATGCCCGGAATCGCGTTGCTGGACCATGGGACCTTCACGAATGCCGTTACCGGGCATGTGTACGCCGAAAACGATTTCGAAGGCATTGTGTTGCAGGCTGTTCGCACCCGCACCGAGAAGCTCATCGCCGCCAACGACAACAACCCGCGCGGCTTGCTGCCCACCGAATACTACGACCTGACCTCGGACCCGCGGGAGACGCGCAACCTCTCCGAAAACGCCCCCGACAGGGTGGACGAGCTGGAAGCGCTCCTCGACGGAATGATGGCGTTCATTCGGGACGGAGCCGCGGAACCCGCCGTTGTCGAAGGTCTCTCGGAGGATTTGACGGAACAACTCGAGGATCTGGGATACGGCGGCAAGGACGTTACCGCGCCTGCAGACCAGGAAACGAGCCCCCAGAACGGCGCCGAGACGCCCTAAGCTTTCGTCTTGGATGGCGCTTTCGGCCGGTCTTCCATGTCGCGGTCGTGGTCGTGGACAACGCCCACCACCTGGGTGATGCGCCCTGCCCGTTCGGCGATGTTGGCCAAGTGGTCGCCGACACGCTCCAGGTGAGCCAGCAGATCCAGGAAGATCACGCCGCTTTGGAGCTGGCATTCCCCGTTCTCCAGGCGCTGCACGTGCGCGTCGGACGCTTGCTGAACGAAGGCGTTTATCCGGTCTTCGTTCTCCTCGGCCTCCTTCAGGGCTTTTCCGTTAACCCCTGACAAGGTCCGGTACGTTGCCTCGAACTGGGTGTTGAGCATCTCCTGGAACTGGCGCAGTTCGGAGACCGCCTGCCCGGTGAACGCGTACCCGCCCTTTCGACGGAGATGCGTCAATTCGACCAGGTTTTCCGAATGGTCCCCGATGCGCTCCGCATCGTTGACCGCGTGGATCAGCGCGGGGATCAGCGACGATTCCGTGGGCGTCAGTTCTTTGGTCGACAGTTCGACCAGGTACGCGGTGATCTCGTGCTGGAGCCGGTCGATCAGATCCTCGCGCCGCGTGATATTCGTTTCGAGTTCCTCGGGCCCCCCGTGGAAGAATTCGCACCCGTCGTTGATGGATTTCTGCGCGCGGCGCAGCATGTACACCACTTCCTTGATCGCCTGTTGAAGCGCCAGCGAGGGCGAGGCGAGCAGGTGCGGTTCCAGGTAGGCCAGAATGCGTTCCTGGTCCGACTCGGTCACCGGGATAATGCGCTGGCACAGTCGTGCCAGAGCGCCCACAAACGGCAGCATCACGAGACAGTTCAAGACATTGAACAGGGAGTGGGCGTTGGCCACGTGACGTACGACGTTCTCCCCGCCGAAGACGTCTCCGGGGGTCAGGTCGTTCACCAGGCCCAGGAAAAGCGGCTGCCCCTTCCATACGGGAATGAACAGCAGCAGATACATATACCCGGCGCCAATCGCATTGAACAGGGTGTGGGCCAGCGCGGTACGTTTTGCGTTGCGGTTGGCTCCCAGCGACGCCAGGACGGCCGTGATCGTTGTCCCGATGTTGTCGCCCAGCACCAGCGGAATCGCCGTGTAAAACGACAGCATGCCCTGTCCGCACAGGGCCAGCACCAGACCCACCGTGGCCGCGCTCGACTGGATCACCATCGTCGTGGCTGTGCCAATCAGGATGCAGATGAGGGCCCGGCCCGCGGGCACCAGATCGCCCGGCGCGGGCGTGCAGTCGATCATCATGAACCACGATTGAAACTCGGGACTGTACCGGAGCGGTTTGACAATGGACGACATGGTCGTCATGCCCAGGAACAACATGCCGAACCCCATGACCGCTTCCCCGAAAAACTGGATATTCGGCTTTCGGAAGGCCGTGGTAAGCAACAGCCCGATGGCAATCGCGGGATACGACAAGGCATCCAGTTCGAAGGCGAGGATCTGGGCCGTCAGCGTGGTGCCGATGTTGGCTCCGAACACCACCCCGATCGCCTGTTGGAGAGTCATCAGGCCCGCATTCACGAACCCGACGGTCATGACGGTCGTGGCGCTCGACGATTGCACCACCGCCGTCAGAATGGCGCCCACCACCAGCGCCAGCACCCGGTTCCGGGTCATCGCCTGAAGCACCTGTTTCAAACGACGGTCGGCGATGCGCCGGAGACCGCCGGACATCATCTTCATGCCCAGGATGAACAGGGCGAGGCCGCCCAGAAGCTGAAGCGCCATCTGCGACTTATCCAGCGCCATCGCGGTGAATTCGATGCCCCGAACGTGGTAGCGCTCGTTTTCCGGGATGCCTGGACGCCGGTCCTGGATCTCCACACTGGCAAAGTACCGCTTGACCTCTGACCCCAGCAGCCAGGAGGTCACGGCAATTCCGTCCTGATCGGTCACGAGGTGCTCGTCCTGCACCCGGGAATCGGACACCCCGCCCTCTACGCGAAAATGGACGTCCACCCCCGGAACGGGCTTGCCCGCATGGTCGGCGAGCAGGATGCCAAACTCGGGAATCGTTCCCCCAACGGGGCTCTCCAGATCCTTGCCAATGACCTTGACCCCGCTGACCACGCGGAACTCGACGGTGTCCGGGCCGTTGCGGGTATCCACGGACGCGACAATGAGGATGTCTCCGGGCTCTGTTCCCAGGATGACATTCGCCGCGGCGATGCCGTCCGCCCCCGTCGTGGCCGTGACGCTCGGCTGGCCGCTTCGCTTGAACACGGCGCCCCGGGCAGGCTCCTGGATCTCGAAGTGTACTTCCGCGCCGGGAACCGGACGGCGGGACCCTTTCCCCCCAAACAGCCCCGGTTGAACCTCGGTCTCTACAATCACGCGGAGCGGGTTGGGCAGGGTCTGGCCGGGCAGGCCCGTCTGATTGTTGCCGGAAGCGATGGACTCCGGCGAGATTCTGTCTGCATGGCGCGCCGCGCTTGAGTCACAACCGGTTAAAAGAATAGCACTTAGAACGAAAGGTGTCAGCGCCCTGACAAGCGCCCAGCGGTAACCGCTTGGCATAAATCCCCCCAGTTTCCTGGTTGTTCTGCAAAAATGAAGCAAAAGGAGAGCTGTCCGTTGCACCGGACGGTCCAACGCGCCAAGAATATCAAGATTCGGCACGATGTTCAAGCGCCAATCGCCTTCCAGAGCCGAGGTATTACGTGGCGACCGCGTGCCGCGCAGCGTCTGGACAGGCCCCAATCCCCCGGCGCCGCATGTTCGCCTGAATCCCTAATGCTCCGCCGGGGACTCCACCCAGGCCAGATTGAACCGGTAATGGAGGCCGCTGCTTATCAGGTGAATGACTCCGTCGGGCGTCTGGGTCGAGGCGAGATACCCTTTGGGTTCCGCGTGGGCGGCATCCATCACGAATTCGCGGGTCCACGCCCCGCCGTCGAAGGTCGCGGCGTCTTTGCCGGGCGTGAGCAGCTTTCGCACCGGCCAGGTCGCGCCGTTGTCATACGAAACCGCGGCGAACATCCCGTACCCCGTGAAGGAGGACCCGTCCGCGCGTTTGAACTCCAGCCCCGCCGGGTTTTCCGCGTTGCTGGGGTCGGTGAACGACACGAGCAGGAGCGCGCCCTCGCGCAACCGTCTCAACACCAGCCGCTGGCCGCCGCTTACGGTCGGGAACGGGCTTGCCTGATAGGTCCAGGTCGCCCCTCCATCCTCGGAAATGCTCATGGGCATGCGCCCGTCGATGTTATTGCCGCGGCCCAGCGCCAGGAAACGCCCATCGGCCAGCTCGGCCACGCCCGCATGGATTCCGGCGATCCAGGCGCCGCTGCGTCCCGCTTCAAAAACCGGTTGCGGCCTGCCCGCGCCGGGATCGACCCAAGTGTTGCCGCCGTCGTTGGATACGTGGATGGCCGAGCCCCCTTCGCTGACGGTCACGGCGTCGCAAGGCAGGACAAGCCGCCCGTCGTCCGTGCCGAAGATGCCCGCGATCGGCATGTTGCGCAGTTGGTGGGTGGGATTGACCAGCCGTGCCGGGTTCCAGGTCGCCCCGTTGTCGGTGCTGGTGCGGAGGACAAGCACCATCTTGCCCCAAGTCGCGTCGGTGCTCATCCCGTTCAGGTGAAACAGGGTGTCGCCGCCGTCCCAGTAGATGGCGCTGGCATGGTCGTTGCGGTCAGGCGCGTCCCAGAACGGTGACGCATCGTCCCATTCGCTTGCCCCCCTGCGCAGGCGCGACGCCGCGATGGCCAGTTCGCGGCCGCGCTCGGTCACGGTCGTGTACCAGATGGCCAGCAGATCCCCGTTCGGACAGGCGCACAGCGCGGGACAGTGGTTGTGTTCCGAGAACAGCGGCCCGTTGGAGTCCGGAGCGATTTTCACAAACCGGCGGGGCCCGTCGAAATAGGGCGTGCTGGAATCGGGACCGTCATCCCATGCGTGCCGGGTCTGGGCGACATCCCGGCCCCACAACGGGGGCGCCGGGGAGGGGAGCGGGGCGGTTTCCGGAAGCGCGCCCAGCACTACACGGAATCCAATGAGCCAATGCCGGTCCTCGGGCAGCGCGGCCGCCCGGTTCGCGGAACGAAGGTACGGCAGGTCCGTGCTGTGGCTGCCGCCCCGCGCGACCCGGAAATCGCCCGTAGCATAGCCCACGGGATCGGTCTGAGCGTCCCCGTTATAGGGCCCGTACCAGTCCAGGCACCATTCCTCGACGTTCCCGTGCATGTCGTGGAGACCCCAGGGATTCGGCGGCGCCATGCCCACATGCAGCCCCACCGGCACGGGGTACCAGAACGTCTCCTGGTGTTTCCGATGTTCCTCGGGCAAGGTGTCGCCGGTCCAGTATGGGGTGCTTGTACCCGCGCGGCACGCATACTCCCATTCCGCCTCCGTGGGCAGACGGTAGGGCTTGCCTTCTTTCTCCGAGAGCCACCCGCAGAAGGCCGCCGCGTCGTGCCAGCTCACAAAGACGACCGCCTCGTCATCGCCCTGGGCGAACCCGTCCCCTCCGCGAAACGCGCGATGTCCGGGGTCAAATGCTTCATATTGCGCGTTCGTGACCTCGGTCACGGCCATGTGGAATGGTCTCGACAGGGTGACCGCGCGGGCCGGCGCCTCATCCCAGTCGCCGCCTTCGGCCTGGCCCATCGTAAACGTCCCGGGCGCGATGCGCACAAACTCCATCCCCAGCGCATTGGTGAACCGGTCCCCGTCCACGGCCTGGCCTGCCGCGGCCACGGAGAACAGCACGCCCCACTGCAGCGCCAGCAGGCCTGCGTAACGTCGTAACCGCGGTTTCATGGCTGCCCCTTTTCCAGCGAGATGTTATCGAGGTAGAACACGCCGTCCACATCCGCGTCGGCGACAAAGCCCAGCCAGGCCAGGTGCCGGAAATCGCTGTGCACGAACGGTATGCGCTCCGCCGTCACCGTCTCCTGCCCGGGCGCGGTCACCGCGACCGTCCAGGTCCCGTCGCTTGCATCCCCCAGGCCCGCCGCGATCTCGACACGGACCCATTCCCCCGCAGGTATCTTGAGCAGGGCCTTCTCACCCGCGGTGAGCGTTCCGTCGCCGGCGATGTGAATGCGCGGGCCGACCTTGTACGGGTGCCCTTCCGTGCGCCATTCGCAATATACCACGACGCCCGGCTCGACGCGCACGTCGAAACTGCCTGCAACGCGCCCCGAAAACACCTTGGGGTGATACACCAGGTGCGGATTGTAGGATTTGTCGAGGCCGGGCTTGTCCTGGAACTTGAGGCTGCGCGTTCCGCCGGCCGCCGTTTGCTCCGAGACAAGAATCGTGGCCTCGGCCGTGGTTCCCAGGGCTGTCGCGTCTTTGGGCAGCGCCCCCGCGGGCGTATTTTCGAAATCGTCGCGCACAAATTTTGGCTCGAACGGCGCAGGCAGCTCCGAAGGAGGATGGGGTACCTGTCTGGGCGCCTGGACCCAGGCGTCGTCGCCGTACAGACCGATCCCGCTCATGTCGATGGGCTCGAATCCAATGGCCAGGGCCGGAGACTCCGGTTTGAGCCGGAAATCGAACGCCTGCGGGTTCTCGAACAACGGATCCGCGATGATCGAATGCTCATCCTGGCCCTTCTCCCGCCACTGCGCCAGCGAATTCCCCGCAAACAGCACGGCGCCCGTCGCCTCGTCCCAGTAGCAGTTGAAATCGAGGTCGTATTGATTGTCGCTCCAGTTGCTGCTCAGCAGCCAGCCGTTGTTGAAGTAGACGATGTTGCGGCGGAAGGTAAACGACAGGTGGTCCTCCATGCGTGTGCGCTGAATCTGGCCCTCGTGCGCATACGCGAAAATGTTGTTTTCGATACGGTTCTCCTGGCCGTAATGCTGGTGGAATCCGCCTGTCTTGGTGTTGTACACGACGTTGTTTTCGATGCGCAGATACGAGCTGCCCTCGTCGGGATAGATCCCCCATCCGCCGTACGCATACGAGAACACGTCGTGAATGTGGTTGTACCGGCAGACCGTCCCCGGCGCGCGCCCGAGCAGGTAAATGCCGCCCATATCGCTCAGATAGCGTTTCCCGAGATGGTGGATGTGGTTGTATTCGATGATGTTGTGGTTTGCCGAACTCGCCGCGTACCCCCACGACCAGCCCACCGATACCCCCGTGTAGAAGAAATCGTGGATTTCATTGTGCGATACGGTGTTGTACGAGGTCCGGCCCAGCCACACGCCCACCGCCGGGTGGTAGATGGCGCCGCCGTCGTGAATCCAGTTGTTGTCCACCGTGTTGAGACGGCACACCTGGTATGACGTGGCCGCATCGCTCATCTCGCCCAGCCGGACGCCGCCCGCGCCCATATCATGGATGTGGTTCCCGGCGATGCGGTTGTCCTGGCACCCCTCGCCGAACCACACCGCGTAATTGCTGATGTGGGCAATCTCGCAGTCCTCGATCGAACAGTGCCGCGCGCCCCGCCCCTGGATGGCCGCGGTAACCGAGCACGCTGCCTGCTGGCTGTTCATCCCTTCCGGCGGAAGGCTGTAGTCGGTGTGATGAAACGCAATGCCCTTGAAATGCAGATGACTCACGAACGCCCCGTTGGTCACATCGCCCTGAAATACGATGAGTTGCCGCGCCACAGGGGCTACGATCTCCAGGGCGTTCATGTCTTCGCCCGGCCGGGGCAGATACGAGAGCGTCTTCGCTTTCCGATCGAGGTACCACTCGCCCGGCGCGTCGAGTCCTTCCAGGATGTTCTCGACGTAGTAGCGCTGCTCCGCCCCGGACCACTGGTTGAATTTCCATCCGCCTTCCGGCCGTTTCATGATCAGCAGGCGCTGCTCGCGGTCAATCCGGTCCACCGGCAGCTTCGTGATGTCCCACGAATGCAGGCCCACCACGAGCACGTCCTCGAGGTTCTGCCACTCCGCAACGTCGCCTTCCTTAAACCGGATGGCATTGTGCGGGCTGACCACCAGTTGCCCGCTGTCCGGGTCCGTGATCTCCGGCGCGGTACCGTCGCTGATGAAGTTCCCGTCATTGGGGCTGCGCGCCGGACCGCGAAACTCCCCGTTCACCCACAGCGCGCAGAAGGGCGCGGGGCGCGGTCCCGCCTCCGGCACGGGCGCCTTCCACAGCGCTCCTTCCTGCGTCCACCCGGTCACGGGCACCCCCCCGCTGAGGACGGGATGCTCTCCCGGATAGGCCTCATAGGTGATCGGCGCGGTTGGCTGGCCGGTGTCCACCGGTTCAAAGACGATCGGCTCGGCGATGCGGTACACCCCGCCCCGCAGTTGCACCGAAACCGGCCCGGGCAGTTGTTGGATGCCTTTCATTTCCCGCAGTCGGTCGCGCGCCGCCGTAGGGGTTGCGAACGGGCCGTCCGTTCCGGCCGCGTTCGGTTCGGGTAGCGTTCCCGACCACGCATCGTTGCCGTTGGGCGCGACATAGAGTTGTACGGCCGTTTCCCCGGCATACGCGGCCGAAAACGCGGCAATGAGGACAATCGCAAGGACGAGTCTGGACATGGCGCTGCTCCTGATGGCGTTCCGTTTCTTGCCCCGGACCGCAAGTATACCCCAGCCCGCCGGTTCGGGGATAGTGAACGAAGCTGCGGCGTCCTTCGCCGGTCATCCGAACGGGGACACGTTGTCGCGCCGGGGCGGCGCTTGGAACATGTCCCTATTCTTGTCCGACGGTTTCAAACTCTGTCAAGACGCCTGCGCGACGTTGGCAGAAGACCCCGGGGCTGGAATTTTCCATCGCGGGGCAAGATTTGATACGCTTTCGCAGGGATCCGCAAAGAAGTTCTGTCCGCCAGGGGTTCTGGAGGCATGATTTTCAAGGAGGATGGCAGATGGCGGGAGGAATACTGCAGGGCAAGACCGGTGTGGTCTTGGGCGTTGCGAACGAGCGTTCGATTGCGTGGGCGTGTGCGTTGGCATGCGCGGGGGAAGGCGCGCGGCTGATCTTTAATTATCTCGGGGAGCCTCTGGAAAAGCGCGTCAAGCGCCTGTTAAGCGAGCACCTGCCCGAGGCGCCGGCTTATCCGTGCGACGTGTCCAGCGACGCGGACATTGCGGATTTTTTCGGGAAGGTGCGGAATCACACCGACCGGCTTGATTTTGTGATTCATTCGGTGGCCTATGCGGACCGGGAGGATTTGCAGCGCGATTTCATCGGCACGTCGCGCGCGAACTTCGCGATGGCGATGGACATCTCGGCATATTCGCTGGTCGCGGTTGCCCGGGCGGCGGCGGCGCTGATGCCCGCGGGGGGCAGCATCGTGACGATGACCTACTTCGGTTCGGAGAAGGTGGTTCCCAACTACAACGTCATGGGCGTGGCGAAAGCAGCGCTCGAAGCCTCGGCGCGGTACCTGGCCAGCGACCTCGGTCCCCGCGCCATCCGGGTGAACTGCATCAGCGCGGGGCCGCTGCGCACGCTGTCGGCATCGGCGATAGCGGGCGCGCGGGCCATCGGCCGGTTTGTCGAAAAGGTATCGCCCATGCGGCGCAACATTGACGGCAGCGACGTGGGCAACGCGGCCCTGTACCTTGTTTCGGACTGGGCGTCGGCGGTTACTGGCGAGGTGCTGCATGTGGATGCCGGCTGCAACATCATGGGCATGGGGCTTGTAGAAAAGGATTGACACGGGGCATAGTGAACGGGTGCCCTCGTAAACGTGTGACAGGAGAGACGGATCTTGGCGCCTACGCGGCCGACCAACAGACAGCTCGTTGAGTGTGTGGCGGCCCATATGGATGTGGACGCGGACGCGATTTCCCTGGCGCCCATTCCGTCCGGCAAGTTCAACGACTCGTACTATGTGCTGGCCGGCGGCACGGAGTACGTCCTTCGGATCGCCCCGAGCCGCAATGCGGTGTTCTGTTTTTATGAACGCGAGATGATGCGGCAGGAGCCCTTCATCCACCAGATGCTGCTTGACCGCACGACGGTGCCCGTGGCCCGCATATACGTGTTTGACGACAGCCACCGCATCATGCCGCGTGATTTTCTCATCATGGAACGCCTGCCCGGTATCGCCATGAGCGAGCTGACGCACGTCGACGAGGCGGCCGTCCTGCGCCAGGTGGGCCAGGCGCTCGCACAGACGCATGCCCAGAAGGGCAACCGCTACGGTTACGTGGGCGCGCACCACCCGATGGAGCCCCAGAATTCGTGGGCGGAGGCGTTCCATATCATGTGGCGCAAGCTGGTGGACGATGTGGTGTCGGTGGGGTATTACGAGGACGAGGAACGGACGCTGATGCTCTCGACCCTCGACAAGTACATGCGCCTGTTTGACCGGCCGGTCGAGGCTTCGCTCCTTCACATGGACGTGTGGGCCCAGAACATTCTTGTCGAGGGCGGCAACCGGCTGACGGGGCTGCTCGACTGGGACCGTGCCCTCTGGGGCGACCCGGAAATTGAGTTTGCGGTGCTCGACTATTGCGGCATCTCCAAACAACCCTTCTGGGAAGGGTATGGCGGAAACCGCGATGAATCGGACGAGGCGCGGGTCCGCAATTTCTTCTACCTGCTTTATGAGATGCAGAAGTACATCGTGATCCGTCACGGCCGCGACCATGACGACAATGGCGCGATGGCCCATAAACGCCAGGTCATGCAGATCATGCGCCGGATCAAGCAAATCACCTGAATCTGCGTCCCTGTCTCTCCTGTCTGGAAATCAAACCCGTGCGGAATGCCTGCCGCCATCGTCGTGTTCCGTAAATGATAGCCCGGAACGGGTATACAGACAGGCCCCCGGTGGGGCACACGACGCGTGGGAACTTTTGGGCCGGAATGGACATTCATTGGGATGAAGTACTTGTTTATCAGCGGAGGGTTCGCGTGACGAACCAGCCGATTTTCGAGGTTTGATTCCACACGAGACATACGGGATGCCAGGGCACGTGCGGCCTGAAGCGGGTTAGCGTATCCAAACTGTTCTTCGCGCATTTCCGGTTCTTGGCGCGTGCATGGTTGGCCAACTCACCAGGCAGCGTCGATTCCGAGTGAACAAAACACGCCGAGCCGCGTCCATTACCCTATACCTGAAATCTGGAAGCTGATGACACCTGCTACGAAACATAACGACGATTCTGTGGTCCAAACAGCGCGTACAGCGCCCCGTTCGGACCGGAGTTTTCTGATAGCGCGGTGGCTGTTTGTGCGCTGTCTTGCCGCGCTGTATCTGGTCACGTTTCTATCGCTTTTGTGGCAGATTCCCGGGCTGCTGGGCGAAAACGGGATATCCCCTGCCCAGGAGAATCTCGGGTTGGCGCGGTTCACGCTGGGCGCGGAGCGGTATCTGGCCTTCCCCACCCTGTTCTGGCTCGACAGCAGCGACGCGTTTCTGTATCTGCTTTGCGGGGCGGGGGTCGTGGGTTCGTGTCTGGTATTTCTGGGGGTTGCGCCGAGCCTGCTGGTCCCGTTTCTCTGGCTGGTACATCTGTCGTTCTTCACGGTGGGCGAGGACCTGATGGAGTTTCAGTGGGACGCGCTCTTGCTCGAGATCGGGTTTCTCGCGCTCTTCCTCACGCCGCGCGGACTGTACCCGGGACTGGGGCGGAGTCAGCCGCCGTCGGCACTGGTATTGTGGTTATTCCGACTGGTGCTTTTCCGGCTGGTCTTCATCGCGGGCGCGGTGCGGCTGCATTACGTGCTGCTTCATGGCGTGACCGCATTTGAAGTGCCCTTTGTGAGCCAGCCGGTGCCGACCCTGCTGGGCTGGTACGCCAACAATGCTCCGACGGCGTTTCGTATCGGGCTGGGCGCGGTGTTGCTCGTGAGCCAGCTCCTGGTCCCGTTCCTGGTGTTCATGCACCGGCGGGTCCGGGTGGCCGCCAGCGGCGTCCTGATCCTGCAGCAACTGGCGCTGATGGCCATCGGACTGCACCTCATGACGGGGCTTCTCACGATAACGGTCTGCCTGACCCTGGTGGACGACGCCACCTGGAGAGCGTTCCTTCCCCGCGCCCGGAAATGGATGCGCCGGGGGCCCGCACCCGCGGAAGTCGCGGCAACGCCGTTCCGGAGTTTCGCGACAGGCATGGCGTCGTTGCCGATCGTTGTCCTCTCGGCGATGCAGCTGCTCACCCCCGTGGTTTCCGAAGAACGCTGGCCGGAACACGCCCGGCTCGTCGCGGCGCTGGCGGAACCCTTCCATATCGTGAACATGTACGAGACCTTCGCCCTGGCGCCGGAGCACCGGCCCGAGATCATCATTGAAGGCAGCATGGACGGAAAGACCTGGAAACCGTACGGCTTCCGCGCGAAGACCGGCGACACGCAAAAGCCGCCGCTCTGGATTCAGCCCGGCTTGTCCCGGCTGGACACGCGCATGCGGCTTGCCGCCCTGACCGGCCTGTCGGACAACCTGTGGGTGATCGCCCTGATGTCGCGCTTGCTGGAGGGCTCGCCGGAAGTTCTGACCCTGTTGGACGAGAACCCGTTCCCGGCTGCGCCGCCGCGGCACATCCGGGCCGTCCGCTATGTCTACACCTTTAACGACGCGGAAACAGCCGTGCTGGAAGGGACGTGGTGGCATCGTGAGCCGGTGGGCCTGTACGCGCCGCCGATGTCGCGGCCGGTGCATTTCGAAATGGCCAGGCATACGCCGCATCCCGGGCCGCAGTTTCAGCCGGCGTTCAGTTACTGAGAGCGGAGCGTTTTCCCCTTCCGGCTCACCGCCCGGACCTCATTCCACGGAGGGTTGCGGCGCTGGCGTATCCTGATTCTCCGCCCCCCCACCGCCGCGCAAGACCTGCCGGACGGCAATCGCGATGGCCTCGCCGCGAAGGTGTTGCGCCAGCAGGCGCCCGTCCGGCCCGATCAGGAAGATGGCGGGGATTCCGTCGACGCCCCAGGTAAGGGGCAGGTCCAGGCCGGGCACTTCACCGCAATAGATCTGCGGCCAGGGGATCTTCTCGCGGTCGATGTACTGGGTGAGGTCGTCTTTGCTGGAGTCGAGGCTCACGCCAAGCATGGCGAACCGCTCATCATCGCCGAATTCGTCATGCAACTTCTTGAGAAACGGCGTTTCGCCCAGGCAGGGGCCACACCAGGTAGCCCACACATCGACCAGCAGCACCTTGCCGGCGTACGAGTCGAGGGAGACCGGCGTGCCGTCAATGAGATGCGCGGCGAATCCGGGCACCGGCGCGCCGACGTCAAGAGCGTATTCCACGATCGAGCCCACTTCACCCAGATCGATCACGTCGGCGGGGCGCCCCGTCTCGCGCGGCGGCACCTCGAAGGCCACTTCGAGGCTCTCGAAATCGGTGCGTTCGCCGTCTGCCGGGGCCGGCTTGGGCAGGTTAACGGAAGCCACGTACTGGCCCGGCGGCACATCAGGGAAACGGAATGAGCCGTCCCCGGACACCGGAACGCCCGCCAGGAATACCGCACCGCGGAAGTCCGGACCGGAAGGGGTTTCCTGAACATACATGGCGCACATGCGGGACGGGCCCCGCGCCGCGACGGACTCCTCGGGCAGCGGGATGCTGCCGGCGACCACATGACCGCCACCGCCAACCGTCAGCTGTGCAGACTCGCCGGGCCGAAGCGCCAGGATTTCGGTGGGCCATTGGACCGACGAGCCGTCCTCCATCACGAAGTCGAGCACGCCACGGCACTCCAGCGCGGGCAGCCGGCCTATTTCGAAATGGCCCTCGTCATCGGTGCGGGACTGGTACTCGAACAGAGGATTCGGGGCAGCGCTATCCCTGAAGACGAGCGCCATTCTGAAAGCCCGATTCCGCACGGCGGCCTCGCCCAGGCGGACGTTGCCGCGAAGCGTGGCCCACGGAAGAACCGTGACGTCGCCTCCGCGTTCGGCCTCGTCGCTCGACAGCAGCACGCAGCCGTCAGGCGACAGCACGACGACCAGGAACGGCGGGCGTTCGGGCGACAGCTCGAACGCCCCGTCCGCGCCCGTCTCCGCAAACGGGCCGGCGAATTCGCTCGCCACCCGTCCGTTGCGAAGGTACAGCCCGTCGGACGGCGTGCATAGATACACGGAAGCGCCGGCCACGGGGGCGCCGTCTGTGCCGGTGACGCGTCTTTTCAACGGCGCGGCGGACGCCAGGCGGGCAGTGAGCTCGACTTCGTCGCGTTCAGAGGAGATTTGCGGCGATATCCAGGGGGCATGACCTGGGGCGGTGATTTTCACGAAGTTCTCAACCTCGTCATCCCGGGGCACGGTGAAACTGAACGCGCCGTCCGCGCCTTCGAAACGGCGCGAAGACAACCACCGGATGCCGTCCGCATTCCGGGCTGCCATGCCGGGAGTGACCGCAAATGCGGCTACCGGCGCGCCGTCATTCTCCTTGAGCACCCGGCCGTGAATCCGCACCGCCGCAGCGATCCGGATGGTGTAGGTTTCGTCCTTCAGGCGGGGGATTTTGACGGACCCCGGCGCGGCGCCCGCGACTTCGGCCGCAAGACTGATTCCCTCGGCCGGCGCGTCTTCCCAGACGGCCTCGCCCGACGCATCGGCAAAGGCCTGCCAGTCAAGCAATCCTTCGAGACCGCGCCAGGCTTGGACCCGGATCCACGCGCCGGGCAGCGGCTCCCCCGCCGCGTCGACCACACGGACACGGAGCGGTTTTCCCCGCTCGGCAACGAGTTCCCGGGTAGCCACGCCCGAGAGCAGGTCGGCATAGTCGAGCACGGGCGCCCAGCCGTTCGCACGCACAAGGATGGTGCTTTTCCGGGGGGGACATCCGGTCACGCGGAACCGTCCCCATCCGTCGGTTGCGGCCAGCCGGGCGCTGTTCCAGGGCGCGTCGGTGGGCCACACCGCCACGGCCGCCCCGGCAACCGGTTGCCCCTCGGGCGTGACCACCGCCCCGTAGAGGATGCAGCGTTCTTCGAGCACCAGACGATCGCTGAAATCGCGCAGCGGCGCGAGCGGCCGGCCGCCCTCGCCATACTGGAAATTCTGTTGCACCGAGAGTTCCGGGGCCTCGACCCGCACGTATACGCTGGTCAACCCGGCGGGCACAATTCCGCACCGCCAGGCGCCGTCATCGCCGGTCTGTACGGCGTGGTCGCGGACAAGGACCTGGTTCCCGGCGCTCTCGGTTACCGGCAGGGTGACGAGAACGGTCGCGCCGCGGACGGGTTCTTCCCCGGCATGGAGCACGACGCCGCCAATGGACGTGCCGGGTTCGAGAAGCACGGTATGTTCGGCGGGAACCGGCCGGACGCCCGCGCGCCACTCCCACACAACGGGCACATAGCCGTCGGTCGTGAAGACCAGGGTGATCAGTGAACGGGGCCCGCCGTCGGGCAACGGGATGGCGCACATGCCACGGGCATCGGTCACGTAATACGTCA
>Ga0123327_1001073_pt1 | contig 24478 bp, 19 predicted proteins | sample BioC13SIPDNA_4_FD_89701 | JGI IMG/M metagenome (GOLD analysis project Ga0123327, IMG submission 89701) | Anaerobic biogas reactor microbial communites from Washington, USA - Biogas_R1_B C13 SIP DNA | ecosystem: Engineered > Bioreactor > Anaerobic > Unclassified | place: Washington, USA...
CCGGACCGGGCTTCTCAATTCTTTGGACTCCATCCCTGTTCAACTCCTGCGAGAGAGACCAGAAAACCGATCGTCGCCCCCCCCTCACAAAAACAGGCGACAATAGAACAAAAATGCCCGTTTTCACAAATACCGATCTTCCCGCCGCTCGCCGGGATTTTTGGCGGGCCAGCCTGCGGGTCTCCGTCTTTTCGTGATCAACCCTACTCAGGCGGGCTGGCTGGTTCCGTGATCCGGTCGATGCGTTTCTGGCAATCGATGAGGCTTACGGCGTATCGTCATTTTTTCCCCGCGTCCCGGCGCCTGTTTGTTGCGGCGAGGGAGCATTCTTTCTTAAAGGGTATTGCGATGTTAAGACGAATCCGAGGATTTACGCTGGTCGAACTGCTGGTCGTGATTGCGATTATCGGGATTCTGGTCGCGTTGCTGCTGCCAGCCATCCAGGCCGCCCGCGAAGCGGCTCGTCGCACGGAATGCAACAACAATCTCAAACAATGGGGTGTCGCGCTGCACAACTACCACGATGTCATCAAGCGGTTCCCGCCGGGCGCTGTTTTCTACGGCGGCACCAACGATCGTGGTTCGCTTCACGTCCGGCTTCTGCCGTACATGGAACAGATGGCCTTGTACGAGCAGTTTGACTTCAGCACCTCGACGGACGGTCAGCGGACGGCCGCGCTGCCGGACGGAAACACGCTGTTGCGGTCCGTGACCGTTCCGTCGCATCTGTGTCCGAGCGACGGCAGCACGATGGCCAAGTTGGGCAGCGTGCCGGACCAGACTCAGGTCTCCAACTACTATCCATCCAGCGGTCCGACGGCGGATATCTCCAACAGTCCGACGTGTTCCTGCAGCGAACACGCTTTGTGGCAGAGTTACTCCTCGCCGGGGACCAACACGGATCGTCCTGCGGGACCGTTCGCCCGTCGCGGCTGGAACTACTGTTGCCCGATGGCCGACGTGACGGACGGTCTTTCGAATACGATTTTTGTCGGGGAAGTGCGCGGGGATTGTTCGAACCACGTGCGAGTCGGTTGGAGCCACTCGAACAAGTGGGGCTGCTTCACGCAGATTCCCATCAACTATGACTCCTGCGCCGTGGATTTGGCTGCGGCGGGCGGGAATGGCTGCAAGGCCCGCTGCAACTGGAATACGGAAGTCGGCTTCAAGTCCCGGCATCCCGGCGGAGCCCAGTTCGTCTTTGGCGACGGTTCCGTGCATTTCCTCTCGGAGTCGATCGATCACTGGACGTATCAGTACCTGGGTGACAAACAAGACGGGCGGGCGGCGACCATTCCCTAAGGAAAGGAGAATCTGGAATGCCGAGGTGGAATCTTATCAGAACTGCGTGGACGCTCGCGGTGTTGGCAACGCTGGCGGCCTGGGTCGGCTGTGGTTCGGGCGGCCGAGAGACGATCGAGGTCCAGGGCGTCGTCACGCTGGACGGCCAGCCGCTGGCGGATGCCGGCGTGATGTTTTCGGGGCCGGAGGGGGGCAGTACTGTCGCGACCAGGACCGACGCTTCCGGCGCGTTCACTGTCCGGGCCGTACCCGGTTCGAGCCAGGTGGCGGTGTCCAAGACCGAGACCAGCGGCGGCGCGCCGCCGCAGGATGACGGGACGATGCCAGCCGACGGCGGCAAAGTCCAAGTCAAAGCGTTGGTGCCTGCGAAGTACGCCGATTTCCGCACGTCCGGCCTGACGGTGGATGTCGCCTCCGGAATGGAGCCGGTGCGTCTGGAGTTGACGTCGAAATGAGTGTTCGGACGGCGGCGTTGGGGGGGGGCTGGCGGGGCTGGGACGGCCAGCCCTTGGAAGCGTCCCGCGACGGCCTCGAAGGGCCGTTGCAAGCGGGGGGAATCGCCGTCGGTTGCCGGACGATCGCCCCGGAGCCGGTTTCCCGTTTCGCCCCGGAGCCGGATTACAGTTTCGGCGGTTCGCGTTTTGGCGGCGTGACGACTCGCGGCCCGCCGCCGCCGTGGCCTCCGCCTTCGCCGTGGCCGCCTCCGTGGCGCGGCGACGCGGTGACCTCCTCGGTCCAGGCCCAGCCCAGCGGGGTTTCGAGTTCGTGTTTGGCCAGCAGTTCCCAAGGCGTTCCGGGATGATAGTTCATCACGCCTTGCAGGTACTCTTTGGCTTTCGCCGCGGGCGCGGCCAGGCGGCTGTCGAACGAGATGTCGCTGGAGGGCACCAAGACCCAGGTATTGCTGTTGGCGTTCTTGAAAGGCATCCCGCGGTTGGCTTCCGCCACGCGCGCGTTGTACGCCTGGGTGCGGACCAGCGAGGCCAGCACGCGGCCCATGGCCAGATCATAGCCGGCTTGCCAGCGCGGGGTCGTCTCCCGCGCTCGATCCGCCTCGCCCTCTTTGAGGACGTTGTACAAGTCCAGCAGCGTCGCTTCCGCCCGGGCGCCGATTTTCTGCGCCTGGGCCAACGAGTTTGCCGATTCCGGACCGCTGCGGCGGACGAATCGCAGCACCGGTTCGCCCAGCGTCTCGACCCATGACTTCTTAGCCGCCAACAGCAGCGCCGCGCGGGCGCGATTGGTTTCCGCCTGCTTCAGATACTCCTCGGCCGGAATGTAATCCGGGCGATAACGGCGCATGATCTGGGGATCGAAGAAGTACTTGAGGTGCGCGGTCAGGGTAGGCGTCTCGTCGCGCGTCACCTCGCGATGGACGTTGCGGTTGGGGTGGACCGAGAAGTAGATGCCTCCCGTTTCGTAACACATCCGCGTCAGGGCGAAGGGGCCAAATCCCGAGTCCATCGGATCAGGGCTCTCGCTGCGGGGGTCGGTGAAACCAAGCTTGATTCGTTCGGGGAACAACGTTTCGGGGCCCTGGTTGACGCGTCCCCACTGCGGCGTTTGATCGTACTTCGGGTCGGGATCGATCCACTTGACGAAGGTCTCTTCCTGGCCGAACGGGGCCGGCACGCCGACCACGTACACGGGGACGGTGTAACGGCGGCACATGGAGATCGTCGTCTCCAGGCCCTCCAGATCGTCGCCGCGTTCGTCCGTGAAAGCGATCAGCATGACATTCCGTTCCGGCTCGTTCTTGGCCGGGTCGCGGATGCGGAACGACTTGAACCGCTCCGCTGCCAGGTAGACCGACGAAAAGATCTTCTCGATGCCGGAGTTGTCCTCCGGAATGGCCGCGACCGCCGCCTTGATTTCCTGCAAATCGTCCGTCGGTTGCTTGGTCATCAGCTTGACCTCTTGACCGAAGGCCATCACGCTGGTCAGCAACGGTTTGTCTTCGTGTTTGCTGAACGCCGGGTTGCCCGCCGCTTCGATGACGCCCAACTCTTCGTAGATGCGGTCGAAGCGTTCGTTGATCGAGGCCCGTTCGCGAGCCAGGCTGGGCGACTGGTCGAACAACCAGACGACCAGCGTCTTGCGTTCCTCCAGCGACCGCAGGATTTCCTCGGTCAGACGGTCGATCGCGCCCGAGGCCCCGGTGACGCCTTCGCCAGTGGCCCCGCGGACGGTCAGGTTCTTGTTGAAATTCAGCCCGGTCGCCACACTGACTTCGACGTTCACCGCGATATCCGACGTCGGGTCCATGGGCAAATCCATGATGCTGGGGACGACCGACACATCGGAGACAAGCTGCGCCAGGGACATCGCCATCCCGATTTCACCCACGCTGTTGGCGCCGATTTCGTCCGCAACCAAAGGGCTGGAGGCAACTTCCTCGGGCATCAGCTTGGGTTCTTCGAACTCCTCCTTCATCGGCGCCGCGATCGTCAGGGAGACGTTGGGATTGTCGAAAACAAGGGGCACGAGTCCCATGATGAGCAACAGCAGCATGTGGAACAACAAACTGGCGAAGAAGGCCGACGAGTCGCCATCGAAGGGCGTCTCCTCCTCTCCGGTCTTCTCTTGCCACCACGTCTGCAGGTTCTTGATAAGGGCCACGAGCATTTCTCCTTGCCGACCGCAAACCCAGAAACGGCCAAGTGATAACGCTGAGTTTAGCGAAGATGCACCGATTGTGCTATTCGAGCCTGCCCGCCATTCTATTGCATAAACGCAGAAAGTCGCGCAATGTACTCGGTTTTCGTTGACGCCGGATGCCGGCCGACTTAGGATAAACCGTGAAATGGCTGAGGCTTGTGACTCGTTTCTCGTACTACGCAACGATGGTCAGAACGATGAATCCAGCAAACCAGAACCGTGCAATCCGTGGGGAGCTCCCCGTGTTCCTGGCCGCCGCCGCCGCGGGGCTTGTTCTGTTGGCTGCCGTCTGCGACCGCGCAGCCGGTCAGATCGCGGCCGCGGCGGCCCAGCCAGCGGCCAAGGCTGCCGCTCAGCCGGCGACGAAGACGCCAGCCCAAGCCGCGACGAAAGCGGCCTCCAAGCCGGGGGCAGCGGCCCCTGCCACGCAACCCGCCAAGCCCGCCGCCGCGCCGGCCGCCCCCGTGCCGCCTGCGAAAACCAGCGCCGCTGGAAAGGAAAAACCGAGGGAGGAACCGCCTCCGGAGCCGGAGAATTTCTACCTGCGGACCAAAGACGGGTGGAGCATTTTCTGCACGTATTACGGGCCCAAAAAGGGCGTCCGCAGCGGCAAGCAAGTAGTGCCCATCATCATGCTGCACGGCTGGAAAGGACAGGGCAGCGAATACGCCGACCTGGCGACCGTTCTGCAGTCGTGGGGCTTCGCTTCCATCGTCCCGGATCTGCGCGGCCACGGCCGCAGCGTCAGCCGCAAAAAAATGGACGGAGAGGATGAAGTCGTCAAGGTGGACGACCTGAAGCCGCAGGACTTGGAAAACATGATCCTGGACGTCGAATCCGTAAAGAAGGTGCTGGTGGACAAGAACAACGCCGCCGAACTGAACATCGAAATGCTCAGCGTGATCGCCGCGGACGTGGGGACCATCGTGGCCGTCAACTGGGCGGTTTTGGATTGGAGTTGGCCGATGACGGCGGCCTACAAGCAAGGTCAAGACGTCAAGGCGCTGGTGCTCCTGAGTCCCCAACAGACCTTCCGACGCCTGAACTGCAACAAGGCGCTGTCGACCCCGGTCATCAGTCAACGGCTGTCCGTCATGCTGGCTGTCGGCGACCAGCAGGCCAGCGAGTTTGGCGAAGCCAAACGCATTCACAGCCGGCTGGAACGAACGCGGCCTCCTGTCGAACGGGAAGACATCATGCGGAAGCAGGACTTGTTCCTGATCGTGGCCCCGACACCGCTGCAGGGCACCAAGCTGCTCGACCGCGCCTTGAAAGTCAATGCGGCCATCATGACGTTCTTCAACTGGCGCCTGTTGATGAAGCTGGAGGACTTTCCCTGGACGGAACGTAAGAACCCCTTGGGCGGCAACTGAATTCCTGTTCGAGAACCTCGCCGGAGTCCGGGCCTCGCCGCCCGGCCCGAGGCGTTCGGCCGGGCCGCGAGTTTTTCCGATCGCGGGCTGCCGAACGAAACCTTGGTCGGCGGGCTCGGTTTTGCAGGCGGCAGGCGGATCGGCATGTGGAAGAAACCTGGCATCAACCGGCGACCCCGCTGGCGCCGAACGGTGCGTCAAGCCGGCATGGCGGCGCTGGCCCTGCTGGGCGCAGGCTTCCTGGCAGCCGCTCCGGTCCGCGGGCAAGTTTCGCGTTCGCTCCAAGGACACCCGGCTGCCGTTTACTCCTTGGCCTTCGCGCCCGACGGCAACGTGCTGGTCTCCGCCAGCGCCGACCGGACCCTCCAGTTCCACCGCCTGGCCGCGCAGTCGGCGGCGGACGAGGAGTTGGAACGTCGCCGCAGCCTGGTGGCCGCCTTGGACCACGAACGGTTTGCCGTCCGCCAGCAGGCGTTCGTGCAGCTGGCGGCACTGGGCGACGAGATGGCGCCGGACCTGCGTCGGGAGTTGGAGCGTCCGCGTTCGGCGGAAGTCCGTCTCCGCCTGCTGCGGCTGCTGCAGCTGCTGGCGGTGCCGGCTGGCGTCGCGCACGAGGCCGATGTGCGCAGCGTGGCGTTCGCTCCGGACGGCGCCACGGTCGCCTCGGCCGGCCGCGACAGCCGCGTGATTGTGTGGAGCGTCTCGTCGGGCCGCCCGCTGCGGATCCTGGAGGGGCATTCGGAAGGCGTCTGGAGTGTGGCGTTCGATCCGCGCGGAGCGATCCTGGCTTCGGGCGGCGGCGACCAGACGATTCGCTTGTGGTCCGCCGCTTCCGGGGGTTTGCTGGCGGTGCTCAACGGCCACGCCAGCACCGTGCACCAGCTGGCGTTTTCTCCCGACGGCAAGACGCTGGCCTCGGCCGGCGGCTTCGACAAGAGCTGCCGCCTGTGGGACGTCGCCACGGGACAACTGCAGGCGGTCCTGGACCGGCACGCCGACGCGGTCCTGTGCGTCGCGTTTTCGCCCGACGGCCAGCGTCTAGCTTCGGGCGGCTACAGCGGGTCGGTTCAACTGTGGTCGCTGGACGGCCCTCGACTCCAGACCGAATGGAAGCCGGGGCGAGACGTTATCCGCAGCGTCCGCTTTTCCCCGGACGGACGACAACTGGCCTGCGCGGGCGACGACCCGCTGATTCGGCTGTGGGACATGGCGACCGGAAAGCAGGTGGCCTCGCTCCAAGGCCACACCAACGCCGTCCACAGCCTGGCCTTTGCACCCGACGGCACCCGCCTGGCCAGTGCCGACCGCGACGGCTCCGTACGGTTGTGGGAACTGAACGGTCCGTCAGCCGCCGTCAGCCGCAACACGGGCAAGCCGCCGGGCCAAGAGGCTCCGTCGGCACCGAAGTGGCCAACGTCCACACGGGCTCCGTTGCCCGGCACACGGGCGCGAAGTTGAACGAGCAGGTCGCGAAGCAGTAACGAGCGAACAAGAGGCCGACCGGAACAAGTCGCGGAGCGGAACGAGGCCGCAAGCGGGAGGATGAATCATGGAGTTTGAAAATCAGGTCGCCCTGGTCACGGGGGCGGCCGGCGCGATCGGCAAAGCGGTTGCGGCGCGGTTGGTCCAAGAGGGCGCCAGGGTGTTCATCACCGATCTGGATCAGACTCGCCTGGACGCCGCCTGCGGCGAACTGGGACCGAACTGCCGAGGCCTGGCGGCGGACGTCACCGTGGAGGAGCAAGTGCGACAGGTCGTGCAGGCGGCGCTGGCGGCACTGGGCGATCGAATCGACGTGCTGATCAACGTCGCGGGCGCGGTGGGCAAAGGCGGGCCGGTCGACGAGATGACGCTGGAGAACTGGGAGTCCGTGTTCGCCGTCAACTGCCGAGGCACGTTTCTGTTCAGCAGGGAAGTCGTGCCGGTGATGAAACGCGCCGGCCGCGGCAGCATCGTGAATTTCTCCAGCAAGTCCGGCAAGACCGGCTCAGCGCTGATGAGCGCCTACTCGGCGGCCAAAGCCGCGGTGATCGGCTTCACCCAGGCGCTGGCCTTCGAGTTGGCGCCGGCGATCCGCGTCAACTGCGTGTGTCCGGGAATCACGGAAGACACGGGCGTGTGGAGCAACGTCTCAGCCGACTACGTGCAAAACCTCCAGCTGCCCAGGTCGCAGGTGGTCAAGAAGTTCACTTCCAAAGTGCCGCTGGGCCGCCTGGCTCGCATCGAGGATGTCGTGAACCTGACTTGTTTCCTGGCCTCGGCGCGGGCCGACTACATGACCGGCCAGGCGATCAACGTCACCGGCGGCCGGGAGATGCATTGAGATCGTTTAACCGCGACCCAACGGGGAGCGCGTGGAGCGGAGCCTGCACCAGCTACTCGCTCCCCGTTGGGTCGCGGTTAAACGATGGCCGCGGAGCCAACCGTTTCGGCTGCAGGCAGCAGCAAACCCAAGGAGAGTAATTCGCCATGACTCGTTGGACCAAGCGGCAGATTGCCGCCACGATTGACCATGCGGCGTTGAAACCGAACCTGACGGATCAGGACCTCGTGGAGAACTGCCGGCTGGGCAAACGCTATCACGTGGCCAGCGTGTGCGTGCGGCCCAGCGACGTGGCGCTGGCGGCCCAGGAGTTGGCCGGCTCCGGCGTCGTGCCGTCTGCCGTGATCGGTTTTCCTCACGGCGCCCATCGCCCGGAAGTCAAAGCCCTGGAGGCCGCCCTGGCGATCGAGGACGGCGCCAGGGAACTGGACATGGTGATGAACATCGGCAAGTTTCTTTCCGGCGACGAAGCCTGGGTCCGCCGCGACATCGAGGGCGTGGTGGCCGAGGCCCGGCGGGCCGGCGGGGTGCTGGTCAAAGTGATTCTGGAGACCTGTTATCTGACGGCCGACCAGATCGCCCGAGCCTGCGAGATCGCCCGCGACGCCGGGGCCGATTTCGTCAAGACGTCCACCGGCTTCGGCGACGGTCCCGCGACGCCGGAAGCCATCGACGTGATGATCAAGACCGTCGGCAAGACACTGGGCGTGAAAGCCTCGGGCGGCATCCGCAGCTACGAAACAGCTTGCGGCTTTCTGGACCAGGGCTGCCGGCGTCTGGGCAGCGCCGGCGGCACGCCAGCCATCCTGGATGCGGCCCCAGAGGATGCCGGCTGAGATCCAATGCCGGCCGGAGCGGCGTGTGGCCCGTCAAGCCCGGCTGTTTCGTCTTTGGCTTCCGGCCCCGTCCGGCAGTTCCGGCAAATTGCGTTGCAGAATTCCACTCGCGTGAATCGGCCGCCGTCGGTACTATCTGGCAGGGGCGGCGGCCTGTCGCCCCTGCTCGCTTTGCGCCCGAAGCCTGTACGCAGTCCGTGCTAGCACCGGATCGACGAATTCCATGAGTTTTCGCGTGGCCTTGGACATCTTTCGAGGACCGTTGGACCTGCTGCTGTACCTCGTGCGCAAGCACGAGTTGGACATCCTGGACATCCCGGTGGCCACGATCGCGCAGCAGTTCCTCGAGTATCTGGAAGTCCTTCAGGAACTGGACGTGAACGCCGTGGGGGATTTCATCGAAATGGCCAGCACGCTGGTGGAGATCAAGTCGCGGATGGCGCTGCCGGCAGGCGAAGAGGAGGCGGAGGAGATCGAGGATCCGCGCGAGGAACTGGTCGAGCGGCTGTTGGAGTACAAGCAGTTCCGCGACGCGGCCAGCCTGTTGGAGGAGCAGGGGCGGGCGTGGCAGGAGCACCTGCCGCGGCTGGCGAACGACCTGCCGCCGCGGCGGATCGACCCGGCGGGCCAGCCGATCCAGGAGGTCGAGCTGTGGGACCTGGTCAGCGCCTTTGGCCGGATCGTGCGGGACAGCCGGGTGACGCAGGCCCGCAGCATCGTGTACGACGACACGCCGATCCACGTGTACATGCAGCGGATTCACGAGCGGCTGGTGCAGGACCGCCGGGCGGCCTTCTCGCAGATGTTCTCTCCCCACATGCACAAGACGGCCATGATCGGCGTCTTTCTGTCCATCTTGGAACTGGTCCGGCACCACAGCGTCCGGACGGAACAGGAGGACATCCACGGCGAGATCTGGATTCTGCCCGGCGAGGTCTTCAGCGAATCGCTGGACCTGTCGAACGTGGACAACTACGGCCAGCGGCCGGCGGAGCATTCTCCGGAGGAACTGACCAAGGCCGCCTGACCGAGTCGCTCGGCTTCGCGTCGCAGGGGTTTCCGAGCCGGGCGCCCGGCAAGCACGGCCAACCCAGTGGGCCGTGCCACGCGGCTTCGCGTCGCAGGGCTATCGGAGCCGTGCATCTGCCGAATTTTCGCGGCGCGAGGCGGCCTCGGACGGCATCGTTGTGGGCCTATCTTCGTTTCCGCTGCCGGCGTTGCGAGCGGGCTTTGTCGGAATCGTCCACGGGGCCAAATCGGGCGGCCACGCGCTCCCAAAGGGATGACGGCTGGGGGCCGGCGGCGGCCGGCTTGCCGGCCGGTCCCACCGGCGGCAGCATCTTCCGCTCGGCGACGCTCCACAGGCTGGAGGCAATGAAGTAGATGCACAAACCACTGGGGACGCGGAAGAACAGCAGGCCCATGAAGACCATCATGTACTTCATCATCTGCTGCTGCATCCGCGTCTGTTCGTCGGTGGCGGGCGGCATGAACATCTTCTGCTGGAGCAGGAACAGGATGATGGTCACGATCGGCAGCACGTTCAGGTACGGCCCCAGCCAGCCGTTTTCGCCGGCGAGAAAGGCCGGCAGGTAGGGCTTCCAGTACCAGAGCATGTCGGGGCCGGCCAGGTTGGAGCACCAGGACAGGCCGGGGATCAGCGAAGCCTGGCGCAATTCGATATCCACCGACAGGGCGCGGTACAGGCCGATGAAGATCGGCAACTGGAGGAACATCAGCAGGCAGCCGCCGAAGGGATTGTAGTTGTGCTTGGCAAACAGTTCTCGCTGGGCCGCGGCCCGTTTCTGCATGTCGTCCTTGTGCTTTTCGGCGAGCCGCTTCATTTCGGGGGCCAGTTCCTGCATCATCTGCGCGTTCTTGGCCGCTTTCCGGCTCAGCGGAAACATACAGCTGCGGACCAGCACCGTCAGCAGGATGATCGCCAGGCCGTAGTTCACGCCGGGCAGGCTCTCGAACACGTGCAGGATGGCGCCCAGGAATTTGGCGATCGTGCGAAACCAACCGTACTCGATGCACCGTTCCAGATTGTAAGCGGTCAGCAAGGCCGGTTGCTTGGGGCCGGCAAAAACGGTGAAGGCCTGCTTCCAAACCCCGCCGGCCGGAACGGTTTGCGCCGGGCTGATCAACCGGAACGAGACGTCGGTCGTCTTGTGTTTCGACTTGTCGTCCGGATCGGTCTCGCCCACGGGCAGCGCCAGCGCCTGCTTGAACAGCAGCGGTGGCTCCGTCTCGCTCGGTTGGGGCTCCAGCACCGTGGCGAAGTACTGCGTATCGACGCCGACATAGTTCAGCGGCTGGGGCTGGGGATCGGCCCACAAGGGAATGTTCACCGGCTGGCTCTTCTCCAGCGCCGCCTTGGCGTCGGAAAAAATCTGGGAGCCGCCGATCAGGCCGTGTCCGGTCGCGGGCGTGTTCCAAATCACGTCCCGGGCTCCGGCGGCGGCGAACATGCGGGGGTGGATTTTCGCGAGATACCACCAGCCTTCCAGCGGCAGGCCGTTCGAGCCGTCCAGGCGATAGGCCACCTGTTGCGGGTTGTCGCCCAGGTTGCGGATTTCCAGCTCCAACTGCAGGTGATACGAGGGGAACGACGAGTTGGCCAGTTCCTGCGGGGGCGTTTTGGCCAGGCGGTAGCGCTTGACGAGTTCCAACGAGCCTGCGCCGCCGATCGCCTGCAGGTCTCCGTCGGTCAGCACGAATTTGAATTCCACGCCGGGGCCCGTCGGGTCGTCGTCCAACCGGCGAACCTGCCAGTTGCTGTCGCGCAAGGAAGTCAACTTGTCGATTTCCTGGCCGCCGCGCGGGATCGACGCGTCGCCAAGGCTCTCCAGCGTCAGCAGAAAAGACAACGGCGCCGGGAGTCCTGATTTCGGCTGGATTTCCGGCTGGACGAGGGTCAGCGGCGCGGAGGTCAACGTGGCGCTCAGCGTCAGGTCTTGAGCCTGGCCGGCGCCGGCGGCGCGCGTGACGGCGATCCGCACCGTCTGCTCCGGTTTCGTGTCCGCGAGAAAACGCCCCCAATCGATCGTGTCCCGCACGGTGGTGCTGTCGATGCGTCGGATGACATCGCCGGCGCGCAGACCGTCGCCCGCGCCGGGGGTTTCTGGTTTGGCGGTGCCGGCGGGCGTGCCGGGGCCGACGACATTGACGCGGCACCCCTTGCCCTGCGGTTCGTCGCTGAGCGCCAGGTAGCCCACATAGCCGCTGGCCTGTTCCAGGTCCTGGAAGCGGAACCGGCCCGTGGCGGTGCGTTGGACCAATTCGATCCGTTCGACTCCGGCGCCGCGATTGTGGAGCGTGACGAGCAGCCGGTAAGGGCTGTCGGACGCCATGGACCCCAGCGTAAGCCGTTGATCGGGGACCGCGACCGGCGGGGCCGACATGGCGGGCGGCTTTTTGGCTGCGGCGGGCTGGGCGGGAGCGGCCTGGTCTTCGCCGCCGGCGGGGACCGGCTTGACCTTGGCCGCCGGACCGCCAGCGCCGTCTGGCACCGGTTTGGCCGCCGGTTTAACCGCGTCGCCCTCGGCAACCTCCGCGGGTTTTCGGTCGGCCGGCTGCGGCGGGTGCAACAGGCTCTGCACGGTCAGGTGCATGAAGAGAATCAGCGCGGAGAGGACCAGGAAGAGGGCGAAGCGTTTTTCCACAATTCAAGACCTTAGGCAGGAGGCAGCGATCATCGCCCGTCACGCAAGCGATCGCCGAGGAAATCATCCAATTCCGGAATCGCGTAGATTTTCCGGGCCGTTTCTTCCAAGGGGTACTCCACACGGCGGAAGCGGACCGCTCCATCCTCCCACAGCACGTAGCAGGAACGGCGGTCCCCGTCGCGCGGCTGGCCGACGCTGCCGACATTGATCATCGTCTTCTGGCTGCCCAGCGGATAGACGTCGTCCAACTGGTCCGGCCGCAGGAAACGGCCGTCTTCCGTCAGCACGCCGGGAACGTGGGTGTGGCCTTGGAAACAGAACCGTTCCACGGCACTGAACAGCTTTTCCAGTTTCCGTGGGTTGTGGACGTCTTCCGGAAAGACGTATTCGTTCAGCGGACTGCGCGGGGAACCATGCACGAACAGCATTCCGTCCTCGCGGATCGTCCGTGGCAGTTCGCAGAGGAAATCCCAGCGCCGCAGGTTCTGGGCGGGCGAGTCCGGCGGGGACTCCAACTGCGACCGCGTCCAGAAGATGGCCCGTTCCGCTCCGGCGCTGAACCCTTCCGGATCGAACACCGCCCCTTGGTCGTGGTTGCCCAGCACGCAGGCGTCGAACTGCATCACCTGATCGACGCATTCACAGGGATTCGGGCCGTAGCCCACGATGTCTCCCAGGCAATAGATCTCCGCTGCGCCTTGCGAGGCGATATCCGCCAAGACGGCCGTCAAAGCTTCCAGATTGGCGTGAATGTCGCTGACGATGGCCCGTTTCAAAATCGCATCCCTTCTGGCTGGCGACGGCTTCAACGGCCGGCAAGCAGCCGATCGCCGAGCATATTGTCCAATTGCGGCACGGCGTAGATCTTCTTGGCGACGACTTCGACGGGATAAGCCAAGCGGCGGAACACGATGCGATCCCCGTCCACGATCGTATAACAGGCGCGCGGGTCACTGTCGCGCGGCTGGCCGACCGAGCCGACATTGATCATGGTTTTCTCGCCCGTCAGCCGGTATTCGAAACGGCACTCCTCCGGGGTCAGAAACTCGAGGTTGGACGTGAACACTCCCGGAATGTGCGTGTGCCCTTGGAAGCAGAGTTGGGGAATCATGCCGAACAGAGATTCCATCTTGCGGTGGTTGTAAACATCTTCCGGGAAGACGTATTCGTTGGTCGGCTCGCGCGGCGATCCGTGGACGTAACACGAAGAGTCTTCGCTGTGCATCCGGGTAAGCTCGCCCAGGAAATCCCACCGCGAATTGACTCGCGACGCTCCTCCCGGCCCGTTGTCCAATTGATCGCGCGTCCAGTAGACGGCCCGCAAGGCAACCGGGTTGAAGCCTTCCGGGTCGAACTGCGCAGCCTGATCGTGGTTGCCCAGGATGCAGACCTTGCACCGCTTCATGATCTCGTCCAGGCACTCGCAGGGGTTGGGTCCGTAGCCGATCACGTCGCCCAGGCAGTAAATCTCGGACACCTGCTGCTGCCGGATGTCGTCAAGGACGACCCGCAGGGCTTCCAAATTCGAGTGGATATCGCTGATCAGAGCGCGTTTCAATCGACCAAACCTCTTGATGGAGACAGCTTCGAGACAGTGACCACGTCCACGGACAAACCGTGCCGGCGGGCCTCTTGTCGGGGCACATTGTACCCTGACCGCAAGGTAGACCGCAAGGCTTGCGCCATTCGCAACTTGCGCAATTCTGCCGCCCCGGAACCCGGTCCTTCAGGCCGGCTTGAAAGCCGCGGCGGAAAGCGGGAAGGAGCTAACGCAAACGTCTGCGCTACAACGACTTGTCGCGTTGCCCCCGCCCGCGTTCGGCGACGGCAGACAGTGGCCAGCCGGCCCGTTGGCCGCGGGCCCGCTACGCTGCCGATTGCGGCCCGCTCGACAAAGGCGTCCCGGCTTCAGCCGCTTGGCGTCGGTTGGCCGGCTCCCGGCGCGGCGGCCAGCTCTTCGTCCCAGACAAACCACTGCGCGACGACCGACAGGGAGCCGTCCAGGAAATTGCTGCGGCAGGCATACCGCTGGATCTTGCCGCTGGACGTCTTGGGGATGGACCCAAAACGCACCAGCACGACCCCGTCCGGAGGCAGCTCGTGCTCGGCCGTCACGACGCGGCGGATGGCCGCAATCACGTCGGACCAATCCTTGCGGCGGACGCGTTCGACTTCGCTCACAATGATCAGCCTTTCGCGGCCGCGCATGTCCACGGCAAACGCCCCCACCGCGCCGGGCTGCAGATGGGCGCTGGCCTGCTCGACGGTGAGTTCGATGTCCTGCGGGTAACGATTGACGCCGCGGACGATGATCAAATCCTTCAGTCGTCCCGTCACAAACAACTCGCCCTCGTGGACGAATCCCAGGTCGCCGGTCCGCAGGTACGTGCCCGACGTGCGATCGCTCAATTTGGCACGGAACGTCTCTTCCGTCGCTCCCTCCTTGTTCCAGTACCCCAAACCAACGCTGGGGCTGTCCACCCAGATTTCGCCGACGCGGTCTTCGGGCATTTGCCGGTACTGGACCGGATCGACGATCCGCACATCGACGTCCGGAAGGACGCGTCCACAGCCGATCAAGGGGCGGGAGTCTTCGTCGCCCTCGTCGACGGGGACAATGCAATGCTGGTCCAGGGCCTGGCCGCCGAACGAGCGGACGACGGGCGGTTCGCGTTTCTTGCCGCCGGTGACGATCAGCGTCGTTTCGGCCATGCCGTAACAGGGATACAACGCCTCGCGGCGGAAGCCTGCGTGCGCGAACCGCTCCACGAACGCATCCAGGGTCTTCGCCCGAATCGGCTCCGCCCCGTTGTAGGCGACGTTCCAGGAACTGAGGTCCAGTCCCTGCAGCTCCTCGTCCGTGATCTTCTGGGTACACAAATCGTAGGCGAAATTCGGTCCGCCGCTGATCGTCGCGCGGTGCCGCGCGATGGCCCGCAGCCAGCGGATCGGCTTTTGCAGAAACGCGAGCGGCGACATATGCACGCAGTGACGGCCGAAGAACACCGAGTACAACACGCCGCCCACCAAGCCCATGTCGTGGTACGTGGGCAGCCAGGACACGCCGACGGACTGGCGGTCGGGCTCGAAACCGTACGTGATCAGCGACACGTTGTGCAGCAGGTTCCGGTGCGCCAGCATGACTCCCTTCGGCGTGCCGGTCGATCCCGACGTGTACTGCAACACCGCCAGCATCTCACCGTCGATCTTCGGCGCCCTCCACTGATCGGCCATGTTCTCCGAAATCTCGTCGGTAGCCAGCCACGTCAGTTCCTTCAGGTGCGGGGCTTCGTCCAGTTGCTTGCCCGCGCGATCGCAGACATCGTGGACGGACAAGGCGGCGGTCGCCTGGGCGTCATCCGAGATCGCCTGAATCCGCAGCATGTTCCGGTTCCGGCGCGGCGGATAGGCAGGAATGGCGATGGCGCCGGCGTACAAGCAGCCGTAGAAGCCGGCCACGAAATCCAATCCCGGCGGATACAGCAGCAGGACGCGTTGGCCCTGCAAGCCCCGCGCCTGGAGCGTCGCGGCCACGGCCCGCGCTTTGCGGTCCAGTTGGGCGAACGTCCAACGGATCTCTGCGTTCTCCCCGTCCTCCAAAAAGTAATACGCGGCCGCGTCCGGAGTCTCGCCGGCCCAGAACTGCAGGCAGTCCACGATATTGCTCGTGGTGGCCCGGTACGGCTGAAAGAAATCGTCGAGGTTCACGGTGGTGTCTGCTCCTCTAGGGCCCCAGAAGTCGCTTCTAAGGTATCACGCCACCGACGGCACGAAAACGGGTCTAGCAGCCTGTTAAGAAAAGAGGCCAGGCACCTCGCCGTGGTCGTCTTCCTTGAGTTTCTCCAACGCCGCTTAGGGCCGCTCCCCCTTTTCGGCAGGCTGCCGGGCAAACGGGCGACGGATGCCGCAGTCACGGTGCGCCGTCCGGAGAGCGACTCCCGCAGGAGACTTCCGGCGCCTCGGCGCAAAGAAAAACGGCCTGTCCGGAGTCAGTATCCAGACAGGCCGTCGAAACGTCAGAGCCGATCGGCTAGGCCAACTTAGCGGACTAAACTGGTGCTGGCAGTAATCACTCGACGTTGAGTCTTCAGGAACGCGGAGGGATCGACAACGGGAGCCGGCGGAACCGGAGCGTCGGCGGTCGCGGGGGCCTTGTCGCCTCCAACCGCCTTGTCGTCGCCCTTGTCGCCTCCGCCGCCCTTGCCGTCCTTGCCGCACTTGGATTCGCAGCAAGCGTTACGGCGGCAAGCGAAGATCCGTTCCAGCAGCGTCGGGCCACAGCTCTTCTGGGCGCAACCCTTCTGAGCGCAGGGGTCCTTGCAGCCGTCCTTCTGGCACGGGTCTTTGCAACCGTCCTTGCAGCCGTCCTTCTGAGCGCAGCCGCCCAGCAGGCCGCCACCGAACAGGCCGCAGCCGTTCTTCTGGGCGCAGCCGTCTTTGCAGCCGTCCTTCTGGCACGGGTCTTTGCAACCGTCCTTCTGGCACGGGTCCTTGCAGCCGCCCTTCCCGTCGTCGCACTTCTGGGCGCAACCCAGGTTGAACAAGGGACGACGAGCGCACTTGGGGCCGCAACCGTCTTTTTGCGCGCAGGCATCTTTGCCGTCGCACTTGGGGTCACCACACTTCTGAGCGCAGCCGTCTTTCTGTTCGCAGCCGCACCCATTCGAGCCGAGCATTCGGTCCAACAGGTCACCGAAGCTCGGTGTGCTCAAACCTAGGCCGAGCACCATCGAAGCAACAAGGATGTTCCACTTCATCGAGCCATGTCTCCTATAACACTGGAACATAGTGAAATCGAACTGGCGCTGCTTCCGTCCAGGCCTCGCGCAGAAGATGTCGCCGGTGTGCCCGAAAGCGGTGGTCGGCATCAACCGCTGATCAATCGGCCCCCCTTGGCCGAGGAGACCGATCCGGGTCGAGTGATCGCGGGTAGGCCAATCGGAGCAGGTGGGTCATGCCTCCGATACAAACGGTGAGTAACGCCAGAACCGGTCGAGCCAATCCTTGACTCGATTGTGTCCGCCGGTTGGACCGACGCGTCGCTGGGCACTTCCACACTCAGCTTCACGCGTCCACTGACATGATCCGTATCGGCGTGCTTGACAAGAGGCCTTGAGGCTTCGAAAACAATTTTCCAGTCTTGGGTTACGGCGAAAACTCTGCGGAAGATTCCGGACCAGTAAGGTGCCGAAACTGTGACGGTTGTTCGGACAACACCCCTGCCGGAAGCGGCCTTGCCAGCCTGCCTGGACGGCAAATCCGCTAAGGTTTCACAGGCCCGCCGCACTTGCCTGCCGCGACCGCTCGGAAGTCCGGAGATCGCTGAAACAGTTCTTGTTGGAAGCCCTGGTTGCGAACCGCTGAAAAGCTGCGGAGCAAAACCGGACCCAACGCCGCTGGAGACTTCGCGATGGTTTACGTGATCGGAACAGACGAGGCCGGCTACGGCCCCAACCTCGGGCCGCTGGTGGTCTCCGCTACGCTCTGGCAAGCGCCGGATGACTGGGGCGATGCGGATTGGTATGAGTTGCTTTCCGACGCGGTCTGCCGCGAGGGACGCCCCAAGATGAACCCAGCCCGTGTCCCCATCGCCGACTCCAAGGCCTTGTACAAGCCGGGCGGCAGCCTGCGGAACCTGGAAGGCGGCGTGCTCGCGTGCCTGCGACTGGTCGGACTGCGACCGGGTCACTGGCGCGCAGCATGGGAGACGCTGGCGGCGGAGGATGCCGCCGGACTGGATCGCGATCCATGGTTTCGGGACTTCCAACTCGCGCTGCCACTGGCTCACGATCCGGACTCGCTGGACCGCCTGGCCGAAACCTTACTCCACGCCCTGGAACGCGCCGGCGTGCGACTGCTGGCCATGCGCTCGGTCGCGGTCCGGCCCGAACCGTTCAACGCCTGGCTCGATCGACTGGGCAACAAGGCAACGGTTCTGTCGACTTTGACGATGGAACTGGTGAAAGCGGTTTTGCCGCCGGCGGACGGCCAGGCCGCTTTGGTCGTCTGCGACAAACACGGCGGCCGCCAGCGATACGCCGCCTTGCTGCAGACGGTCTTTCCGGACGATCTGGTCGCAATCCTCCAGGAGTCCGCCGTCCGCAGCGTCTACCGCGGGGGGCCGGCCCGGGCCCGCGTCGAATTCCGGTTCCTGGAAAAGGCCGAACGCTTTCTGCCGGTGGCGCTGGCTTCGATGACGTCCAAATACCTGCGTGAGTTGGCCATGCTGGCCTGGAACGCGTTCTGGCAGCAACAAGTGCCCGGCTTGCGCCCGACGGCCGGCTATCCCCAGGACGCCGTGCGTTTCAAGAAAGAAATCGAGGCTTGCCAGCAACGTTTGGGGATCCCCGATCGGCGAATCTGGCGGAATCGTTAACCGCCTGTTGCAGAACGGAGTCTGGCTCCGCCTGGGGTCGGGCTTACAGAATTCAATTTTCGCCGAGTTTGGTGCCAGCCACGCTTTACGACTCTGCTCGGCCAAAATTGAATTCTGCAAGCCTGACCCCAGCACCGAAACCGTGATCTCATCAACGACGCGCAGCAAGTGGCGGAATCCCGTTTGCTGCTAGCAGCGCTGCGTCGTTCGCTCTTGCCCGGCAGCGTTCCTTTTCGTACACTTTCGCGCTATTTGCTGCCGCGCGAGGCAATCCGGCGAACTCCGGTCCGTCCAGATACGTAGACAATGCCAGACGCGCCGACAGTCGCCGGTCCAGGCGTCATACAAAGAGGAGACGCCCGCCATCGGCACAAGGAGTCACGAGAGTTCGGCAGTCAAGCATCGCAGGCCCGCGGCCGATAAGGGAGTGTGTTCTGAGGGGCGTTCGCAGAAGTCACTTCCCCGCCACGGACAGCGCTTTTCGACACGGACAGGCGACGCCAGGATCAACTCACGGTATAATGGCAACGCAGCGGAAGAACTCGACGGCCGCCGGGCGACATGAGGTCGGTCTGCCGGCCTGTGTCAGCCGCCACCTCTCGGGGGAGTAAGCAATGCAGATTTACGGGCTCTCGCATCTTCACGGCGCACAACCGATCAGTGGTCCCCATCGCATGCACGCGGCCGAAGCGGCGCAGCAAGCCGATTCGTGGTCGGCGGTGGACCAACTGGACATCTCGCCGGAAGCCGACCTGGTGAGCCGCGTCCGCGACTTGCCCGACGTGCGCGCGGACCGCGTGGCCGAACTCCGCGCCCAGATCGCCTCCGGCGTCTACGAATCCGAGGCCCGGCTGGACGTGGCCCTGGGACGCTTGCTCGACGAAGTGGCCGGCTGAGGGGTCCGCTCCGACTTCCCGCCATCCGGCCGCGACCGCGGCCTTTCGCGACGCTTGCAATTGCCGGCAGGTGCCCTAGAATAAGCGTGTGAGCTCACCGCTGATTCGGATCCGCCGCTGCCCGTCATGCCCGAAAACCAAACGCTTGATCCCGTGCAAACCGCCCTGACGCCGCAAGCGCGGTTCGAGGAGTACTTGCAGAGCCGCGGCATGAGGCACACCGAGCAGCGCCGCATCCTGGTCGAGCACATCTTCAGCCACCACGAGCATTTCGACGCCGAGCAACTGATCGCTCAACTGCCGCTGAAAGGTCAGCGCGGCTACGTCAGTCGCCCGACCGTCTACCGCACGCTGGCCGAATTCGTGGACGCCGGCCTGCTCCGCAAATTCGAGCTGAACGGCCGCGCCGTGTACGAACACGATTACGGCTACCCGGCCCACGATCACCTGTACTGCAAACAGTGCCAAAGGCTGTTTGAGTTCGAAAGCGAGGAACTGGTCGACCTCCGCAACCGCGTGGCGCGGGCGCACCGCTTCCGCGTCACCGGCCACCGCCTGACGATCTATGGCATCTGCGAAACGTGCGCCCAAGGCTAACCGCGGACGAGACGCAAGGTGGACCTGATTTGAGGCATCGAAGTGGCACGCATCGTGATCACCGGGGCCGCGAGCGCGGTCGCGCTGATCGACCTGAATCGGAAGCTGGCCCAAACGCCCGCCGAGAAGTTTGCGGACCAGGTGAGACATCCGATCACGGCCGAAGTCAAACTGCCAGTCGCCGGTAAGACCGGGCCACCGTAAACCGCTCGCTCCGCGAACGGAATCGTGTCGCGGAGCGCCACGCCTACGATGCCCCGCCAGAAGCAATTCAATCTCAAGGAGCATTCCGATGAAACCTCTCCTGACGCTCGCGCTGGCCATCGTCCTGCTGTGCGTCGCCCCCACCCCCGCCGCGGAACCAGAGCAGCCCTACGACCTGGTCGTCGCCGCCGTCGGTCCCCAGAATCCGCGGAACAGCGAAGCGGCGATCATCCAACTCAAGAACGGCTCGCTGTTGCTGGCATGGACGGAGTTCTACGCCGGGTCCGGCGCCGATCACGGGCCCGCGCGGATCGTGGGCCGCGTCTCGGCCGACACCGGCCGCACGTGGGGCGACAAGTACACGCTGGTCGAGAACGACGGCGGCTGCAACGTGATGGAAGTCAACTTCCTGCGTCTGAAAAACGGTTCGCTCGCGCTGTTCCACTGCCAAAAGAACACGTCCGCGACCGACTGCCGCATCATGCTGCGGACCTCGCAGGACGAGGGCAAGACCTGGAGCGAGGCCCGGCAACTGAGCCCCGCGGGAAAGTACACGGGCCTGACCAACGGCCGGTGCATCCGCCTCCGCAACGGGCGGATCGTGCTGGAGGCCTGGGAAGGTGGCGATAGTTACTGCTGCCTGTCGGACGACGACGGCCAGACGTGGCGTGACGGCCAGCGGGTCCGTCCGGCCGGCGGCCAGTGCTGGGAACCGGCCTGCATCGAGTTGAAGGACGGCCGCGTGATGATGCTCATGCGGACCGGCTTGGGCGGCCAGTACAAGAGCATCTCGAACGATGGCGGCCAGACGTGGAGCAAGCCTGTGCCCACGGCCCTGCGCGGCACGGCGGCGCCGGTTTCCATCAGCCGCATCCCCGCCACGGGCGACTTGTTGGCCATTTGGAACCACAATCCGGGGGCCAACAGTCGTAATCCCCTGACGGCCGCCGTTTCGAAGGACGAAGGCGAGACCTGGCAGCATTTCCGCAACCTGGAGGACGCGCCCGGCGACGCCTGGGCCTATCCCGCCGTCACCTGGGTCGGCGACCGGGCACTGGTGACCTACTTCAATTACAAAGGCGGTTTGTCGCTGAAGCTGCGAATTCTGCCGGCGTCGTGGTTCTATGAAAGAAGTTAGAAGTGGGAAGTGGTTGAAGAGCCGCTGGAGCCGCCGAGGTCTGGGAGACGAATCATGATCGGCAAGAAAACGCTTCGAATCGTACTGTTGTTCGCCGGGGTGATGTCGATATCGCAGGACGCCCTGGCGGCCGAGCGGGTCTTTCGTGCAGGCGCAGCGATCGTCGACATTGCGCCGGCCAAGTTCCCGGTGATCGTCAACGGCTACACGTTCGAGCGCACGGCGGACCGGGTTGTCGATCAACTCACCGCCCGCGCCCTGGTGTTGGACGACGGTCAGTGTCAGGTGGCCATCTGCGTGGTCGACACGTGTGTCATTCCCCGGACGCTGGCGGATCGTGCCAAACAACTCGCTCACGGCGCCACGGGCATCCCCGTCGAGCGGATGCTGATCTCGGCCACGCACACGCATTCCGCGCCGTCGGTGATGGAGGCCCTGGGAAGCCGCGTGGACCCGGACTATGCGGAGCAACTGCCGGGACAGATCGCCGCCGCCATCGAGCAGGCGCATCGGCATCGCGAGCCGGCCCGCGTCGGCTGGGCCGTCACCGAGGATCAGGCCGATACGCGCTGCCGGCTGTGGATCATGACTCCCGGCACCGTGCCGCCGACGCCCTGGGGCGAGCCCGGCAAACGGATCTTGATGTGTCCGCCTTACCAAGGCCCGCACAATATCGGCCCGGCGGGAGCGGTCGACGCGGCCTTGACGCTGCTGTCCGTCCAATCGCCCGAGGGCCGCCCCATCGCCCTCTTGGCCAACTACGGCATGCACTTCTATCATGCCACGCCGCTGTCGGCCGACTGGTGTGGAGAGTTTGACCGGCAATTGGAGAAGCGGATCGGCGGCCGGGAGGGCCAGCGGCCTTTCGTAGCCATCATGTCGCAAGGCACGGCGGGCGATCAGCACTACATGGACTACAGCCGTCCGGAGAAGAAGGGCACGACCGCCACGTACGCCGCCTCGGTCGTGCAGGTGGCGTACGAGGCCTACGAGAAAATCCGCTACGAGCCGTGGGTGCCGTTGGCCATGTCCGAACGGAAGCTGACGCTGGCGGTGCGGCGGCCCCCGCCCGATCGCCTTCAGTGGGCGCGGCCGATCGCGGAGAAACTGGGGGACCGTTTGCCACGGACCCGCGAGGAGGTCTACGCCCGCGAACAAATCCTGTTCGCCCAAACGCCGCCGCAGCGCGAACTGAAGCTGCAGGCGGTGCGGGTCGGCGGCTTGGGCATCACGGCCGTGCCGTGCGAGGTCTACGGGCTGACCGGCCTGAAGATAAAGCGGCAAAGCCCGCTGATCCCCACGATGAACATCGAACTGGCCAATGGCGAGGAGGGTTACCTGCCGCCGCCCGAACAACACGCGCTGGGCGGCTACAGCACTTGGGAAGCGCGGACGAGTTGCCTGGAGGTCCAGGCCGAGCCGCAGGTCGTCGCCGCCGTCCTCTCGCTCTTGGAAGAGGTGACCGGCCAGCCGCGGCGGCCGTTGAGCGACCCGCTGACGCCCTATGCGCAGGCCGTGCTGGCGTCCCGGCCTGCCGCCTACTGGCGTCTGCAAGAGATGAGCGGCCCTGCGGCTCGCGACGTGCTGGAGCAGGCACCGGGACACTACGAAGACGGCGTTGCCTTCCATCTCGAAGGCCCGGATCGGCCCGGCCACACGTTCCGCACGTCGTCCGTCCGGGCCCCGCATTTTGCCGGCGGACGCATGACGGCAGCCCTGCCGGCGCTGGGCAGCTCGTACTCGGTCGAGATGTGGATCTGGAACGGGCTGCCGACGGACTTCCGCGACGTGACCGGCTGGATCTTCACCCGCGCCGGCTCCGAAGCTGAGAAGCACCCTGGCGACGCCCTGGCGATCGGCGGCAAGGGTGGCAACCGTGGACAGCTCGTCTTCTCGGCTGGCCGGCAACCGGGACCGTCGCTCACCGGCCGCACGCCGTTGACCGTTCGCGCGTGGCACCACGTGGTGCTGGTCCGCGATGGCCGGCGCGTGGTTGTGTATTTGGACGGCGAGCCGACTCCGGAGCTTGCCGGGGAAGTGGAACTCGGTGCGGCGCAGCCAGGCGGCCAGGTGGTCGTTGGCGGGCGCACCGACCGCGACGCCACGTTCGAAGGCAAGATCTGCGAAGTGGCGATCTACAACCGGGCCCTGAGCGCCGAGGAAGCGCACGCACACTGGAAGGCAGCGAATTGAAGTTCAAGGAGATCTGTTGGGGAGTTCCCACGATGATTGGTTTTCTACTTAGCGTGCTCTCGGCCATCACCGCGGCGCCGGCCGACGAGCCCTGGTGCGATTTCTACCGCGATGGATTTCAGGTCAGCAACGCGACGGCAGGCTGGCAGTCGGACTTGACCTCGTCGGCCGCCACGCCGGAGGGGCTGCGGATCGCGGACCCGTCGCCTGCCCAGGGCAGTGGACTGTTCTTCCAGCTCGATTGGCACGTCGAGCCGCGGCGGGGCGCGACGGTCGAGGCCCGGCTGAAGGCGGTGTCGTGCTCCGAGCCGTGGGGCGTGGCGCTGCTGGTCTCGGATGGCGAACACGAGGAGGGCGTGACCTTCTTTCCGCAGCAGGTGATGCTCGCCGCCGCGGGCATGACCGCGCCCTTCGACGCGGCTGGCGACTTTCATACCTACCGCGTCCAGATCGAGGGTTCCGACATCCAGGTCTGGGCCGACGGCCAACTGCTGCTCGACGGCCGGGGCAAGTTCACTCGTCCCGCCCACGCGAGCCGCAACCAGCTCGGGTTCGGCTGCGGCAGCTCCAACGCGACCGGCGAAGCCGTCTGGCAATGGGTGCGGTTCCAGGGCGGCAAAGTCGACGCGCCGCAGGTGACTGTGCCCCAGGTCTCCGAACTCGACATCCAACTGGGCGCGACGCAAGTGATCGTGCCCGGCGCGATCTATCGCAGCATGTTCAAACTGGCCGACGGCAGCCTTGCCGTAGCCGATCGGCGTTCGTCCGACGCGGGCAAGACATGGAAACCGGGCTTGGCGCTGCAGGTGGGCGCTTATCAATTTCCCGATGGCGAGATCGTGCAACTCGGCTTCCACAGCAAACAAACCGATCGGCCCGGCTATTTCTCGATTTCGCTCAGTCGCTCGACCGAC
>Ga0123327_1001081_pt1 | contig 24381 bp, 4 predicted proteins | sample BioC13SIPDNA_4_FD_89701 | JGI IMG/M metagenome (GOLD analysis project Ga0123327, IMG submission 89701) | Anaerobic biogas reactor microbial communites from Washington, USA - Biogas_R1_B C13 SIP DNA | ecosystem: Engineered > Bioreactor > Anaerobic > Unclassified | place: Washington, USA...
CCGAAGTAGCCGGGTCGGATCTCGGCCGTCACGTCGAGGTCAAAGACCATCGCCCCGCCGGACCCCTCCAGCATGCGGTCGAACATCGCGCGCTGACGCTGCAGCGATTCGGCGTTGTGCGTCTTCATCGAGTCGATCTTGAAATAGTTGATGCCGAGCGCGCGGTGAAACGCCAGCAGATGATCGGCATCCCGCTGCCAGTTGGCGGCGTTGCCGCTGGAGTCCGGCCCGAACCAGAGCCCGAAATTCATGCCGCGGTCGCGCGCCGCCTTGACCACCCGCTCCAGCCCGCCGGGAAAGCGCGCGGGATCGGGCTCCCAGAAATTCGGATCGGCCGCCCAGTAGCCGTTCCAGACGCCTTTGCCGCGCGCGGCGACCGAATTCGCGGACCGCCCTTTCTGCCAGCCGTCGTCGATCTGCACCACATCCACGCCGAGCGCCGCGCCGGCCTCGACCTCCTTCAGCAGAAACGCCTCGTTGATGCGCGCGTCGCGCGAGCGGTCGCCCCAGGTGTTGCTGAGGAACAGTCCGTCACGGCCGGGCCGGACCTCGCGCAGGCACCGCTGAAAGGCGTGCAGAGCGCGCGTGCGCCCGGCGCGTCCGCCGCGATAGCCCAACGCGGCCACGGGATAGCCGTTGAAGAGGAGCGAGACCGTGCGGCGGCCGGCATGCACAGCAAAATCGGATGCGTCCCGCTCCTGGCGGGCATGCGGCAGCGGCGCCAGTTTGAGGAAGGCCAGACCGGAGCCGTCCAACGTGTTTTCGACAATCAGGACACACCCCTGCACAGTGAACGGCGCCTCGTTGGGCATCAGCAGCCACTCGCGTTCCCACACCAGCTCGTTATGGTTGTCGGTCTGGTCCATCAGCGCGACCTGCACCGCGCGCAGGTGCTGCGGCGCCAGCGCGAGCGTCTCCGCGCCGGCCGCGCCCGCCGCCGCCTGGCGGGTCTCACGCCGCGGCGGATCCACCTCGATGCCGCTGGCGCCCGCCGCGTCCGCCGTCACTGCGGCCCGTTCGGCGTCTGACCGCTCGATCAGCGCGCCCGAGGCAGCCGGGAAGACCCACAGCACGGACGGCCGTGCGGACCGGCCGGCCGTGACCTCCACGCGGAGGCCCTCCGCGCCGACCGCGCTGCGGCGCGCTGTCTCCGCCTTGACCGCCAACACGCCGGCCGCCTTGGTCTGGCGGGCCGCGCCCGCAAGCCACTCGGTGTCGGGGTTTTTCAGCACGAACGATACCGGCACAAGCCCGGCATCACCCGCAACCCACGTGCGCTCGAACTGCGCATTGCCGACCGCCAAACGACCGTCCGCCCACTCGGCATAACACGCACCGACCTCCACGCGCTCGGCACATACCTGCATGGCGGCCGCGCACAACAGCGCGAGCGCCCCCTGAAATCGTTTCATACTGTCCCTTTATTTGAGCAAGAGCACGGATCCGAAGGTCGCCTTCACGGTGACCACGACTTCGCCATCCGCAGCGGTGACCGTCGCCTGATAGCCTTCGCGCCCGAGACCGGTCACGCGCCAGCCCGCGATATTCGCCGCGCCGCTGACCGTGCCGTATGTCATGACCGTGGCCGTGAACGACCGCGTCACCGGATCGGCCTCCGTGCGGCCGAAATCGACCGCGCCCGCGCCGTCCACCGTCAGCAGCCCCGCGACCTCGACCGTGTCGTTCGCCGCGCCGTCGAACGAACAGGCATACACCGCGTTCGTGCCGAGCGTCAGGTTGGCAACCGACAGGGCCGCGCCCGCCGCAGCCGCGTCGTCATCGCCCGCCGCGACGCGCTCCTCGACCGCCAGCGTGCCGTTGACGACATATCCGCAGCCCGAGACCTCCGAGACGGCCTGTGTCGCGCCGGTCAGATCGAGCACGCCCAAGCCCGCCACGCGCACCGCCACCCGCCGCGACGCGCTGCCGTCATGGAGCTGGGCGACCTCGGCAGCGGTCAGCACGCGGTCATAGAGCATCACGTCATCCAGCGAACCTTTCAGACGGCCCGACGTCGGATGCGTTCGTCCGATCAGCAGCCCGGCCGTCGACGCGGCTGCGGCCAGCCGGATGTCGCCGGGCCACGGCCAGCCGACCCCCGTGTAGACACCGGCGGGATTTTGTGACCTCATGCTCTGGGGCGCTCCGTTGATGTAGAGCTGCGCGCCCTGGGGCGAGACCGACACCGCGACGTGCACCCATTGGCTGAGCGGCACCTTGGCGTCGGTGACGATGTCCTGCCACCAGCTGCCCGAACTGTGCTCCAGCAGACGCAGTTCGCCGCTGCCGTTCAGCTTGAACTCGAAGGTCCGCGTGCCGGAGTCATAGCGCGAACTGAGGATTGACTGCTCGGAACCGCCGGTGTACGCCGTCACATAAATCCACGCCGATGCGGTGAACGAGGTCGTCATCGCGTAGAGCGCGGAGTGAGGAATCTGGAAGTTCACGTTATTGTCAAAGGCGTACGCGTTCGGCTCGCCGAACCGGTCCAGCGTCTGCGCGCCGGCTCCTGCCTGTTTCATGTCGAAACCGTGCCCAGTCGCATCCGCCAGCAGCGCGTCGGCGTCGAGCCGGTGCCAGAAGACCGGCATGCCGGGCAGCCCGTTGTGCGCGAAACGCGCCTTGAGTGTGCCCTCCTGCACGTCGACAAGCCCGCGCACCGCATTGGTGCCGGCCAGCGTGAGCGTGCCGCCGCCGACGACCGTCAAGCCGCCGGTCGCGGCCAGCGACGCCACATTCTGCGCCACGGCCGCCTCCATGCCGCGCGTGTAGACCGTGCCGCCGCGCGGCCCGAGCGCCACCCGCCGCGCTCCGGCGAGCGTGTCGTGCGTGGCCGACGTGTCCAGCGCCGGCCCCAAGAGTTCCAGCGTGCCGCCGTCGAGCGTCAGGCTGGTCCAGTTGGCCGCGTTCGTTCCGTAGGTGCGGGTCACCGGCAGCGCCAGCGTGCCGCCGTTCACCGTGACCTCGGTCAGCCGCGCGTGGCCGTCGCTCATCCACGACCAGGAACCCGCAGCCTCAAGCCGCCCGCCGTTGACCGTGACATGCACCGACCCTTTGCCGAATGACGCGTCGCGCGTCTGATACCCCGGCGCCACGCGCCCGAGACGCATCACGCCGCCGTTGACCTGCACGAGGCCGGGACCGTAGTAGCCCAGGTTGGCCCACGACGTCTGCGGCATCTCCAGCGTGCCGCCATTCATCACGTAGGTCGCGGGCGCGGTACCGTCATGCCGCACAAAGAGCGCGTTGCCGTTTGACAGATAAACGTCGCCGCCGTTCTGAACGATCAGCGCGTCGCCGCCCGCCACGCCGCTGCTGTCGCAGCGCGCGGAGATGCCGCCCGCCTCGAGCGTCGCACCCTCCTCGATGGTCAGCGCCGTCTTCATTCCGGCTTCGCCGCCCAGCTTGATCGTCTCCTGCGACGCAGCCGAAAACGCATACGCCGCGCCGTCCGCGAAGGCCAGCTCGCCCTGGCGCACGTTCAGCACGGAGGCCCCCGCGCTCACGCCGCTGCCGGCGAGAATCAAGCGGTTGGTGCCGACTTTATTGAACTGCGCCGCCGTCGACTGCCACGCCAGGTCGCCGGTCCAGGTCAGATCGTGGTCCTGCGCGTTGACATTGAAGCCGTTCTTGATGGTCAGCGGGCCGGGCAGCTCCGCCGCCGCGTCGCCCATGACGCGCATGCCGGCCGAGCCCTGCATGATCGTTTCACCGGTTCCGGGATTGCCTCCGTCCTTGAACACCAGCACGCCCTGACTCATCTCGGTGCGCCCGGTACGGGAGCCCGGCTGTGCGAACGCCACTACGCCCGCGCCGGATTTGATCAGCGGACCGGTGCCTGCGGTCGCGCCGAACGTCAACTCCGATTCGCCGGCCGTGTCCACCGCGAGCCCGGCCGCGGCGAGCGTGACCGGCAGCGTGAACGCATGGCTGCCCTGCTCGACCTTGGCGACCGCCTGCGTGGCGGTGCCGTTGTCAAAGGTGAGCCCGGCCGATCCGGCGACCGTGTACGCCTGCGCGTTGTTGAAATAGGTCTCGCCCACGGTCACGGCGTTCGCCGCCGTTACTGTCGCCGGCGCCGTGATCGCGCTGTCGAACCGCGCGCGACTGCCCGCCGCGTTGAGCGGCAGCAGTGTCCAGTTGCCCGCCTGCTCCCACGCGCCGCTGCTGTCCGTGCTCCAGACCGAGGAAGCGCCCGACGTGTCGCCCGCGACCGTCAACGTCACCGCGCCTCCCGCCGCAGTAAAGGTGTAGGCCTTGCCGTAGAGCGGATTCGCCACGCGCAGGCCGGCCACGTCTGGATCGCCGCCGGTGTAGGTGATGAGCGTGTAGGTGCCGTTGCGGGAGAAGACGTCCGAAGAGCCCGCCACCCTCAGCGTGAGGTCCACCTCGCCCAGCGTGACCGGACCATCAACCGCCAGCAGATCGTGCGCCGAGCCGTCGGCCGCGAAGGTCAAGTGAAGCGCGGCCGGAACAGCCGGAGCGGCCGTTCCCAACGTGAGCCCGGCCAGCGCCACGGTCTGCACGCCGCCCGCATCGAGTTCCAGCGCCGCGCCGGGTGCCGCGCTGAGCGCCGTGACGTTCGAGACGCCACCGGAGAGCGCGAGGCTCAGCGTGCCCTCCTCGATCACCGTCGGCCCGTCGTACGCCTGCTTGCCGCTGAGAATCAAGCGTCCCGCGCCGGTCTTGGTCAGACCGCCGTCGGCGCCGGGCAGCGCCGCGTCGTGTGTCATCACCTGCGCGACCGTGTAGGTGTCGATCTCAGAAAGGTCGAACACGGCGCCGCCCGCCCCAACCGTCGCAGCCGTGAGCGCCTGCAACACGCCGATCTGAGTCGGACAGTAGGTGCCGCCGTTGAAACGGACCACGCCGGAGAGACCGCTGCCGCCCTTCTCGATGTTCTGGACCCTGAGCACCCCGCCGTCGAGATTGACTGTCGTGGTGCTGTTCGCGCCGAAGCAGAGCAGCAGCTTGCGGGCGCTGATCAGCTCGCCGCTGCCGGAAAGCGTCAGCGTCACGTCGCCGCCGAAATTGGCGCACCGCACGCTCGCGTTGTCCTGCGCCAGATGGTCCAGCTTGCCGCCGCTGATCGTTACGGTGGCGTTCGCGCCGGCCTGTTCGGGCCAGAGGCACGGCCCGCGCACGGTGAGCAGCCCGCCCGACAGCTCAAAGCGCGGTGCCGACTGATGGCCTTCTGGCTCAAGCGCGCGGCCGAGCACCAGCGCGCCGACGGTCATCTCGCCGCCGCGCATGCGCAGGGTCGAGGCGCGGGGCGTCGGCGCGGTCACCGTCGTGCCGTTGCTGCGCCCGATGATCAGCTCGCTGGCGATCTCGGTGCTGCCGCCGACCACTTCCAGCGTGCCGGCGGTCTCGGCATCCGCCTCGGCCGTGCTGTTGAGGCCGACCACGACAAGCCCGTTGAACAGGTTGGTCTGACCCTGACCGCCGATCACCACTTTGCCGTCCGCCACGTTGAAACCGCCAAAGCCGGTCGTCGGACTCTCGCCGTTCGGCCCGATGTCCAGCACATTGTGACTGATGCCCGCGCCGGGTCCGGCATTGAACACGTTCAGGCCCGCCGCCATGAAGGTGGCCGTTCCCGGACCGGTCTTGACCAGAGCGCCGGACAGCGCCTCCGCCTTGCCGGTGAAGGTGATGTCGCCCTCGGTCCGCAGCACCGCCGCGCGTGTGCCGTCGCCGGTGTCGAGCGTGTAACCGCCCGCTGCGGCCGCACCGCCGATATAGTGCAGGGTGCCCGACCCCAAAATCAACCCGCCGCCGACCGGGAGCTTGTCGAGGCGCAGCGTGCCGCCTTTGACCTGAGTCGGTCCCGCGTAGAGCGCGTTGGCGTTGGTCAGCATCAGGAAGCTCGCGCCGTCCTTGATGAACGGTCCCTGACCGGTGACGGCGGCTTCCACTACCACCGTCTGATCGTGGCCGGGCGCGACGCCGCCGCCGCCCGCGCCGAGCGTGACCGGCAGCGACAGTGTCGCGCTGTTCGAGACGGCCAGCATGCCGCCGGCTGTCAAGTCGAGCGCGCTGATGCCCAGACCAGCCGTGTCCGGCACGGCGAGTGTGCCGGGACCTGCGACCGTCAGCGGCACGCCGCCGTTGACGCCGCCGTTGAGGGCGACCGCCGCGCCGGCCGCTGCTTGGATCAGCGCGTTGCTGGTCAGCACAAGCGGCGCCGTCAGCGTGTGCGTGCCGCGCTCGGATGCGATCACGGCCGGTGCGCTGCCGTTGTTGGCGAGCGTCAGCGCCGTGCCCTCAACCGTATAGGCTGCGGCGTTATTGAAGGTCAGTGCGCCGAGCGTCGACGGCGCGCTGCGTGTCACCGTGGCGGGCGCGCTGATCGCGTCGTCGAATCGGACGGCCGTCCCCGGCGCGTCGGCCGGCGGCACGGTCCAGTTGCCCGCCGTTTCCCATGCGCCGGACGAAGGAAGCGTCCAGATCGAGACTCCAGACGCATAGGCCACGCGCAGCACCACCGACGCCCCGACCGTCTCAAAGCTCGACACGCGTCCCGGCGCGGGATTGAGCAGGGTCCAGCCGCTCACATTCGGCACCGAACCGGCGCAGGTGAAGAGCGTGTAGTCGCCGGGACGCGTCACCGGCTCATCGCTGCCGCTCGTCACGACACGCACGCCCAGCGCGCCGGCCGTCGCACCGGCCGGCAGGGCGATGCGGTCACAGGCGCTGCCGTCGGCCGACGCCTCGACATGGAGTACCGCGCCGTTCTGAAACGCCACGGCCGCGAACGCCTGTTCCTGAATCACGCCGTTCACGAGACTCAGCACGGCACCGGATGCGACGCTCAACCCGGTCGATGCGTAGCCGTCCGCCGGCAACACCAGCGTGCCTGCCTCGACGGCGGTCGGCCCCGTGAACGCGCAGTTTCCGGCCAGCGTCAGCGCACCGGCACCCAGCTTGGTCAGGCCGCCGCCCGCAGTCCCGGCCTCCAGCGGCTGCGCAAAGGTGACGTCCTGGCCGCAGGTGTCCACGCGCGCGCCGGCGGCGTTCACGACGAGCTGCTTGGCGCCGTAAAGATAGTCGGCGAGCGAGGTGCCGCCCAACGGCGAGAGACCGGCGGTTTCAAGCGTGCCGCCGTTGAAGACCAAGATCGGCTGGTTGGGCGCGGCGAAGGAGGTGCTCAAGGTGGCCGGCAGGCTCAGCGTTCCCGCTCCCGGCATGCCGTTGCCGAGCACCACCCAGTTGGTGCGGCCGGGCGCGCTATCGCCCATCCAGTTGAACGTGCCCGTCACCTCGAGACGGCCGCCGTTGACCTCCAGCAAGCCCCGTCCGTCGAAGACGCCGCTCTCCATGCGGACACCCATCGAGACGCGGCCCAGCGAGGTGGTGCCGCCATTGATAATCAGCGCACCGAGGGCGCTAGCTCCGCCGCGGATGCCGATGCCGAACCACATGTCCGGTGCCCCCGTGACGCGCCCGCCGTTGACGATGAAGCGGTCGGTGCCCGCCCCGTTGGCGCGCAGCAGACAGAGGTCTTTCGACCCGCCGCCGCCGCGCATATTCAGGGTTCCGCCCTGAACGACGACCGTGTTGCTGACCCCGTACTCCATGTAAAAGCCGTTGATGTCCACGCGCGCGCCTTCGTCGATAACGGCCGTGCGGGAATCGTTCGCGTTCATGCTCATCAGCACCGTGTCGCGGTTGCCACTTTCCAGCGTGACATCGCAACCGTCCAGAAAGCGCACCGTGCCGCGTTCGATGTTGATGCGCGCGCCGGAAGCCCCGACGGACGTGCCGCTCAGGCGCAGCTCATGCGGCCCGTTTTTATGCAGGGACTGGCCGTTCGCCCACGTCAGGTTCCCGTCCAGCGTCAGGTCCGCGCCGACCGTATTGCAGGTGATCCCGTTCACCATCGACAGCTCGTTGGTCAGCGTGACCGGGGTCGTGCCCTCAATCCGGAAGCCCGATCCGCCCTCGGCCGTGACGGGGCCGCTGCCCAGGGTGGCCGCGCCGGAAAGGACAACCGAGCCTTGTTGCAGGCGTGCGCCGCCGCCGAACGTATTGGCCTGCGTCACGAGCACGTCGCCTGCGCCGGTTTTGATCAGCGCGCCGTCGCCGCCGACCGCGCCGGCCAGCGTGATCGATGCGCCGGCACCCGGCACCACAGCCAGATCGTCGGCCAAGGTCAGCGGCGCACTGATGACAGGCGCCCCCTGCACGGCTTCGACCGATGCCGTTGCGCCCTCGGCGTCAAAAGTGAAACCCGCGCCGGTTAGAGTGTAGGCGTTCGGATTGTCGAAAGTCAGCGTGCCCAATGTAACCGGCGACGCAGCGCTCACCGTGGCCGGCGCGAGAATCGCCGCACCCAGGCGCGCCGCGCTGCCGGCAGCGTTGGCCGGCGGGAGCGTCCAGTTGCCCGCAGTCTCCCAGACACCGCTGCCCGGCAGGATCCATTCAGAGACCGTCCCGCCGACAGCAATGCGCAGCGTGACGGTCTTCTCGGCCTCGTTCAGAAGAAAGCTGTAGGTGCGGTTCACCGCAGGATCAGGCACAGAGAAACGACTGACATCCGGCGCGTTGTCCGTATAGGCGAGCACCGTATAGTCGCCCGGGCGCGTCGACCGGGTCTGCGTGCCCTGAACCACCGGAACGAACGCGAGGCGGTCCAGCACGGCTCCGGCCGGCAGCACCAGGCGGTCGCTGGCCGCGCTGTCCTCCGCCGTCTCAAGCTCGACGGTCACAGGGGCCGCGCTGCCGAACGCGAGCGCGCGCGGCGCGAAGACGGTCAAGGCTCCGTCGCTCAGGCTCACGCCGCAGCCGGAAACCACCGCGAGATCCGGCTGAAGGGCCGTCGCCGCACCGCCCAGTCGCAACAGGCCGCCCAGCACGCGCGTCGGGCCGAGATAGGTGCTCGCCCCGGTCAGCGTGAGCGTTCCCGCGCCGAACTTGGTCAATCCGCCCGAGCCCGCGCCCAGCAGCGGCGGCGCGAGCGTCAGCGCGTGCGCCCCCGTATCGATGGCCGCGCCGCTGTCGCCGACAGTCACCGTCAACGTGCCGTTTGTCGCGCCGGGACCGTCGAGCAGCGCGCCGCTGCCGCTCAGGCGCAGCGTGCCGCCGTTGAAGGTCAGGGTCTTGGCCACCTCCGTGCAGGCATCCACATAAATCCGCCGCGTGGCCAGCACGCCGCCATTCAGCACGATGGCCAGCGCACCGGTGGACTCGCTGTTCTTGCTGCCGATCTTGACGATGCCGTTGGTGAAGAGCGCCTCGCCGCCGTTGACCGTCAGGGTGCCCGATCCGTAGGTCGGGGAGGTGCTGTCCTGATGGTTGTTGCCGATCATCAGCGCGTAGCCGTTCAGGTCGGCCGTATTGCTGCCGGCGGTGGCCTCGAGCCGGCCGCCGTTGACCGTGATCGAGCCGCTGCCGCTGTTGATCGCCAGACGCAGGTAGGCGAGGGTCAGGCTGCCGCCCTCCATCACCAGGTGGCCGGTCGCGCCGACGCCGACAAAATTCGCGTTGGCCTCGTGGTTGACGCCGCGCACCTCGTGTACGCCGTTACTGATGATCAGCGTCGCGACGCTGCCGGCGTAGCGGCCGACATAGATGCGCGCGCCAGAGTTGGTGGAGGAGAAAGCCAGCCCCCCGTTCCTGCCGGTAAAAATATTCGTGCCGCGCTGCAGTTCCAAGGTCGTCGTGGTGGCGCTCGAGACCGGACCGTCATAGACCACGGTGCCCCAGCCGTTCCGGGCCCAGTTGCCGGATGCGGTGATCGCCAGCGGGCCGGCAAAGGTCAACGTGCGTCCGGAAGCCACCTCATTGCTTATCGCTCCGCCCATCGACACCGGCGCCTCAAAGGTGAGGTCCCGGGTGGCGCCGGCCAGATTGATGTCCGGCGCGGACCCGCCGTCTAGGGTCAGCAGGGCGCTGCCGCCCACCGTGACCGGGCCGCCGGGGTTCAGGATTTTGATGCCGTCCCACGTGGCCGCGGCGTTCAGCGGCGCCATATTCGCCGCACTGACCGTGCTGCTCCAGACCGCCACGTCGGCGGCTCCGGGCGCGACACCGCCGACCCACGACGAGCCGCTGTTGAGCGCCTCCGCGTTATTCTCTTTCACGATCTCGGCGGCGAATAACGGCAACCCTCCGGCGATCACGGCACACACAGTCGCTGTGAATTTACTTTTCATGGCCTGTCTCCTGTCTGCGATGACTATAAAAAATCGATCTTAGAATAGCATTCTCATCTTCCACTGCACCACACTAATAATCCATTGTAATCGGTTGCGGGTGAGTCGCCGCTGAATACCGAAGGACCGGGAGGGACGAGCGTCCGCTCGTCCAGCCGCTGAATATGCAATGGGCGTCAGCTTATTTGAGCCGTTCTCTCACTCCAGCCAGACCTGGTGAGAGCGCTTGAGTTTGAAGGGTGCTGCGGCGGGATCGGTGTCGGGGATCAGGCAGTGCCCCACGCCGGCGGGCAGATCGTCGAACCGCCCGTCCCGCACGGGCACCAGAATGCCCGCGTACGGCACGCTCACCGCCTTGAGGACGGGTGCGCCGTTCGCGTCGTACTCGCCATACAGGCTGAACTTGCCTTTGAAGATGCCGCTCTTCGATGCGAAGGAGAGCGTCACGCCCGCCGGGTTGACCGCGTCGTAAACATAGCGTGTTACGCCCTCTTCGGTCACCTTCTTGGGCTTGGCACCCTTCGGTGCCTTCATGCGCCCGCCCTCGACCGCCACCGGCAGACCGGCCGGAATCTGCGTCCATGCCGCCACGCCTCGGGCGTCGTGATAGGCGGTGTCCCCGGTGTCCGCGCCGAACAGGTATCCCGCGGCGAGCGCAGACCCCGTGCCGTAGAATCTGCCGCAGACGTCCAGCAGCATGCTGAAGCCATCCGGCCCTTTCTTCCCGGGGTTCTCCCAGCGCAGGAACCACCCGAATTCATCGTCGGTCGTGACGGCGCCGCCTTCCGGGATGACCCACAAGAGTCCGCCGACCCATCCCTTCTTCCCGTACAGCGGCGCGAAGAGCGGCACGCACGCATCGGGCCTGCAACCGTCGAACAGCAGCAGGCGGCCCGCGCGGCTGACCTTCGTGCCGTCCGCCAGCACGCCCGCGACCTTGGCCGAGCCCTTGGCGCCGATCGTGAGCGCGAGGTATCCGACGCCCTCCGGCGCCGCGCCCACCTGCTCCGACGCGGAGATGCCGGGCGCGGCGGGGGGCAGCGCCATCGTGTAGTAGCCGTTGAACGCAGCCAGAAGCGCCTGCGCCTCCGCGTCCCGCGCGTCGGCGAACCGGTTCCTGGCGCCGTCCAGGCTGAGCTTCTCCGCGCCCAGCGAGCCGCCCTTGAGCGATCCCGAGATCCGGTTCTGGCGGACCAGCAGCTCAAGCGTCTCGCCGCCCTTTGCGGTAAGGGTGACACCGAACGTGCCGTCCGTTCCCTCGGGTGTCTCCCATGCCTTTGCGCTGAAGCTCAGATTGCCTTTCAGAAGCGCGGCCTTCGCCGTCAGGGTACCGGTCAGCTTGGACACCTTCACGGACAACGTGCCGCGCACGGCCGAAACATTCCCGCCCGCGAAGTTGCCCTGGCCGAAGAGGTAGCCCTCGTACGCGCCGACCGTCTCCAACGGATCATCCCCGGACAGGCCGCACAGATACGTTGCCGGTCCCGACGGCGGCGGCGGGGGCGGTGGCGGCGGCGGAAGCGCCGTCCAACGGGCGTAGAGCGTGTGGTCGGCCGCCGTGGACACTGCCGTGCCAGACGTCACAACCACGGCGGTTTCATTCGTGTCGGTCCACCATCCGCCGAAGATGTAGCTCGCTCTGGCGGTCAGCGCCAGTGCGCCGTAAGCCGACCCGAACGTGACGTTCGTGGTGGCCGGGACTGCTGCCGATCCGCCCTGCGCGTCAAAGGTCACGGTGTAGACATTGGCCGTCCAGGCGGCCGTCAGCGTGTGGTCGGCGTTGAGCGTGACGGCGGTGGTGCTGTCCACGGCGAAGTCGACGCCGTTGGTCTGCGCCATCCAGGCGATGAAGGAGTAGCCCGCGCGCGTCGGCACGGGCAGCGGCCCGTACGGCAGCGAGTTGGTTACGCTCAGGGCGGCTGGCTCGACCGCGCCGCCGGCAGGGTCGAGCGTGGCGTCGAGCAGCGCGCGCATCAGCGTCACGGCCTCCGCCGCCGCCTTGGCCGCCTCCTGATGGCCGAGGTGGTCGGAGGCGACCACGTGGAAGCCGTACGTGTGGTCGGCGACGCCGGTGAAGAGATCGTTCGTCAGCGCCGTGTCGGTCAGCCAGGGCACGGCGGGCGCGCCGTTGTCCGAGACGTAGACCGTGTAAGAGCGCACGCCCGCGCCGGCGTCTGCGCCGCCCCACGACACCTCGAAGCCGGCGTCGGTGGTGACGGGCGGCAGCGCAGCGACCGCGCTCGCGGGCGGCAGGCTGTCGAGGGTGTTGGTCACGGCGGGCGTCAGGATCGGCTCGTTGACGTCGAAGACGATCACCGCCTGGTTGGTGATCTGCGCGCCCTCGCCCAGCCCGGCCAGCGGGCGTACCGTGTAGGTCACGTGCCCCTCGCCGATCCGGTTGGTGGTATTGGGCGGCAGGAAGCCGGCCAGCGGGTCTTCGGTCAGTTGGCCGGTGGCCGGATCGACCGAGGTCAGCGTCCAGGTCAGCAGCCCGGACGGCGAGAGCGAGGCCTCGACCTTGACCGGGTTCGGATCGGTCGCGACCGCGGCCTGCGCCGTGAAGCTCTGCAGGCCCGGGGGCACGGCGACGACGGTGTTGTTGAAGGCGATCTCGCCCAGCTCCAGCGTGGAGCCGTCGAGCTGCGGGTCGAGCTGGTCTGTCACCAGCACCACCTGCGCGGGCGCCGACGAGGTCGGGACGTTCTCGAAATAGACGGTGTAGGTCAGCGGCGTGCCGCCCGCGACAAACCCGAGCGGGCCGTAGCCAACGCCCACCTTGTCATTGGGATCGCGGCTGCCGGTGCCGCTGGGACCGCCGCCATTACCTCCGCCGCCGTCACAGTCATCACCTTTACAGGGTGGCGGACAGGGCTTGCCGGGCTGGTCGCAGCAGGGGTTCGGCGTGCAGCCCGAGCACTCTCCGCACTTGTCCTTGTTGTCGGGGCAGTCCTGTTTCGCCGCGTAGCGTACCGCCGCCGTATTGCTCTCATGCCGCATCACGGCCTCATAATAATTCTCCCGCGCATCCTTATAGCGCTGAATGGCTGTTGTGTTGTCATCGTGCATGGCGAAGAATTCCTTGCCCAATGTGACCAGCTCTTTGCCCGCATTGATTAAGGCCCAAAGCGGCCCGATATAGGGCAGGTCGGTTGCCTCGGTCGTTATCGCAATCAAAATATCTCCCAGCGACCAGAACGCCGCTTCGGCTTTATCGAAGTCATGGCTGTGCATGGCTTCTTGGATGTTGACTGCCGCGTTCTGAAACGCACCGCCGGCGTTCAACACGAAGTCCACCATCTTCGGGTCCCAACCCGCCTCTGCCAAAGCGGGCCCGGCCGCCTTGACGCTCAACACGAACGAGGCCACCTTGCCCGCGAGGACAGCGGATTGCAGCGACATGATTTGCAGGTTCGTCTTGTTCAGTTCCTTGAGCGCATCGTAGGAAAGCTCCCACGTACCGAAATGCAAATCGACAAGATAGGCGCTGTCCTCGGCGCGCGCCACGGCGTTGCGATAGGCGACACAACTCGGGTCAACGGCTTCAATACGCGCATACTCGGACAACCACCATGCGGTATCGTCGATCTCCCCCCCGAATGTCCCTTGCCGCCTCCGCATGCGTTCGGGTCGCGGCCAGGTCGTCCACCAGTCGCTGGTCTCGTTCCACCAGTCCATGAAGCCCAGCGGAACCGGCCCGCCCGGCACGGCGGGAACGAGCGCAAGAACGCCTGTCATTCCGAATCCCGATATCGAGGCGAAGGCCGGATCGAGCGCGATGGCGGTGGGCGTGCCGAGCGTCCAGTCCTGAAGTGCCGCCGGCTCTCCGCTGAACGTCCTGACGAGCGTCTCCGCGGCCCTTCCCTCCGATTCCGCACGGAGCGTCACCGCGCCGTCCAGCGGGCCCAGCTCGTAGCGGCCGTCCGCATCCGCGTAGACCGTCCGCAAAATCTCTCCCGCGCCGTCGAGCACCGAGACCCGCGCCCAGCCGAGGCCCTGGCCGAGGTCGTCGCACACCCGGCCGCTGAGTGTCATGCCCGCGTCGGCAAGCATTACGTCAATCACGGCGGGGATGCCTTCCGCAGCCGTTGCCGTGACATTCGTGGGACAGCGTCGGCCGTCAGAGAACCAGAGGCTGTAGAGGCCGGCGGCCGCCGAGTCGATGGCGTAGCGGCCATCCCCGTCAGTGAATCTGAACAGGCTCTGTCCCGTCACGGTGTGCCGCATCGTGATCCCGACACTGTCGAGCGGCTCGCCCTGGGCATTGCGAACCGTGCCTTGCAACACGCAGCCGCCGGTGAGAACGAAACCGGTCTGGCTGACCCCCGACACCGTAACATTTGTCACTGCGGCCGCCAGCGCCGGCGCGACGGCCTCCACCCGGTACGCCCGGGCCGCCAGGTTGCTGAACACCGCCAGTCCCGCAGCGTCGGTCAACCGCAGGAGCGAGAATCCGCCGCCGCCGGAGGCGGGATCGGGACACAGCTTGATCCAGGCATTGCTGACGGCTGCGCCGCCGTCCGCGCGGATGCAATGCGCCTCAAGGACATGGGAGGCGGCCGTCACGTTCTGTCCGACGACACTGCCTGAAGCGGGTATCGCGATGTTTGCCGCCACAGCGAACCCGATTTCATGTCCCGCCGCCACCACGTCGACCGTCACGTTGGTCTGCAACAGGTAGAAGGCGTAGCGCCCTTGGGCGTCGCTGAGGGTCGTGGCCAGCGTCTGCCCGCCGCGGATGACCGCCACCGGCACCTGCCCCAAAAGCGTGGTGCCGTCCGCTGCCAGCACGGCTCCCGAAAGCAGCACGCCGGCCCGCGCCAGCGACACGCCCTCGAACCGGTTCCCGGCCTCGCCAAGCGTGAAGGCCATGCCGCCGAGGCCCTCGCCCAAACCTCCGAACGACAACTCATATTCGCCGTCGGTCAAATCCTCGAACGCGAAAGAGCCGTCGGCGCCGGTCGTCACGGTCTGCAGGAGACCGTTGGTCGCTGTGAGGACAACCAGCATGTTGGTCGGCGTGAGTCCGCCGTCCAGCACGACCCGGCCGGCGATGCGGCCCACCTGACGCAGGGCGAAGTCCACATCCGCCGTCTGGCCGACCGCGGTCTCGACCGTTTTCAACTGCTGGAAATAGCCGCCGGCCGCGCACCAGACCGTCTGGGTGCCGGGAGCCAGGCCGGCGAGGGTGAAATATCCCCCGTCATCGGTCACGTTCGGCTCGCGCCGGGCGGCGGCCTCGTCGACGCCGACCGCAGCGCCGGCCAGCGGCAGGCCCGAAGCCGCGTCAGTCACGCGGCCGGTGATCGACGTCGCGGCCGTCAGCGACACCGTCACGCCGCTGAGCGCCTGCCCGTCCGCCAGGCTCACGCCGGCGGTCTCGCCCGCGCCGTAGTCCGGCGAGACCGCGGTCACGCGGTAGGTGTCGGCCGTCAGGCCGCTGACCGTGAACAGTCCGCCCGCCTCTGTCGTCGCGATCCCGGCTGACCGCCCGGCCGCCGCGCCGCTGACCCGGACCGTCGCGCCCGTCACGCCCGCGCCGCCGGGCGACAGCACCCGCCCGCTCAGCGAGCCGCCCGTGTCGAGCGGCCAGTTCAGCGTGTAAACCGTGTTCGAGGCGAGCGTGACCGTCTGCGCGTCCGGCACGATGAAGCGTCCGGACACGCAGCTCACGGCATACGTGCCCGCCGCCAGGCCGGTGACCGCGTAGCGGCCCTCCTCGTCGGTGATGCCGGTGGCGGTGCCGCCGTCCGGCTCAAGGGCGAGGGTCACCTGCGCGCCGGAGACAGGGAGTCCGCCCGCCGCATCGATAACGCGCCCGGCCACCTGTACGCCGCGCGTGACGAACAGGTCAAGCGGCGTCTCTTCAGGCAGCGTGACCGCCGCCACATTCACAGCCAGATATTCCGGCGCGCTCAAGGTGTAGCTCCCCGCCGGAACGTCGCGGAAGACGAATGTGCCGTCAAACCATGTGCTGACACGGTACACGTCGCCGGTGGCGCCGGCGAGCTGCACGTCGATGCCGGCCATCGCCTGGCGCGTGGCGGCGTCATACGCGGCGCCGGTCAGCGACGCGCCGGGGAAGCGCGCGAGCGCCCGGTCCATCATGTGCCACAGCAGCATGTAGGGCGAACGTTCCTCCTGCCCGTAGCCGCGCAGCGCTTCCTCCATGCGTGTCAGGGCCGCGATGTAGTCGCCCACCAGCGGCCCGATTTCCTGTGTGAGCATCGCCCAGGCCACGTCCCACTGCGGCGGCGGGTCCGCCGGCCGCAGGACGGCCTTGATGTCGTCCCACGCCTGGGCGTCCTCGTTATCGCCGTCGATCCAGCGCACCGAATAGTGTGAATACCCGTCCACGGCAACCTTGGAATAGAAGGTGACGCTGTGGTGTTCGCCGGGACGCAGCACGCCGCCGCCGATGCCCTCGGCGCCCACGGCCGGGAATTGAAGGACGGAGCGCGTCTCGGCTGCGCCCGCCTGGAGCCCGCCGAACCAGACGGGATTCCCGGCCTCGCTTTCGACGATCAGCAGCGGCACGGGCACGTCCGCATCGCCGCGGTTGCCGAACTCCACGGTGGCGGCGAACGGACGGAACACGCGCACGTATGAGGGCGACACGATCCGCGCGTAGAAGACGCCGCCGGTTCCGGCGGAGACGGTGAACGCGTCCGCAAGCGTCGCCTCGAGCCCCTCTTGCCGGATGGTGAGATCGCAGAGGCCGGCCGGTGCGCCGCCCAGCGGGAAGGTGGCGAGCGCGTTGGCGGAGTCCAGCAGGATGACCCGCTGCGCCGCGATCTCGGCCCCGCCGCCGTCCGGCTGCAGTTCGGCCGTCAGCTTGCCGTTAAAGCCCGCGCCGCGCAGCGGCACGGTCACCGGCCCGGCGTTGCCGCCGCGGTCGAGCCCGATTTCTTCCAGTCCGAAAGCCGCGGGCGCGGCCGTCAGCGAGAAGGCCGTGACGCCGTCGGGCAGGGTTTCGGGCATGACCAGCAGATAGACGGTGCGTTCGACCGCCGGCGCGGTCAGCCCCAGCCGGGCGTCGGGCGCGTTCCATTCGGTGCTGCGCCGGTCAAACGTCTGTGTGCCCGGCATGGTGTCGAACCCGGCGTACACGCGGCAGCGGCCGTCGGCGGACGCGGCGTCGAGCGTGACGGTCATGTCTGTCCCGGCGGCCTGCGTCACTTTAAACCAGGCCGGCTGCTGAGCGCCCGAGAATAAGCCGCTCAGCGTCACGCCCGGTGTGAGTGCGGGGATGGTGAGCGTGGCGGCCGCTGCGGCGGCCGCAGTGTTGTTGGCGCGGTTGACGCCCTCGAAGACCTCGCTGCGGCTGTTCACGGTCACCTGCCAGCGGTACGCGCCCTCGGTGCCGCCGGGCACGCGGAATTCGGCCTCGCAGGCGTGCCATTGCCCGGGGCCGAGCACGATGCCCGAGCCCGAGAGGACGTCGCCGCACGCCAGGACGTCGCCGCCGTTCGCCGGCGCGAGCGCGACCGTGTCGTGCCACGGCCCGCGCGCAGGCGCGCTGCCGCGGTTGACCACGCGCCACTGTACGCGCACCGTGTCGCCGGCGGTCACGGCATCGGGGCCGGCGAGCGCCTCGCCGATGAGATCGATGTCGGACGCGGCGTTTTCGACAAATTCGAACGCGCCCATGTCGGCGAACGCGCCGGAGGCCGCCGCGAGGCCGGTGTTGGGGGAACGCGGATCGTCATAACGCGGCGCACCCATGAAGTCGGAGGCCGGTGCCATCGTGCCGTCGGCGGCGTCGATGCAGGGCGAGAGGTAGCCCAACCGGAAGTTGCCGCCGTCGGCGTCGCGGTAGTTGGGGTCGGCGGAGATATTGCCGTTCTGGCCGGTCATGTCGGCGATGCCCGAATAGTTGACGGTGTCCGGGTTCCAGACATTCGAATGGCGGACGGTCGCCCGCTTCGTGCCGTAGTCGTTGCCGACGCCGAATTCCAGACTGCGGGTGACCACGCAGTTGCGCAGCGTCAGCGTGCCGCCGTGTTCGACGGCGCCCTGGCCGTTGCGGTCGAGCGTGCAGTTGACGAGCTGCAGGGTGCCCCACGCGCAGACGCCCCGGTCGCAATCGGTGATCAGCGAATTGGTGATCGAGGTCGGATTGGCGCTGAGAATGCCGTCCTTGAGCGACTCGCTGAGGGTACAGGCATCGATCAGCAGGGTGCCGTAGCCGCCCACGCCCTCGATCATTCCGCCGGCCTCATACGTATTCACGGTCGAATTGCCGCCGTATCGCGCCATGACATAACGAAGGTCGATCACGCCGGTGGAGAGCGACTGGATAGAGCGCCAGTCGCCGGCCATCGGAGCTGTGGCGTCACCGTCGGCATTACTGTCGCCGCCTGCCGCATCATCCTTGATCGACGTCAGGATGATCGGCTGAGCGACCGTGCCGTGGGCCATCAGCCGGCCTCCGTATTGGACTGTCATGCCGGCCCCGGCCTCGAACTTGACCGTCGTGCCGGGATTGAGGGTCAGCGTGACGCCGCTGGGGATACGCAGATCGCCTGAAACGACATGAAGTTGATTGGCCATCCAGGATTCGGAAGCGCTCAAAGTCCCGCTGTGCGTCTGTTTCAGGAAGCGGATATCGACCGCGTCCGAGGCGTTGAACTGGCCGCCTTGAGCCGCGATGCCAGCCCATGGCCGCGGCAACGACTGGCTGCCGTCCAGATTGGTGTCGCCACCGGCGGTGTCATCCTCCAAGGCGGTGAAGATAATGGGCGCGTCGGTCGTGCCCAGCGCATTCAAGGTGCCGCCGGTCAGGAGGGTCACGCCGGCGCCGGCCACGAATTTAACGATTGCACCCGGCTGGATCGTCAGGGTGACGCCTGCAGGAACCGTGATGTTTCCGGCAACGATATGCACGGTGCCTGCGCCCCATGTTTCGTTGGTGGTCACTGTGCCGCTGTGCCAGCCCGCCGAATTGTTCACGGAGGCGGGGAGTGTCAGGCGGGCCACCTCCTGGGTGGAGGCGTCAAAAAAAACGGCACGGAGTTCATAGCGGCCATCGGGGAGTTGTGATGTCATCCAGACGGCGCTGCCGGTCGCGTCCTGCCCGGCCGCGACAGGATAAACGGTTTCTGCCTGACCTACCGAGAAATCAACGCTGAGCGTAGGGGGCGCGACACCCAAGGCATACCAATCGACCCGCTCCTCACCGTGAAAGACGGCGGGGAGCTCGCCCCAGCAGAAATAGGGCTCTGCGCCGATGTGAACGGTCCCAGCCTGGCCGCCGCCGGAACCGCCATTGGCCACCGCGTTTGATGCGGAAAGCGTCATTGTATCCCACGCATAGAGTGCCACGCGCCCGCCGCCTCCCCCGCCGTATGACCCGTATCCGGCACCGCCGTTCGCCTGGACGGCTCCGTTGCCAGACAGTATGCCGGCATTCAGCAGGATGCCGCCGCCGCTGCCGCCGCAGGGGCTGTAGTAGCTGCCGTTCGCGCCGTTGGCGCGGATCACCCCGTCCACGACCGCCGAGCCGGACGTGATCCGGAGCAACCCGCCGCCCGCCACGTTGCTGCTGCCGGAACCCGGCTCCACGGGCTCGCGGAAATCACCGTAGGTCTTATTGGCGGGCGAGCCCGCACCCAGCCCTCCGTAGCTCCCTCCGGAGGGCCACGTCGCGCCGCCGACGGTCGAGTTGCCCGTGGTGCGTCCCGCAAGGTAGCCGCGCCCCGTCGCGTCAATCCTGGATGCGGTATCGATGACCAGCGCTTCCTCGACCGTCAGGTCCAATGAATACACCTGATCGGCGGTGCAGGCCTGATGCGTGAGCAGGGCGCCGTTCCACAGTGTCACCCGGTTCGCAAGCACGGGCATCTCGTGCTCAGGCACGACCACCACGTTGGTACCTGAAATGAATAAGTGGTCACCCGAAAGATCCGCCGCGCTGTCGCCCGGCAACCCCAGCGGCGTCCACAGGCCGACGTTCGCGTTGTGGTTGTCGATTCGAAGCACGCCTTCTGCGCTGTCCGTTTTACGCAGATAGACCGTCCCGCATGAACCATGACTCGGAGCGCCATAGCCAGAGCTTGAGGGATCCCTTCGCCCGCGAGTGCCCGCACGCCGTTGGTGAGGTCGAACGTCGACTCCCCATAGTACAGCGCGACCCGGCCTCCTCCTCCTCCGATAGCGTGGCCACTATTGGAGGCGCCTGACATACGGCCGCCGTCAGCCTCCACCCGGCCGCTGCCTGACAAGGCGACGACGTCCAGGCGGATGCCGCCGCCACTGCCGCCTCAGGGGTAGTCGTAGCCGCCGTTCGCGCCGTTGGCACGGATCACGCCGTCCACGACTGCCGAGCCGGCCGTAATCCGGATCAACCCTCCACCCGACACGTTGCTGCTGCCGGAACCCGGCTCCACTGGATTACGGAAGTCCCCGTAGGTCTTATTGGCAGACGAGCCCGCACCCAGCCCTCCGTAGCTCCCTCCGGAGGGCCACGTCGCGCCGCCGACACTCGAATTGCCTGCTGTTCTTCCGGCTCGGAACCCGCGCCCCGTCACATCGATTTTAGAGGAGGCATCGAGGGTCAGCGCCCCCGAGATCGTCAAGTCGATCGCATACACCTGCTCGTCGGTGCAGGCTGTGTGCGCGAGCGTCGCGTTATGAATGAGCGAAAGGCTGGCGAAGGCGTGCGGACCGTTGACCGTCAACGTGCAGTTACTGACGATGATGTCTTGGCCGTCATAGGTGGTGTCGCCCTCCTCGATGGTGGCGGAGGCGCTGAACAGGGCCGCCTGCGCGGCGAGGGTACTCCCCAGCAGGCAGGCGATCAGCGCCGGCGCAGGACGGGGGGGCATCCTAGATCGTGTCCCACGGGGCCACCGTGCTCTTAAACGGGAGACAGGTGAATAAACGCGCATACTAGCATGCATGACGCAACCTCCTGCGGCTGTTTGACACCGATTCACACCGATCAACGTAGCGGATGTTAAAGGTGTTCAATCTATTGTTCAACACAAAAAGGCCCTCTTGTGCCGATTCTAAGGATGCGCTATAACGGGGCTTGCGAAATCAAACGGCGAGGAGGTGCGTGATGCGTGTCTTGGTTCCCTTGGCAGACGGGGTTGAAGAGCTTGAGGCGGTGACGGTGATCGATGTCTTGCGGCGCGGCGGGATCGAGGTGGTGTCGGCCGCACTGGGCCGCGAGCGGGCGGTCGCGGGCTCACGCGGCGTGACGCTGCTGGCCGACGCGGTGTGGGACGAACTGGAGATCGACACCTTTGACGCCATCACGCTGCCGGGCGGCGGGCAGGGCACCGAAAACCTGGCGGCCGATGACCGGGTTGTCGCGGCGGTCCGGTCGTTTGCCGAAGCCGACAAGTTTGTGACCGCCATCTGCGCCGCCCCCACGGTGCTGGCGCAGGCCGGTGTGCTCAAGGGGCGCCGCGCCACCTGCTATCCCGCCTGCGCGGCCGCCTTGGGCCAGGCATATGACAACGCGCCGGTGATTGCCGACGGCCGCATCATCACCAGCCAGGGGCCGGGGACGGCCATGCTCTTTGCACTGGTGCTGGTGCAGCATCTCGCCGGCGAAGAGACCGCGCGCAAAGTCGCGGACGGGCTGCTGGCGACGCTCTAGCGGAGCGGCGGCAGCAGCTCGAGCCGCATGAAGCGGGCGGGCGCGTTGCTGACCGGCACGTCGTGCCGGACAGTCACCTGCCACCACATGTTGCTGTCCGCGCGCGAGACTTCGGTGATGTCTGATGAATCCCAGTCGCCCAGCGTCAGATCGGTGCAGGCGACCGGCAGGAAAAACAGGTCGCCGGCCTGCTTGCTTTCACGGAAGGTCAGGGTGAGTTGTCCGCCGGACACGCCGCCGCCAGGCCGGCCGGTGGTGTCGGGATCCCACGGGTCCATGGCCCAGGCATACTCGAAGAGGTTCACAATGCCGTCCCCGTCGGGATCGTCCCCTTCGTCGGCGATGCCGCCCGCCTGAACTTCTGACTCTGTGAACCAGCCGAGCTGCCACAACGCGAACGAGGGTTCGTATTCAAGAATCTCGATCTGGTCGATACACACGCCGCTCCCGTAATACGAGGTGCCTTCAAAGGCGATCTGGAGGATGCGTTCAGAGGTCGGCAGCGCGATCACCCGCTGCGTCCACTCGGGGGTGTCGTCTACGAAGGTCTCAAGCAGGCTCCATGCGCCGCCAGGGACACGGACATAGACGCGCAGCTCATCCTGCCAAATGCCGTCCTCACCTGCGTCATACGCTTTCATACAGTGCATGAAGGCGAGCACCGGGTTCTGAGGGGCGGGACCCAAGTCAATCACGGGCGAGACCAGGCGCGTGACGCTGCCGATCTGGTCGGAATAGAAGCAGGCCAGATAGTCGCCGTCCCAGGCGGCGTCGGGGTAACCGTCCGGCGATGCGTTCGGGGCGTTCCAGTTCTCAATGCCGGAGACGTATTCCTGCGTCCATGCGATCGGCAGGTCCCCGCTGTTTTCATAGCTTTCGAAGTAAGGCAGCGCCTGGAGGGACAAGACCGCAAGCGAGAAGAGGTTGGTGGTCGCCAGGCCATTGTTGCCGGTGACCGAAATGGCAAGCTCGACGTCCGCCGCTTCGCTCGGGGTCCCGCTCAGCACGCCGCCGCTGCTGAAGGACAGGCCGTCGGGCAGCACCCCGTCCACGAGGGTCCAGGCATAGGGCGCGGCACCTTCCGTCGCCTCGAAGGTATGCGAATAGGCGATTCCTACCGTACCCGGCGGCAGGCGTGCGGCGGTGGTGATCGTCGGGGGCATGGGATCCGATGTGATGTCAACCTGGTCGATGCACACGCCGTATCCGTATCGCGAGATGCCGCTGAAAGCAATTTGGAAGACGCGGCTGGAGGTCGGGAGCGTGATCAGTCGGCGGGTCCATGCCGGTGTCTCTTCATCGTAAACGGCCAAGAGGGTCCATTCCGTTTCCTCGGCGCCCTTGTAGTAAACGTGCAGTTCATCGATGTCGTCCTCCCATGCAGCCATGTAATGCCGGAAACTGAGATACGGCGTGTCGGGGTCTTCGCCCAGGTCCAGCGGCGGCGAGACTAGCCACGTTTCAACTTCGTCGTAGTCCGCATGGAAAAAGCACGCATAATACGAGCCCTCGAACGCGCTTGCGGGATGGTTGTTGGGCCCGTAATCATAACAGGCCCATTCGTAGTCGCCGCTCTGTATGGTCTGCGTCCAGCCGGCAGGCATGCTGCCGTCGTGTTCGAACCCCTCTGTGTAGGGCAGGAGGAAGGCCGTCTGCACCGTGAGGCTGAATGAGGCAGACACGGTGCCGTTGGTCGCATCGGCCACCTGCACGTCGAAGAGGGCGTCCCCTGCGCCTGTCGGCGTGCCGCTGATCACGCCGTCCGAACTGAGCGAGAGGCCTGCGGGCAATGCGCCGGCGGTCAGGCTCCAGGTGTAGGGCGGCTGTCCGCCGAAAGCTGTCAGCGTTTGGCTGTAGGCTATCGACACCGCGCCGTTCGGCAGCGGACTGGCGGTCGTGATCATCAGCGTCAGCGGCTGGACCTCGAAGGTCATGACGTTCCCGCTGGCGCTGAAGGCGAACAGGTTGAGTCCGGAGTCGCTGCCGTCCCACCAGCGGGCGCCCGGCAGGGTATCGTCATTGAAAACGTTTTGATAACCGTCGGCGGGGTTGTCGCTGTGGAAGAGGTCCCCGTCATCGCCGCTGTTCACGTTGAGCTGGAAATCCCACAGGCCGTCGGCCTGCATCAGCGTGCACTCGTAGTTTTCATGGGCCGTGTTGTAGGCGAGGCTCTGGTTGTCGCGGTCGCCCAGCTCATCGATGTGCCAGACCGCGATACCGGAGGCCGGCAGCGAGGCGTCCCGTCCGGCTGCCTGGCGGTTCTCAATCAAGTAGTATTCGGTCGGGACGCCGGGCTTCGCATACCGGTAGAAAGTGTTGAGCCCTGCGCCTGACGCGCTCAGCGAGGCGGTCAGGTCCGAGGCGGCGGTCAGGTCGAGGGTGGTCGCCCAGCCCGATGCCCGCTTGAGGTAGGCGCAGACCTGCACCGGATTGATGCCGTGGCCGCCCGAATTCATCAGGCAGAAAACGCCGGCGCCGCCGACAGATTCGTAATCACCTGTCTGAGGGTCGATATCATAGTCATAGATATCCGGATAATCGCAGAGCATGTGGCCGTTTTCGTGGCAGAAGGTCCCCAATTCAAGCGAATCGCCGATGTTGGTGATCTGGTAGTTCCAG
>Ga0123327_1001154_pt1 | contig 23225 bp, 20 predicted proteins | sample BioC13SIPDNA_4_FD_89701 | JGI IMG/M metagenome (GOLD analysis project Ga0123327, IMG submission 89701) | Anaerobic biogas reactor microbial communites from Washington, USA - Biogas_R1_B C13 SIP DNA | ecosystem: Engineered > Bioreactor > Anaerobic > Unclassified | place: Washington, USA...
GCAGGAGGCATCGGTGCGTTTGAGCATTTCCCTGATGGCGGTCAGATACTGCCCGTAGCGTTGGTGGCGTTCCCAGTGTTCTGGCCGGACGCGCCAGTTGGACAGCGGATCGCTTTCCATTTCGTTGAGGCGGCGCGCTTGTTCCTCCTGGCTCAAGTGGAAGAAAAGTTTGATGATGACGCACCCATCATCCGCCAGCGCGCGCTCGAAATTTGTGATATCGCGGTACGCCTTTGATAAGTCCTGTCTGGAGAGGCTGCTTTCGACTCGTTCCCGCAGGATGTGCTCGTACCAACTGTGGTAGAAAATCGCCATCTCGCCATAGCGTGGAATCTTCAGCCAGAAACGCCAGAGCCATGGCATCAGGGTTTCGTAGGTGCGCGGGGGTTGGATGTCGTGGATGACGAGACTCTGGGGAGTGAGTTGTTGCGTTAGTGCTTTTTGTACCAGGGCCTTGTCCGCCGCATCCCACCCCTCGAAAATAATGATCGCGGGCAGGCCAGAATCCATACAGGTCTGTTGCAGCGCGCAGAGGCGGCGTTGCAGGTTTGGGCGCTGCGCTTTGTAGATGCTTTTTCGTAGCTTCTGCTCCAGGTCTACGTTTTCCAGCATGGCTTCTCCTTCACAATGAGCGGAGAATTTTGCAGGAAGATTTTGGGCTGCCGAAGAGGGCAGCCCAAAATCCGTCTTTCATTTACAAATTGCTGACGGCAGCTTTGAGCGCCTCAGTCACGGCATCAATGTCCTGATGGCCGTCAATATCGATCAGCATACCGCTTTTCTGATAGTAGCCGATGAGAGGGCTGGTCTGATCCCAGTAGACCTTGAGGCGATTCTGCACAGTCGTCTCGTTATCATCGTCGCGCTGGTACAGCTCGCCACCATCGATGTCACAGACCCCCGCCACTTTTGGCGGATTGAACTTAATGTGATAGGGTTCGCCGCAGGTACGGCACAACCGCCGCCCGGTCACACGCTCCACCAGCACCTCGTCGGGTACGATGATATTGAGCACGCCGTTGATGGCGACATCTTTCTCCGCCAGAGCCTTATCCAGCGCTGCGGCCTGCGCCAGAGTGCGGGGGAAGCCATCGAGCAGCGCGCCTGCTGCGCAATCGGGGCGGCCTATGCGGTCCAGCACCATCGCGATGGTGATGTCGTCGGGGACGAGCGCCCCGCGATCCATGTAGGTTTTGGCTTGGCGGCCTAACTCCGTCTCATTCTTAAGGTTGTAGCGAAACAGATCGCCGCTGGCAACGTGGGGCAGGTTCAGGTGTTCGCTCAAACGCGTGGCTTGTGTGCCCTTCCCCGCAGCGGGTGGCCCAAGCAGAATGACGAATTTTGGTTTCTGGGTCATAAGTGTCTCCTTGTCGGTATAAATCTATGCCTATGATAGCGCAGTAATGGCGTTGGCGATCAACGCGGTAAAATGCGTACGCTGTTGTTGTGCGGTGTTATCGGTCGTATTCTCGTACCGTGCCCAAACTTCGGGGAATGTCCGCACCAGGCGGCGGCTGTCGGCCTGGCGGAATTCCAGATATGCCATCACATCGGGTGCGGTGATGGGAGTGGGCGTCCAGCGCAGATGTTCCTCTGTCGGGTGTTGCCATGTCCCCCAGGTGATGACATTTTTTAAGTACGTGTTGGCGACGACGGCGTCCTGCAGCGCCCCTAGATGGTTTTGTAGCACCTTCAGCTCTTCGACAGCCTGCGCCACTTCCGGCCCCAGCACTTCGCGGAAGTATTCTAGCGTATAGCGCAGATATTTGGTGACGATGCGCATTTGGTGGTAATCGCTTAGATCGGCGTCGGGTTGGTCGAGTTTGGTTTTGCAGGTGTAGAATTCGACCAGCCGTGTAGCGATCAGATCGGGAAGAGCAATGGCGATGGGCTGTGCAGCATTGCTGCCAGGTGGGGGCGACGCTGGCGTTTCCAGAAAGGTGCTAAAGGTGAGTTTGAACTGTGTGTAACGTTCGCTATCGAGGTACTTGAGTAACTTCGACCGTGCGCATGTGTATTCAGTATCCCAGGCACACATCAGCGGGATCAGGTCTGGCGGTATGCTCTTGGCAAACGCGCCCAGATACGCCTCTGTGTTCTCCCGGAAAACGTCCAGGTCGCGGACATGGCCTAGCACTCGCCCGGTGCGTTTGAGTTCCTTGAGGTATGGTGTAGTTGCGTCGGCGTCGATGGCATCCGCGAAGACATAAAATGCGGTGCGCATCCGCCGGGTCGCCACACGCATATCGTGCAACGCCTCGATATTGACGCCCGCGCGTGTCCCGGTTTCGTTCGCAATCACGCGCCGCATATGAAACCGCAATGTCTTGCGCGCTGCTTCGGCCATAGAATCGCCGGGGACAATGCCGGGTGTGTCATCCTCTGGAGATTGATCTGTGAGTGCTGATCCGGGGTACGTGGGCTTGCGTGCCAAGCGATATGCCTTTTCCTGCGCTTCTAGCGCTACCAGCGCCCGTTCGAATTTGGAGCGTGGCTCTGGCTGCAGGCCGGGCATCTGTGCCAGTTTCTCAAGGATGGCGGCGAGGTCAAATTCTGTTCCTGAACCTTTGAGTTCGACCTCTAGTTCATGGTACACTTGACCGTAATGCTTCACGGTGTCAAGGCTGAGTTCGGCAACGAGGCGTTGGGCGTAGAGGACCTCACGCACCAGACGGTGCTGTTCCAGGTACAGGAGCGGTTGCAGCCGCATAAGGGGGTCGATCAACGCGAGAACGCGTTGGCGTGCGACGCTGTCGGGCCAATGCTCCGGCGGTATTTCGATCCGTGCCAGAGGGGCTTCCACTTCTTCCCGGCGGTGGATATTGCCTTCAGCGCCGTGCAGCGATTTCAAGGAGATCACGGCGCACCCATCTTGATCTCTTTGGCGGCAAGCGTAGCCGGACCGCAATAGACTGCGATCTGGGGTATCAAGATACGTGTCGCACATGTCTTCCACGCGTGGGATTGAGATTGAGAAAACCCCCAGCCGTTCTATCATTTGCAAGTCATGATAGGTTTGTGTATCTTGTATGATAAATTTAGCTTCAACTTCCATGGGCGTTCCTGACCCGAATAAACCGGAACAAAATAAGACCCTCTATGCTTGTTCTTGCCCGTGTGTTATATCATCGAGTGTGCAAGAATCTTGCGGATAAGCCCTAACCTGGAAGATAAGGTCACGAGGCTACATCTTCATTATACGGGTTTCTGTCAGAGTCACAAGTTTGATGCTCGTTGCTTGTTACTGGATGTTGGAAGCTCACTGGTCTGCGGGGGATTCGGAGAATGGAAAATCGGGTATACTGTGTGCTTATGCACGAGATACTTGTTAAGCTCGCCGCAGGCATTGTGTTAACTGGCGACACGGCGCAAGATGTGGTCGCGTTCCTGAAATACCACGATTGCCCGCGGACGGCGTTTCACAGTGCGGAGGTTGCGGCGGAGGCGAGCCGGATTGCTGCAACGGTGGGAGTGGAGCCAGCATGCGCGGCGCAGGCGGGATGGCTGCACGATGTCAGTGCCGTCATTCCGGCGGAAGCGCGTGTAGCTGTGGCAGAGGCGTTGGATATTCCCATATTGCCCGAAGAGCGTGCACTGCCGATGATTCTGCATCAGAAGCTTTCGGTCATCCTGGCCCGCGACCTTTTTGATGTGACCGACACCGCTGTACTAAGTGCCATCGGCTGCCATACTACGCTCAAAGCTGGCGCTTCGGCGTTGGATAAGGTGGTCTTTGTGGCGGACAAACTGGCGTGGGATCAGCCGGGCGAACCACCATACCGTGCGGCTCTGGAAGCGGCGCTGGCGCAATCGTTGGATGCGGCAGTGTGCGTCTATCTGTGCTACCTGTGGGAACGCCGCGCCTCGTTGGCAGTCGTCCATCCGTGGCTGGCGGCGGCGCACGCGCACTTCTGTGGCGCACAAGGTTTGTCAACGGATTCAGATGGAATGTAGACCGGTTACACTAACGATCAGAAAAATGCTTGCGCCGAATCACAATCCGCCGATCCCGCGACGCCGGATTGTGATCCGCCTTAAGCGTTGAAATAGGACTAATTTTGGAGGAGATGTTCAATGACAGAAACAGGTATTCGCGTAGTCGTCGTGATTTCGGCGGGACAGGAGTGGGACATTGTGCGTGAACGGTTTTGCCATAACCGGCTATCCCTTTCGCCCTATGGCGAATGGTGTATCGCGCAGATCGATGTCGCCGGACGCGCGGAGCCGGTGGTCTTTTTTCACGAGGGGTGGGGCAAGATCGCGGCGGCGGCGGGAACGCAGTACGTGATCGACCGCTGGCAGCCGGAACTCATCGTCAACCTGGGGACGTGTGGCGGCTTCGAGGGAGCGATCGCGCGCGAGGCGGTTGTGCTGGCCGAACGCACGCTTGTCTACGACATTATCGAGCAGATGGGCGATCCGGAAGCGGCGCTAAGACATTATGCGACGGATCTGGATTTGTCGTGGCTGGCAGAACCGTACCCGATGCCGGTGCAGTGCGGTCTTTTGCTCTCCGGTGACCGTGATTTGGTCGCTGAGGAAGTTCCCGTGTTGCGCGCGCGTTTCGGCGCGGCCGCGGGCGATTGGGAATCCGGCGCGATTGCCTACGTCGCGGCACGGAACGGCGTGCGCTGCTTGATTCTGCGCGGCGTCACCGATTTGGTCGGCGCTGACGGTGGGGAAGCCTACGATGGCACAGTCGACTTCTTCCGCGCGCAAGCCAGGATCGTGATGACGCACCTGCTAGACGCGCTCCCCGACTGGCTGGCGTGCGTGCGTTGGTAAAGGAGGCAAGATGCAGGATGCAAGAGGCAAGACTTCCGTTCCTGCTTCTTGCCTCTTGTTTCTTTGATCAGGGCTTTTGCAGGACGAAACTTTTGTAGATGTAGGCTCCGGATTGGAACCCTTTGTAGATGCCCGCGCCTTTGGTGCCGGCGAATTCTTGCATCAATTTGCCCAATAATTTTGGCGCGCCCCGGCGGATGTGCGCGATGCGACGCTCGTGGTCGGCATCCAGCGCCTCGATTACGTTGGGGGTGATGTTTTTCTGTTTGATTTGTTGCATTTCCGAGCGCTCGATCTGCTCGTCCATCTCATCGATCTGCTCGCGCGGACGGAAATCCGTGAAGAGGAAGTGTCCGCCAGGTTTGAGAACGCGCTTGACCTGTGTGAGGAAGGCGTCCATCGAGCCGTAACAGTGCGAAGACTCCACGTTCACCACCGCATCGAAGCTATTGTCGTCGAATGGCAAATGTTCGGCATCGCCCGGCACAAAACTCAATCCATCAACACAGTAATACTGTTTGCACAGATTGACGGCGCGGTTGGAAAAGTCCACGCCGATCATCTGTGCCGGACCAAGATACCGCTTGATGTAGTCCGCGCCACCGCCGCGCCCGCTGCCCACTTCCAACACCTTCAGCTTGCGCAAATCGACTGCGTTGGCGACGTGATGGTAGAGCTGGATGCAGTAGCGGTTGATTTCGTCTTCACTCTGCAACGTTGGGACTTCGGCGGCATCCTCAGGCGCGTAGCCGTAATTCATAAAGGACCAATCGCGCTTTTGATAGTACTTAGCCATAAGCTGGTACATCTGCTTGCGTGTGGTTTTTCTAAACTTAGGATAGACGTGACACATATCGGTATATAGTTTGGCTAACACAATTCTCCCTCATTTCCCTCGGTAATGATTGAAACCATTCTGTACATTATACCAGATTCAGCCGTCTTAAGTGGTAAAGAAAAACTCACCGGTTTTACAGCAGCCGGTGAGTGGTCATTGAGAAGGGGGCGGGATTAACTGCTTCCCAACATTGCGATAAATAGACATGAGAACAGGACGTTCAGGAGCAGCCCCAGGACAGCGATAACGCCAGCGCCGATCCCTAGCCACGCCCATAGCTTGGTGCGTTCCTCATCGATGGCGTCGCGCGCGGCGACAATCCCTATGAGACCGAGCAGCATGGGGATGAAGGGCAGGCAGTAGGAACCAAGACCGCACGTGACGCACGTGAAGAGCACCAGTACGCCACTGGCAAGCGCGCCCAACGCGGATATGTCGTAGCTGTTACCCCTGAAAATTGAGCTGCGGCGGCTTGTAAAGTTCTGTTCGGGGCTGAAATCTTCCCCGTGTTCAGCACGCATCTGTTCGACAAAAGCGTTCTGGGTCATAGTAAGCCTCCTTATTTACAGGATAGCAGTTTTTACCCCAAAATCAAGCGTGTGCGCGTGCAGCGCCGGGGTGAATCGGTCAGATCGAGCGCCTTCAGCACTTCATCGGGGCGGCCGGTTGCGCCGGGACGGGCGCGGACGCGCATCCACAGGCCGGTCCAGGGGGCGGGCGCGTCTTCGAGGCGCAATTCCTGGACCAGTGGGCGCAGGTCGTAAGTTTTGCCCCGATATTTACGCCCGCGCTTTGCCAGCGCGAGCGTGTCGCTGTCCAGAAACGCTACAATGACGGATTCCACCACCACTTCTGGCACATCGCGCAACCACACGCGATACTCGGCGGAGACGAGCTGTTCCGAGAGCGCGGCCTCGTCTTCTGGCACAGTGTGTACGTTGATGACCGAAAGGTCGGGCGGGACCGCGTCTGCCAGGGCTGCCAGCATCGTTTCCGGGGCCACCGGTACTTCGAGCCACACATCTAGCAGATCCGCATCGCTGCCGCAGCCTACCGGCAACGGCGCGGCGAAATGCAGCTTGGGGCGCGGGTTGTAACCCTGACTGTACTTGAGTGGCATTCCCGCCCGGCGCAGACTCCGCTCCCAAACCTTGCCTAATTCCAGCACGGAGACGTACGCCAGCGTCCGCTGCGTCGCAAACGTGATGCGATACCGAAGGGATTGGGGATTGGTAACTGGGGATTGGGAATCCGTAATTCGCAATTCGCAATTCATACTCCCTACTCCCTACTCCCTACTTCCTGCTCTGGACATTCCCACTCCGCCGTCCACATCCCTGGATAATTGACGAGGATACCGCAGGCGTGACATTGGTCGCGGCAGTCGTCCAGCAACTCGCCGGCCTGGCTGCGGCGGTAATCTCGCAAAAAGAAGCGCTTTTCGATGCCGCTGTGCAGGTGATCCCAGGGAAGCGGTTCGTCCTCAGCGCGGGGACGGTAGAGGGCGGCGTCCACGTCGAAGCCGGTCTCGGCGAAGGCGCGCTCCCACGCTTCCAGGCTGCGCCATTCGTCCCAGGCGTCGAAGCGCGCGCCGTTGCGCCACGCGGCCTCGACGACGGCGTTCAACCGCCGGTCGCCGCGCGCCAGCAACGCTTCCAGGCGCGTGCTGTCGTACTGGTTCCAGGAGAGGCGCAGGCCGCGCCCGCGCAGCCGTTCGCGCAGCAAGCTTTGCCGCCGTTCGACCGTTTCGCGGTCGGCCAGGGCTGCCCACTGGAAAGTGGTGTGCGGTTTGGGGACGAAGGTGCTCACGCTGACGTGAATCTCCGTCTTGCGCCCGCCGATGTCCAGCCCCAAGCGCCGGACGCGGTGCGCTAGATCGATGATGGCTTCGATGTCCTCGTCGGTCTCGCCGGGCAGGCCGAGCATAAAGTAGAGCTTGAGCGTGCGCCAGCCGCGCGTGAAGACCTCGGTGGCCACCGCGAGCAAATCTTCGGTGGCGATGTCTTTGTTGATGCGGCGGCGCAGCGCGTCACTGCCCGCTTCCGGCGCAAACGTGAAGCCGGAGCGCCGGCCTTGCGAAAGCATGTCCGCCAGATCCACCGAGAACGACTCGATGCGCAGGCTCGGCAGCGAGATGGAGACGTGGCGACCCTGAAAGCGGTCCAGCAACGCCTCCAGTAACGGCTTGATTTCGGAATGATCGGCGGAAGAGAGCGAGAGCAGGGCGACTTCTTCGTAGCCGGTGGCGTCCAGGATGGCGGCGATGCTCTCGACGATTTCGGCGGCGGGCCGCTCGCGCACGGGGCGCGTGATCGCTCCGGCCTGGCAGAAGCGGCAGCCGCGCGTGCAGCCGCGTTGGATTTCGACCACGGCGCGGTTGTGCGTCACTTCTACGTTGGGGATGAGTTGGCGGATGGGGGTGGGGGGCAGCGTGGGCAGCATGCGCTTGAGGATGCGAGCGGGTGCGGCGAGGTCGGTGGGTATTAGTGCTCCGGATTCCTTGCTGGCCTCGTAGAAGCACGGGACATACAGCCCCGGCACGTCGAGCAGCGCGCGTAATTGGGCCTCACGCGGGAGATGCCGGTGCGCGCGCCACGTATCAATCAGTTCGGGCAAAACCGCTTCCGCTTCGCCGATGACGAACACGTCGAAGAAGTCCGCGACCGGCTCTGGGTTGAACGTCCCGTGCCCCCCGCCGACGATGAGCGGGTGTGTCGCATCGCGGTCGGCGGCGCGCAGGGGAATACCGGAGAGGTCGAGCAGTTCCAGGCTATTGGTGTACAGTTGCTCGTAAGCCGTGCTGATTGCCAAAATGTCGAAGGCGGCGACCGGGCGGTAGCTTTCCAGCGTGTAGAGCGGTATTGCTGCGTTTCGCATCTGTGCGATCATGTCCGGCGCGGGCAGGTAGGCGCGCTCTGCCAGCACGTCGGGCCGGGCGTTGAGCAGTTCGTAGAAGATGGCGAGCGCGAAATTGGACATTCCCAGGTCGTAGACGTCAGGGAAGGCGAGGCAGATGTGGATGTCGGTGGTTCCCCACGATTTACGGATCGCATTAACTTCGCCGCCGACGTAGCGCCCCGGCTTTTGCACGCGGTGGAGCAGCACCTCGATGGCTTCCCAGGTGATGGGGGAATGTGTGTTGGTCACGATAGTTCGTCAGCCGCTGGCGGCATCGCCCACGACTCTGATCCAGACTGTGCGCCGTCGCGGGCCGTCGAATTCGGCGAGGAAGACGCCCTGCCATTGCCCCATGGACAGCCGGCGCTCTTGCACAAAAATGAAGTGATCGCTGCCGAGCAGCACGGATTTGATGTGCGCCGTGGAGTTGCCCTCGCTGTGGCGGTAGGGTAGCGCCTCCGGCGCGATGCGCTCCAGCAGCATGGCGATGTCGTTTTCGACATCCGGGTCCCAGTTCTCGTTGAGCACGATGCCCGCCGTGGTGTGCGGGCAGTAGATGAAGCACATCCCCTCGTCAACCTCGGCTTCGTGGACGACCCGCTGTATTTCGGCGGTGATGTCGATGAAGTCGACCTTCGCACGTGTCGGAATTTCTATTTTCCTAAACATAGCACCTCTTACGTCAAAAAGTCACGCAGTTTGCGGCTGCGGCCCGGATGGCGGAGTTTGCGCAGGGCTTTCGATTCGATCTGCCGGATGCGCTCGCGGGTGACGTTGAACGCCTGCCCGACTTCTTCGAGCGTGTGCGGGCGGCCGTCCTTGAGGCCGAAGCGCATTTCGAGCACTTCGCGCTCGCGGCGGCCCAGCTCGCCCAGGATGTGTTGGAGTTGCTCGCGCAGCATCTGCATCGAGGTGGCATCCATGGGCCCGGGGAGGTTGTCGTCTTCGATGAAGTCGGAAAGCTCGCTGTTGTCTTCCGTGCCCACAGGGCTTTCCAGCGACATCGGCTCCTGGGAGATGCTGATGATGCGGCGGACTTTGGACATCGCCCGGCGCAGTTTGCGATCCAGGACAGGTGAGAGGGGGAGGTTGTCGGCGCGCGCTTGGGTGATGGCGGCGATGTCTTCCGGTTCCAGAACGTCCATTTCCAGCGCCAGTTCGTCGAGGTTGGGATCGCGCCCCAGCTCTTGCATCATGCGCCGCTGGATGCGCATCAATCGGTTGATGGTCTCCACCATGTGGACGGGGATGCGGATGGTGCGCGCCTGGTCGGCGATGGCGCGGCTGATGGCCTGGCGAATCCACCACGTCGCATACGTCGAGAATTTGTAGCCGCGCATGTAGTCGAATTTTTCAACGGCGCGCAGCAGCCCGATATTGCCTTCCTGAATCAGATCGAGGAAGGAAACGCCGCGTCCTACGTAGCGTTTGGCGATGTTCACCACCAGCCGTAAGTTGGCACGGACTAGCATCTGCTGCGCCTCGGCGGCCAGCACTTCGACGTGCTCCCACCAGGCGAAGACCGTATCTGGGTAGACGTGCTGGCGTATCTGGGACGTCGTCGGCCAACGGCGGACGTTGCTAGCAGCGGTATTGACACTCATTTTCCCGCGGATGAATTCAACCAGTTCGGGGGGCAGCAGGTATAGGAACATCGCCACACGCAGCAGTTCCAGGATGACGGGCCGCCAATGCGGATCGTCGCCCCACTGGTTCGGCCCCATGTAGGTGTAGAGATTCGAGGCTTTCTCGGCGATGAGCACTTGCTGCTGTTGCAGGATTTCGCCCAGGAACTCTGTGATTTCCGGTGTGTCGAGTTCGTTGTTTTTGGCGGCGCGCTGACTTTCGCTCCACGCGGTGCGAGCCTGTTTGTAGAGGTCCAGAACACTGGCTTCCATCACCTCGGGGTCGGCTGCCGTAGCGACCGTCTGGCAAATGAGGTTCAACTGGGCGACGGCTTCACGGATGATGCAGAGCCAGACCTCCTGGTATGGTTCGAGGAGATCGACGCGCCCGATTTCACGCAGGTACATGCGCACCGGGTCATCGACCAGATCCTCTACAATGATGGGCTTGGATAGCTCCTCCTCGATCTCCTCAAGTTCATCGGAGGAGGGTTCATCTTCCCATGTCTCATGATCCTCATCGGCTGCACCATTGCGCTCGAAGTCTACGCCATCGACACTGACTTCGACTTCGATGTCTTCTTCTTCCCAGTTATCATCCTGGAACTGATGTGCCTCCTCTGGATCATGCAGGGCCATATCGTCCGAATCTTGATGGACGCGATTGACTGTTCGTTGCCTAACTGTCATTCCTCCTCCTTGCCCAAACAATATGGATTACCGACTCAACGCCTGTTGAACCCGGCAGAGTGTCTCAGAGAGACTTTGCAGCGTGGCCAAATAACGCTCGGCCTTCAGGTCGCCTTCTCCTTGTGCTTCTGCGACCAGACTTTGGGTGTGTCTGGAGATGTCGCGCAGTCGCTTTTCACGCAGGCGTAACACGGTGCGGACGGCATCACGTGCCCATTGATCCAACGGCATATCGGGCAGCGGTGACGTGATCCACGTATGAACTTGTCCTAATAAATCCACGGGTAGTACATCCCCCATCTCCAGTTCGGGGTGCTCACTCATCTCCAACCAGGCCAGCCATATCAACCGGCTTGTGCCGGAAAAATCATCGTCATTGATCGTGTCTAGTTGCGCCGCATCGAGTTGGGCGTCGGCGAGCGTCAGTACTTCTGGATAGCGCATGAGCAACGTGAGCATGTAGGCTTCCAAGTCGCCGACTGGCGTTGTCCGCCCTGGCACTCCAGTCGCCCTGACAGCGGACTGCCGGCGCACAGCCTGCGCGCGCTCGCGCACGCGTAGCCGGTCGAAAAGGCCACGCGCATCCAACCCCAGTCGCAGCGCGATGTCCTGGACGTAAGCCTCGCGCTCCACGCTGTCGCCGATATCGTTGAGGAGCGGTAGCATCGCGTCGACGATCCGCGCTTTGCCCTTCGGCTCGCGCGGGTCTTCCTGTTTCAGCAATTGCTCGAAAACAAAGCGCACGATGGGCTGCGAATCGGCGACGAGCTTTTCCCACTGCGCGGGATCTTCCAGGATCAACTCGTCGGGATCGCGTCCTTCTGGCAGGGTCACAACGCGGATATCGGCCTTGAGCCGCCCTTCCACGCCCACCAGCCCGCGCGGGTCGAAGACGGCATCCCACTCGCGGTCGAGCGTTTGTCGCGCGGTTTCCAATCCCTGCAACGTGCCGTGGATGCCCGCCGCGTCGGGGTCCAGCGCCAGGATGAAGCGCTTGGTAAGGCGTTGCAGTTGTTGCAGGTGTCCTTCGGTGAGCGCCGTGCCCATCGGCGCGACGACGTTTTTGTAGCCGGCCTGATGTGGGATCATCACGTCCATGTAGCCTTCGACGATGATAGCGGCATCGGCCTCGCGGATGGCCTGGTTGGCGAGGTGATAGCCGAAAAGGATATTACTCTTGTCGAAGAGCGTGGTCTGCGGCGAGTTCATGTACTTGGGTTGATCGTCGGGGTTGAGCACGCGCCCGCCGAACGCGATCACCCGTCCGCGCCGGTCGCAGATGGGGATCATCAGCCGGTTACGGAAGCGGTCGAACGTTCCACCGCCCTCGCGCTCCACGAGCATCCCCGCCTTGATTTGTTCTTCGGGACTGAAGCCTTTGCCGGACAGATAAGTGCGCGTCGCGTCCCAGTCGCTGAGGCTGTACCCAACCTGGAAGGTGGAGAGGGTTTCACGGGTAAAGCCACGCTTTTCCACGTAGGCGCGGGCGTGCGCGGCCTGCGGCGCGGTGAGCAACAGCGTGTGATAGTAAGCGGCGGTGGTTTCCAGTAGGGATCGCAGACGCTCGGATTCGCTTTCGGCCTCCACCTGTTCGGGCGTGCGCGGTTGCAGTTCCACCCCGGCCCGGCGCGCGAGTTCCTCTAGGGCCGTGCGGAAGTCCAGCCCCTCGAAATCCATCACGAAGTTGAAAAGGTCGCCCCCTTTGTTGCAGCCAAAACAATGCCATCCCTGGGTATCCGGGAAGACGTAGAACGAAGGGGTCTTTTCGGTATGGAAGGGGCAGAGTCCTTTGAAATAGCGCCCGGACTTCTGAAGGTGAACGTGCCGCCCGATGACCTCGACGATATCCAATCTATCCTTGACTTCATCCACAACGCTCATAGGTCAATATTGTACTCAGGTGGTGAGGAAAGGCAAGGGGAGTCGGAAAAGCATAGGCGATTACCGGAAACCGGTGTACAATCTATGATAGGTCGTGATGACTGTGTTGCCTGACTACAAGACTAACGACTACATGACCATTTCTGGAGGAGATGCGCGCCATGACCAAACGACTTTATCCTGCGACACCCATGGTTGGACAAGTGGATGACTACCACGGGACGCTGGTTCCCGATCCCTACCGCTGGCTGGAAGACCTTAACGCGCCGGAGACGCAGACGTGGATCGAAGCGCAGAACGCGCTGACGTTTGCCTACCTGGAACAGATTCCGGGCCGCGAGGCGATTCGCGCCCGGCTGACGGAACTGTGGGACTTCCCCAAGTTTGGCGCGCCGTTCAAGCGCGGCGGGCGCACCTTTCAGTTCCGCAACAGCGGTTTGCAAAACCAGGACGTGCTCTATGTGATGGATGCTCCCACGGACGAGGGGCGTGTGCTGCTCGACCCCAACACGCTGTCCGACGATGGCACGGTCGCGCTGACCGGCGTCGATGTAAGTTGGGACGGGCGCTGGCTGGCCTACGCCGTCAGTGCCAGCGGCTCGGATTGGAAAACATGGCGCGTGCGCGATATCGAAACCGGCGAGGATTTGCCGGACACTGTCGAATGGAGCAAGTTTTGCACGGCCTCGTGGTTACCAGATAGCAGCGGCTTCTTCTACGGGCGCTACGCCGCGCCCGAAGCGGGGATGGAGTACGCCGGAACGAACTACCACAAGAAGGTCTATCTACACCGCCTCAACACACCCCAGGCGGAGGACGTGCTGGTCTACGAGCGCCCCGATCACAGGGAATGGGGGTTCTACACCGAAGTCACCGACGATGGGCAGTATCTGATGCTGCTCGTGTCGCAGGGCACTGACCGGCGCAACTGTGTCTTCTACAAATCGCTGCCCGACGGCGAGTTCGTGGAGCTGATCCCCACGTTCGAGGCCCGTTTTAACTTTATCGGCAACATCGGCTCCGAATTCTACTTCCTCACCGATTGGCGCGCCCCGCGCGGACAGGTGCTCGTCATCGATGTGGAGCATCCGGCGCGGGAGCACTGGCGGACGCTGCTCCCCGAAGCCGCCGACACGCTCGAAGACGTGACGCTGGCGCACGGCGAGTTCGTGGCGCGCTATTTGCATGACGCGCATCACCAACTGCTGCGCTTTGGGTTGGACGGCGCGCCACGGGGCGAAATCGTATTGCCGGCGTTGGGATCGCTCCTCGAAGTCCACGGGCGACGCGAGGATGCAGCGTTGTTCTACACCTTCCACTCGTTCCTCTACCCGCCGTCGGTCTACCGCTACGATTTCGACCGCGCCGTGAGTGAGGTGCTGGCCGCGCCGGACCTCGACTTCGACGCGACGGCTTACGAGACGGAACAGGTGTTCGTCACCAGCAAAGACGGGACGCAAGTGCCAATGTTCCTGATCCATCGCCGTGACTGGCGCAAGGATGGCCAAAACCCCACACTGCTCTACGGCTACGGCGGCTTCAACCTGGCGCAGCCGCCGGTCTTTATGGTATGGCGGCTGGTGTGGCTGGAGATGGGGGGTGTGCTGGTGGTCGGCAACATCCGGGGCGGCGCCGAGTACGGTGAGGCGTGGCACGAAGCGGGAACGGTCCACAAGAAACAGAACGTCTTCGATGACTTCATTGCCTGTGCGGAACATCTGATTGCGGAGGAGATTACCTCTCCGTCCAAACTCGTCATCGAAGGGCGCTCCAACGGTGGCCTGCTGGTGGGCGCGTGCCTTACGCAGCGCCCTGACCTCTTCGGCGCGGCGTTGCCCACGGTGGGCGTGATGGACATGCTGCGCTTCCATAAGTTCACCATCGGCTGGGCATGGGTGAGCGACTACGGTTGCGCGGACGATCCAGAACAATTCAAGACGCTCTACACTTACTCGCCCTTGCACAACGCCAAACCGGCCTCCTATCCGGCTACGCTTATCCTCACCGGTGACCACGATGACCGGGTGATGCCCGCGCACTCCTACAAGTTCGCGGCGGCGCTCCAGGCGGCGCAGCATGGCGATGCGCCGGTACTCATCCGCATTCAGACGCAGGCCGGGCACGGGCCGGGAAAGCCCACTGCCGTCCTCATCGCCGAGCGCGCCGACATGTGGGCGTTCGTGGCGCAAGCCCTGAAAATGACATCACAATGAAAAAACGGGTTTACATCGTTTACACAGGCGGGACCATCGGAATGCAGCCGACGGTGGAGGGGTACGCGCCTGCGCCAGGCTATCTCGCGGCACAATTGGCGGCGACGCCGGAACTGCGCGACGCCGCTATGCCCGATTACACTATCCATGAGTACGACCCGCTGCTGGATTCATCCAACATGATGCCCGCCGACTGGCTCAAGATCGCGCAGGACATCGCAGCGCACTACGACGATTACGACGGTTTCATCGTCCTGCACGGGACGGATACGATGGCCTACACTGCGTCGGCGCTGCCCTTTATGCTGCAAGGGTTGGCGAAGCCGGTGATCCTCACCGGATCGCAACTGCCGCTGTGGGAGGTGCGCAACGACGCGCGCGAGAACCTCATCACCGTGATGCAGATCGCCGCCGCTTACACCATCCCCGAAGTGTGCCTCTATTTTGGCGATAAGCTTCTGCGCGGCTGTCGCGCCGTCAAGGTCAACGCGGTGGGCTTCGACGCCTTCGACTCGCCCAACTACCCGCCGTTGGGGACGGTGGGCATCCACATCGACGTGCATTGGGAGAACATTTTGTCGCCCCCCGCGCCTGGCCCACTTACCATCCAGCCGTTCGGGGCGGCTCACGTGGGGACATTGCGGCTCTTTCCGGGGATGGATTTCGACGTTGTCGCCAATGTGTTGCGACCGCCGCTGCAAGGACTGATCCTGGAGACTTACGGGGTGGGGAACGGCCCGGTCAACAACCGCGCGTTTATGACGGCGTTGGAAGATGCGATTGCGTGCGGCGTTGTGATCGTGGATTGTACGCAATGTCTCAAGGGGACGGTGGACCTGGAAGGCTACGCGACCGGCTCGGCACTGGCGAGGATCGGCGTGGTGAGCGGCTTCGATATGACCGTGGAAGCGGCGCTGGCGAAGCTGTTCTACCTGTTCAGCCTTGAAGCTGCCGTAGGCAGCGACTTTGTCAAACAACAAATGCAGATGAATCTGCACGGCGAATTGACGCGGTGAGTCAGCATCACGCCTTACCTAGATTTCGCGCTTGCGTCGGATCACAATCCGGCGCTCCCCAGGACGTGGATTGTGATCCGCGCAAAGCTCATTTTGGCTCTCTGCCTGTCATCATCCTGTTGCTCGCCGCGTTTGCGCTGCGCGTGTGGAACCTCGACGGGCCGAGCTTGTGGTACGATGAGGCGTATTTGTGGTGGGTGACACGCTTGCCGTTGGGCGAGATGCTGTCGTTGAGCATGCGCGAGCTGATCCCGCCGCTGTCCTATCTGCTGCTGCGTGTGTGGCAGCCGCTCGCCGGGACGACTGAGTTTGCCCTGCGTTTCCCCACCGTCCTTTTTGGGTTGCTCGCCCTTGCCGCGCTGGCCCGCATCGCCCGCCGGCTGACCCGGCAGCGCGCCGCCGCGATCTGGGCGCTATTATTTGGGGCGCTTGCCACCCCCATGCTCTGGGCGGCGCGGGAGACGCGCATGTATGGCGTGTTCATCGCCTGGACGCTGCTCGCTGGCATGGCGTTGATCGAGACATTGTACGCCCGCATGTCGTCTGTTCGCCGTCGCTGGGCCTGGCTGTGGGGCGGCGCGCTGTTCGGCGCGCTCGCCACATTGACGCTCTCCGCTTTCTGGCTCGCCGGGCAGGGACTCTTCGCGCTCGTCGTGCTGCTGCGCCGTCCGTGGCCCGCCGTGCGCGCATGGATGCGAGATATGCTCTGGCCCACGCTCGCCGCCGGTGCGCTGTTTCTGCCGTGGGGCATCGGCGCGCTGCGCTTTCTGGGAGACAACACCACGTATTGGGCCGGGCATTTGCCTGTCGCTGAGTTCCTGCGCATCACCATCACCGGGATGACGGTTTCCGATTATTGGCCTGCTGTATCGCACGTGGCTGTGGGTAGCCTCCTCCTGCTGGCAACGTTCCCGGCGTTGCTGCTGGCTCGCCGCCGTCCTTATGCGGGATTGTATCCTTTGCTGTCTGTGCTTCCCATAGGCGCGATGGCGCTGATCTTCCGCAATTTGCCGAAATGGGGCAGCCGCCATGCTGCGTTCCTGGCCCCGCTGCCGGTGTTAGCGCTGGCGGTAGGATGGGGGATGGCGCGCAGGCTTCACCATCGAAAGACGCGCACCTTCGCACACGCCTGGCTCAGCGTGTGCAGCCTGCTCTTTGTCACCGTTGCCATTCGCGCCGATCTGAACCTGCTGGCCGATCCGGCCTACGCGCGCGAGGATTGGCGCGGCGTTGCCCACTACGTCGAAGCGCACCGCGAACCGGACGACATCGTTATCGTTGAGACCGGCTCCGTCTTCCCGGCTTGGGCCTACTATGCGGGCGATGATGGCTTGCTGCCCTTGCCCGACGACGAACTGCTGGATGTCAATCACGTGCTGCATTACGAGAACACCACCCCCGCCCTCAACGCCGCTCTGCAAGAGACGTCCGGCGTGTGGCTCGTCACGTGGCTGGAGCACGTCACCGACCCGACGGGCATTGTTCCCGCGCTGCTGAGCACGCTCGGCCCGGAGACGCCGCAGCCGCAGTTCCACGGCCTGGGGCTGCGCCATTTCACCCTCAACCGGCGCGCCGATTTTTCCATCTCGCCGCCGTTTACCGGATGGCCGGTGCAATCCATGCTGCCCGGTTTGACGTTGTGGAGTTACAGCCTGCCGGAGACGCCGCAGCCCGCCGGAGCACCGTTGGATGTGTGGACTTACTGGATGACCGTGGGACTGGATGATCCTGCGGATCGCTTCTACCAGGTCGTGCTGCGCCTGCTGGACGCGCGCGGCGACGAATGGGGCCGCTTCAACGGCACACCGGCCAGCGGTGATTACCGCCCTTCGCGTTGGCCTGCCGAAACGCTTGTCCTGGGCCGTTACGTACTGACGCCTGATCCGTGGACGCCGCCGGGTGTCTACACGCCTGTGCTCACCGTCTACCTTGCTGGTGAAGCTGAGACGACAGTAACGCTGCAGCCGGTCACACTTTTAGCAGCGCCGCAATCCCCGTCTCTGCCGGAAAGGGCCGTAACCGTCGAATTGCTGGGTGACACGGTTGCAGACCAGCCACATCCGGAAGCGCCGTTGCGCTTGTTGGGGCTTTGGATTGGACGCGATACGGTCCGGCCCTGCAATCAGGTTGAGGGATGGGCCTACTGGGAGAACATTGCCGATGTGGTCGAGCACGATCTGCATATGGTGGTGGAACTCGAAGAACACCGGCTGGAATTTTCCGTCGCTTCTGAATCGGCGAATCAGGTCTGGCCTGCCGGAATGCGCTTTGCTACACAGTTCCGTCTGCCCATCACTTGTAGAGCTTTGGACGCGCAGGCTCCGCTGGAAGTGCAACTCACTGATACATCAGGAACGTTTCTAACAGCCTGGCGCGGGCCGACGGTTTCCATTGTTTCTGATCGTACATACGCGCCCCCTGCGGGTCTTCTTAACGCATCAGGGGACTTTGGACCGGGCTTTGCCGAATTGGTCGGGTATACGTTGGAGCCAGCACCGCGCGCCGGGACACCGTTCACCGTCACGTTATACTGGCGCGCCGAAGAGACTGGCGATGCCCCTTACAATGTCTTTGTCCATGTCACGCCGCCGGATGCGCCTGCGTCCATCGTTGCCCAACACGATGGCTGGCCCGCGCTTGGCGCGAAGCCTACCTTCGCCTGGCTGCGCGGCGAAATCGTCGCTGATGTTCATCCGTTGCCCGGCGTCCCGGCGGGTACGTATCGACTGCGGGTGGGATTCTATGATGCTGAGGGGCGGTTGCCGTTCTATGCCGCGGCCACTGCGTCAGAAGACGCCACGACGGGGGATGCTGTCATCATTCCTCTTACCGTGACTCCATAGGTACACGGATGAACACGGAAAACACGGATTCTTTCAGGAAAAAAATCCAAAGAATCCATGAAATCCGTGTACAATTTTCCTATGCCGACGTTTCGAGTGCCAGTGTGCGATAGCGCGCGGGCAGCAGGTCTTGTTCTGCCAACAATGCCTCACGCATGCGGGCGCGGGCGCGGAACAGCCGCGATTTCACCGTCCCTATGTGCATGTTCAACACCTGCGCGACTTCTTCGTAGGCGTAACCGAGCCGGTCTACTAATACAAGTACTATGCGTTGCTCCTGCGGTAGGCCGGCGAGCGCGCGATCCAACAGTGCGCCAAGCTCGCCACGCTGCAAGCGCTCCTCCGGTGATTCTCTGCGATCCACCAGATGGGGATTTGTGTCCTCGTCCATGTCCTCGAAGTCGTCCCACGAGACGATGGGACGGCGCTTCTGCAGACGTAACTGGTCATAGCAAGCGTTAGTGACGATGCGCATCAGCCACGCGCGAAAGGAGCCGCCACGAAAGTCGCCCAACGCGCGATAAGCGGCGATAAATGCTTCCTGCGTGGCGTCATCGGCAGAAGCTTCGTCGCGCAGGATGTAGCGCGCCAGGTTGTAGACCTGGCTTTGATAGGCCAACACCAGCGCGTTGAAGGCGTCCAGGCTGCCCTTTTGCGCTGCAGTGATCAAATCTGTTGTATTCAAAGCTTCTGTTACCATAATGCTCAATCACTTTCTCTGCCTTGCAGATGGTGTCTTCTGATTGCACGTAGGACATCCATAAACTATGTCGTCGTTGGACGAAAAAGGTAACAGGGGAAATGGGAGAAATTGGCTATTCAATTTCCCATTTTCTCACAACAGGCTAAAATCTGATAGCGACGGTGGTTCGATGAGCGACTGCCCGATGAATCTCAGGAGGTGTGCAATGCAAACCGTTTTGCCCCGTTGGCGGGGCTTCAATTTATTGGAGATGTTCACCGTTAAAAGTGACGGCGATTTCTGCGAGGACGATTTCCGCTGGATGCGCGATTGGGGCTTCGACTTCGCCCGCATCCCGGCGTGTTACACGCTCTGGATCGAGGACGGCGATCCCTATAAACTGCACGAGCCGATGTTGGAAAAGGTAGACCGCCTGGTGCGCCTAGGGCAGCAGTACGCATCCACATCTCTCTCAACTTCCATCGCGCGCCGGGCCACTCGGTGAACCGCGAGCGCGACGAGCCGTTCAACCTGTGGAAGGACCAGGACGCGCTGGACGCCTTCTGCTTTCACTGGCAGACCTTCGCCCAACGCTATCACGGCATCACGTCGGCGGATTTGAGCTTCGATCTGGTCAACGAGCCGCCGAATCCGGGCGAGGGCCGTCCGCCGCACTACCCGATGACGCGCGAAGATCACGAGCGCGTCGTGCGCGCGTCGGTCGCCGCCATCCGCGCGGTCGATCCTGAACGACTGGTCATCGCCGATGGGATGGACTATGGGCGCATCCCCGCTCCAGAGCTGAATGACACCGGCATCGCGCAGAGCTGCCGCGCTTACGAGCCGATGGGCATCAGTCACTACAAGGCGAGTTGGGTCAATGGGATGGACTGGCCTACGCCACAATGGCCTGGTGCATGGCATTACGGTGAGACGTGGGGCCGCGCCGAGTTGGAGCAGGCATACCAACCGTGGATCGATCTGGCGGTGCAGGGCATCGGCGTCCACTGCGGCGAAGCGGGGGCGTTCAGCTACACGCCGTACGCTGTCGTGCTGGCCTGGTTCCGCGACGTACTGGACATCCTCACGGCGCACAACATCGGCTACGCGCTGTGGAACTTCCGCGGTTCGTTTGGCATCATCGATTCGGGTCGTGCCGATGTGGCTTACGAGGACTGGCACGGTCACAAATTGGATCGCGCGTTCCTGGAACTATTGCAGGGATTTTGAAATTTGGGGGTTTGGGGACGGGTACGCCCGTCCCCAAACCCCCACTTTTTCCCTTATTGATGATATATGGAGGTTGCGATGATACCAGAACTAATTGCCGATTACAACTGCCGCACGGGAGAAAATCCACTGTGGCATTCCGATGAACAGCGCTTGTACTGGGTCGATATCCCCAACGGGCGGCTCTTCCGTTACGACCCGGCGACAGGCCATCACGAGATGTGCTACGAGGGCCGGCCCATCGGCGGGTTCACCATCCAGGCCGACGGCGCGCTGCTGCTCTTCCAGGACAAAGGCACGGTGACGCTATGGCGCGACGGCGTGACGGAGACGGTCATCGAAGCAATCCCCGCTGAGGTCAACACGCGCTTCAACGACGTGATCGCCGATCCCGCCGGGCGCGTCTTCTGCGGGACGATGCCCACTCAAGAACGTTCCGGGCGGCTCTACCGCCTCGATCCCGACTTGACGCTTACCGAGGTCGTGGACGGCGTCGGCGTGTCCAACGGCCTGGGTTTCACGCCCGACCGCAAGGGGATGTACTACACCGACACGACCAAGCACGTCATCTACCTCTTCGACTACGACGAGGCTACCGGCGCAATCACCAACCGCCGCGATTTCGTCCGCGTGCCGCAGGTACCGGATGAAGGCCATCCCGACGGGATGACGGTGGATGCTGAAGGCTACGTCTGGGTTGCGCGTTGGGACGGCAGTTGTCTTGTCCGCTACGCGCCTGACGGGACGGAGGTGCAGCGCATCCCCTTCCCGGCGAAGAAAGTCTCCTGTCCCACGTTCGGCGGCCCGGACTACACCGACATCTACGTCACCACAGCGAGCATCCAGGGCAAGGAGATCGAAGGACCCGGCGCAGGTGCGCTCTTCCGCCTGAACTTGGGGATCAAGGGTGTGCCGGAATTTCGCTCACGAATCATGATTCTCTCACTCAGGAGCAGAGACTAATGAAAATAACAACGCAAGATAACGGGCGCGAGCATAAGCGTGAATTGTGGATTGAGGGCGAGGAGAAGTCTGTCTGCCATTTGCTGGTCCTTGATTACACTATGCGTATTGGTACGGCTGAAGTATGCATGGCGGGTATCGGCGATGTGTACACGAACCGCGAGCACCGCAAGAAGGGATACATGCGCCACCTGTACGAGGATACCATCCATTATATGATCGCCGAAGGCTACGATATTTCGATGCTCTTTGGGATTGAGAACTTCTACACCAAGTTCGGTTATGCGCCGGGCCTGGCGGGCTTCGAGTGCAAGGTCAAGACGCGCGATGCGGAGGTCGCGGCGGCGAACGCGCCTGCCGGAGCGACCATCACCCGGCCCATCGGCGAGGCGGATATGCCCGCCGTACTCGATCTCCACAACGCCAACAACGCGACGCGCATGTGCAGCGTGGTGCGCACGATCGAAGATTTCCCCAAATTTCACAAGGGAACGTGGTACGGCGCGCCGCCGGATACGCACCTGTGGGAAGACGCCAACGGCAAACTGTTGGCCTACGCCGTCTGGGATCGAAATGATAAGGCTGTGAAGGTTGCCGAAATCGAGGCTTGCACGGATACGTTCTTCCCAACGCTCCTCAGCGCCTTCGCCGCGCAGGCGGTGGACAAGCGTTGTGAGGAGGTGCAGCTTTTCATCCCGCCCGACCATCCCTTCGCCGAGTACGTGCAGCGCTTCGGCGCGGAATGGACGGTGACGTATCCGCGTTACGGCAGTGGGATGCTGCGCTTGCTCAATCAGCAGCCGTTCTTCGAGAAGATCGTGCCGGAACTGGAACGGCGGTTGGCGCTCTCGCGTTCCGCCGGCTATACCGGCGCACTCACGTTCCAGACGGACCTGGGGACGCTCGCACTCGTCATCAACCGGGGGAGCATCACCTTAGCGGGCAAGGCAAGCGACGGCCTGCGCCTGGAACTCCCGCAGGACAAGCTGACGCAGCTGGTCATCGGCTACCGTTCCGCCCGCGACGTGCTGAACGATCCGCAGGTCACCGCGCATGGGGATGTGCTGCCACTGCTGGATATCCTGTTCCCGAAGGGGACGCCGTATATCTGGGTGGCGGATCATTTTTAGCGGTTTTATCGAACAGGATAAAAGCCGTTGTCCCCTGACCTGAAAGGTCAGGGGACAACGGCGTTCAAAATGGGTTTTGTTATAGGGGGCGCTAATATAACCGTTTGACAAGCGGCAAGTAGACACGACTACCGACGCGCGCGATGATAAAGGCCTGATTGTTTTGTGTGTCGAACTCAGGCGTAGAGGAAAGGATGTTCAGTTCGCCGATTGCGGGTTGGTACAGTGTCGAACTGAACGCGACTGTAGTCGTAATTACCATGTCAAAGATGGCTCCTGCGGGCAATGTGCCCAAATTCCAATGCCAGTTGTGTGAAGTTACCCCCAAAAACTAGACCACATGCTAAATGGAAATGGTGTACAATTCTAACCAAGCATGTGGAGGGAAATAATGACCAAGCGTCGCACATTTACTGCCGAGTATAAATTCA